>JAEEGL010851103.1_pt1 | contig 11729 bp, 14 predicted proteins | sample 9134231 | NCBI WGS metagenome assembly JAEEGL01 (sample SAMN16246548, study PRJNA631951) | gut metagenome | biome: gut microbiome; feature: rumen; material: fiber-attached | host: Bos | place: Iran: Karaj | collected 2018-10
CTTTTGCGGAAAGGAGGAGCGGCGAAGCAAGGCGATGCGATGGTTTTCTTATGAAATAAAAAACCGTCGCGAGCTCAACGAAGCCCGCGACGACGTGGAGCTGATGATCAGATTCGAACTGACTACCTCGTCATTACCAATGACGTGCTCTACCTACTGAGCTACATCAGCGCTCGCAACGCGCATTATAACAAATGTGCGCGAAGAATGCAAGCCTTTTTTTCAAAATCCTGCAAAAAACCGTAATCAGCTCTGCACCTGTCTGGTCGAACCGATCGCGGTGATAAACGCTGCGTCATCGGGAATCACAAACTTAACCTTATGCAGCTTCGCAATACCGTCAAGCATTTCCTTGGCGATCGGCTGCGAATCGAGGATCGTGCCGCAGACGAAGATCGTGCGCGTGAGGTGTGCCTTGGTGCAGAATGCCGCCATGACGCCGATACTCTGGAAGATCAGCGTGTAGATGCCGCGCGCGAGCGACGCGTCGTCCGCCGTACCCGCCTTAGAGAGGTTTGCGACGGTCGTTTCGGGCGTGAGGTTGCTGATCTGTCCCTGGGTAACATCCTTTAAGAGCAGATCGCATTTTTCCGCCTTGCCCTCCGCCGCAAGCGCCTGCAGCGCTTTCGGGTCGAAGGTGCCGAATAGCTTTTCGCTCATGCCCTGCAGCATGCCGCCGCCGACGCCGGACCCGCCGAGATGCCACGCGCCGAACGGTGTGACGCGCACGAATGCCGTGCCGGTACCGACGCTTGCAACGATCATATTGAGCCGCTTCGCCGTGAGCGACGCACCGCGATAGAGCGAAGCGAACTCATCGACCTTAACGACCTTCTTGCCTGCAAGCGTGTCGGGCAGCGTTGCCGCGCCGACGCCGGTGACCGTGATACACTCCGCACCCTCGGTGCCGAAACGGGCCAGCGCCTGCTCGAGCGTTTCCTCCGGCTGCTTCAACGTCGACTTGATGCGCTTTGTGCCCTGCATCATGACGATCTTGGTGCCGGACGCGCCGAGATCGACGCCGACGACCTTCTTATGCGGCAGCAGTGCGAAGTACACCGGCGGTGCGATAATCGCCACGGCAACCGCTTCCGCGATTGCGTTGACGCCCGCCATTGCCACCAGAAGCGCAAACACCGAATTCACGCCGAATACAGAAAACAAATTCCGAATCGGCTCGGTGCTGCCGAACAGAATCCCCAAAAAGCCCAGGAAAAACACCGTGTTGGTAAGCGCGCCGGCAAGCGCCGCCACGAACACCGCGACCGAACGGCTGTTGGTCGGACGCTTCATGATGAGACGGTACAGAAGTCCCGGAACGATACCGACGAGCACACGCGGAATGATGCAGGTCAAAAACGTGCGGAACGGCGAAATGCCGACCAAAGCGGCGCCAAACGCGTCGCCCATGAAGCACTGCAGAAAACTTGTCATGCCGAATACGAAGCCAAGCAGCGCGCCGTACGCCGGACCGAGCACGACCGCGCCGATAACGACGGGAATGATGACGGTCGTGATTGACAGCGGACCGATCTTGATATAGCCGAGCATCGGCGTAAATGCAAGCAGGATAATCAGCGCGATGAAGATCGCCGCCAGAATCATTTTGCGCAGTTTTTCGCGTTTCATGGAAAAATCCTCCGATCAACGAGATACCGCTATTATACTTGCTTTTCGTTTTTCGTGCAACAGATTCCGGAAAATATAGGAACCGCGCGGATAAACGGAAGAGAACGACGCAAACTAACGGAAACGTCGTATTCGGAGGTTTCGTATGGAACTCACGCGCAAACAAAAAATTCTGCTCGGCTTGCTTACGGGCGTCGCATTGCTGTTGATACTGGGTCTGATCCTGTGGATCGCGCTCAGCGGTTCGGGCGATCCCGTACCGGAGGAACCGCCGCTGCCCTCGTTTACGGCAGAGCCGACGCCGACGCCGAGCGCCACGCCCTCTCCCACGCCGACACCGACTCCGACGCCGTACTTTTTGCCGCTCGTACCGGACGGGGCGGCAGCGCCGACCGTCGTTCCGTCGCCGTCGCCGACGACGGAAGCAAGCGCACATGCGCAGATACGAACGGATGCGCGCGTCGGACGGTATGACGCGAACTGCAAGGAATTTGCGGCGATCGGCACGCGAAACGGCGCGGCGGTCGCCGTTTTGCTTGTCAGGGCGGAACCGCCGCTTGCCGAAATCACGGCGATCCCCGCGGAGACGATCGCGCCGGTCTACACGCTCGGAGCGAACGCCGAGGTGCTGCGGCTCGATCTGGCGCCGATCGGCACCGCAAGCCTGCTGGCAAAGTCGCCGCGCGCGGGCTGTTGGAACCTCGTTTGGGCGATCAAGAATCTCACGGGTGTGCAGGTTTCACACTATCTCTGCGTCGATCTTGCCTGCATGGACGCCTTCTTTTCATTTGTCCCCGCGATCGAAACCGACGGCGGCAGCATCGACGCCGCTTCGTTTTCCGCCATATTGGACAGGTCCGATGCGGAGCGTGCGAAACAGCTCGGATTGTTCGGCGTCGGCGTCGTACACTGCCTTTCCGAAGTCTCACTCTGGGAGCTTCCGGCGTTCAAGGCGGCCACGAAGGACGCGTTTTCCGCAAGCCTGTCCGTACTCGAGCTGCTGTCGCTGATGCGCACGCTCAAAGCCGTCAAAACCTTTTCCGTTTCGGTCTACGGCGCCGCGGCATAGATGTCTTTTTTGCTTTACGGCGTTTGCGATTCGCGCAGCAGACTGTCGGTGGTAATGCGCGGTTCGACAGTCGCGCCGTCGACCGCCGTGCGCTGCGGCTCGTCCGGTGCGGTGCGATAGGCGTCTTCGAGGTATTTCAGAACCTCCGGCATGTCCTCCATCTCGAAGATCGAGCCCCAGCGTCCGTCGTAGGCGGTTGCGGCAAGCAGCTCTTCCTTCAGCTCCGCCTTGGTCGGCTGCCAGCGTTCATACACCTTGCCGTCCGGACAGAGCAGGGAGAGGAGACGCTCGCAAAACGCGGGATTGGCGACGGTATCGAGCGCGCGCACCTCCAGAATCGGAAACGTGCCGCCGCGGTCGAGCTCCACATCCGCATCGAATTGCAGGGTCACGCCCTTTTGCGGCTCCGCCGTCAGGTTCAGGTGCTCGGGAATCGCCGAAAGGTCGGTTTGCGCGACGCGCGCGGGCTTTGCCGACGCGTCGCCGCCGCGATAGACCACCGCTTCCGTTTCGGGCGTCGGTACGCAGGCAAGCAAAAGGCACAGGATCGAAAACAGGAGTGAAAAGCGCTTCATATAAACCTCCGGAATATGAAATACAGCTCGTTTTCGGGTAAACGAAGGGCTGCGCAGCGCTTGCCGCGCAGCCCTCGATGCGGATATGCTTACGGAAGGGGGATTTCGATACGGACGTCGGAAAGCGGGGTTTCGACGATCGTACTTGCGCCGTTGTGTTCCGCACGCGGGATAGCGCCGGTATCGGGCGTGAGCACAACGTGCTCGTAGTGGCCTTCCAGTTCGCTGTCCGAAACATAGGCGTCGAATTCCGACAGATACCGAATCTTCGGGATCAGAACGATCGATCCGATACCCGCGTATTCGGACGGGAAGACCGGCAGCTCAAATGTCCAGTTCCAATTCTGCCGCGAAATCTCGAAGGATTTTACGGTGATGCGCTCGTCGCCGCTCTGCGCCTCGAAGGTCAGCGGCTCGAGAAAGCCGTACAGGAAGGCCTCCTTTTCCGCTTCCGTCCAGCTCTGCGGGGTTTCCGAAAGCGCTGCGGTAATCTTCAGACCGCTCGAAAGATACTGAACGGTAAATCGCATCTTCAGTCCGTCAAAGCAGACCGTGCGATTTTCGATCGTCTCTTCTTCCAGTGTGACCGGATTGACGGCGGTAAGCGTCATCGGAGCAGAACCCGTAAACGTCGCTTCCACACTGCGGCTCTCGTGGTGGTTGCCCGCTTTGGATTCGAACGTGATGCGGTGAATCAATCGCCCGACGTTGCCGATCGCGCCCATATCGTCGACGTCGCAGTCATAGACATAGTAGAGCATCAACAGTTCGCAGTGCGCATCCGGAAGTGCTTCCGTCAGGCTGATTTTGGTGGAAACCCAGAGCCCTTTTTCACCGTCATGCTCAGTGACGCCGCTGCCGCCGCCGGAGGAGACGTTCCATTTTATCGGGAACGCTTCGCCGTTGACCGTCAACTGAAAATCAAAGGTCGAAAGCTCCAGATTCGGCGGGGTCGTTTCGCCCTCCCGCAGGAACCATTCGGGATGTTCCGTTGCAACGAACGCCGTGACGAACAGCCGCTCGCCGTCATAGTAGAGCTCACGCACGGAGGCGCTCAGCTCATTAAGATACGCGTAATCTTCGCGCCGGTACGGCGAAAAGCCGTAAGTCTCGCGCAGCGTCGGTGTATTGTTCGCCATGTCGTTGTATTCGGCGTCGTAGCGCGTGAGGATCGTGTACTCGCCGAGCAGTTCGACCTTGCTTTCGACGTCCTTCGCTTGAAATTCGCCGACCGACGTTTCGAGATCCTTCACCGGATCCTGCCGCTGTTCGGGCGGGGTGGAGAAATACGCTTCGGTCCGATAGTCCGGATGGAAGACGGAATACAGCGCGTTCGACACGCCGGGCATGGTGAAACCGAGCACGAGGTACACGGCGGCGCATGCCGCGGCAACCGCGAGCACCTTCTTCCACGGGGAGCGCAGTACGCGCTTTTCGGTGCGTTTGCTTTCCTTGATTCTTTGACGGAGCCGCGCGTTGATGCGGTCCTTGATTTGCTCATCCATGTGCGCTTCGGGATCGAAGCGCTCCATCAGCGTGTCGACCTCCGCCTCGGTTGCGCTTGACAGGATTTTTTCCAATTTATCAGTCATTTTCCTGAGCTCCTTTCCATTGTACTCGCAGACGTTTCAGGGCGCGTGCCGCGCGCGACACGACGGTATTCTCCTTCATATGCAGCATGTTTGCGATCTCTCTGCCCTTCATGCCGATGAAATACTTGGCGATCAGAATCGCCGCGTCCGGGTCGCCGAGCGCCGTGATCGCTTCGATCAGCTCCTCTCGCTCAAGTGCGGCGACCGCAAGGTCCTCCGCGCTCTTTACGGATGCGTCGGCGTCGAAAACGGGGTCCTCGACCGGCGTCGGAATGCGCGCGATCTTTCGCTTTTGATCGAGCGCGCGGTGCAGAGCGGTCTTCTGAAGATACGCTTTGATTGCATCGTCCTCCAAATCGAGCGCGTCCCGCTTCTCATATAAATAAAAGAACACATCGGCAGCGCATTCTTCGATATCATCCTCGGGATATCCTTTCAGTATGCGGCGAACGGTGAAATAAACCAGTCCGCCGTGCGCTTTTTGCAGCGCTCGGATACCGCGCTCCGGATCGCTTCGCAAAAGCTTTGACCAGTTGTTCAATGCCGTACCTCCTTTGTTCGGTGCATTCGGAACATGTTCATTAAAGAAAGCGTTTCGCAAACGAAAAAAGTGACATGCTTTGCAAAAAAACTGCGTTTGTACACATGATAACAGAGAGATGCGTACGACTTGTCACAAAAATATGTACGAAAAGAAAAGTTTTTGCCCTTTTCTTGCATCATGCAGGTCGGCGCGGTATAATTGAAAAACAACGAGGTGCTATTATGAACGGAAAATATAAACCGATCGTCAATTCCGATCTCATCGGCGACTTCTTCACGATCGAGCTGCCGGGCTTTTCGGGCGCGAAGCAAAAGCCGGAGCCCTGCCGTGTGCATTATCTCACGATGGGCAGCGGCGAGCCGCTCCTTTTGGTACACTCGGTCGGACAGTCCATCTACACCTGGCGCAAGCTGATGCCGATCCTTGCGGAGAATTACTGCGTGATTGCGATTGATCTGCCGGGGTTCGGATATTCGGATCATCCGTATTCGCTGAACTATTCGATGGACGAGATGGCGGACATCCTCGTACAGTGCCTCGATGCGCTCGGAATCAAGCGGGCGCATGCGCTCGGCGTAACGATGGGCGCGCTGTACCTGATGCTCGCGGCGGTCACGCGCCCCGATCGTTTCATGAAGGTCATCGCGCTGACACCCGGCGGCATTACCGAGAAGATGCCGAACAAGATTCGCAGACTGGAACGGCCGCTCGGCTTTCTTTGGCGCGAGCTGTACAGCGAAAAGGATTTTGAAGCGCTGCTGCCGCTGTTCTATTACGACGGTACAATCTGCACAAAAGACGTCGTGACGCAATACTACAAGACCTGCGACAGCTATGCATCGCGCCAAGCGATCATGTATGCAATCCGCAATTTCGACGAGGAATACGCCATCGAGCGCATTCGGCAGAACGAGCGTGAATTCTTCATCATCTGGGGCGATTCGGACAAGCTGCAGCCGATGGACCGGCTGTTTGAGTTGCGCAAGAGCCTGCCGAACAGCATCTATCACAGCATCCGCAACACGGGACATTGGATGCACGAGGAGAAAGCGGGAAGCATCGCGGAAGCCGCGGACAAGTATATCCGCTATCAAGGAAGCGAAGCATGATCGGACACTTTGAACTGGGCGACACGGTTCGCATGAAAAAGCCGCATGCCTGCGGCGAGAATCTTTGGACGATCACCCGCGTCGGCGCGGACATCAAACTCCGCTGTCACGGCTGCGGGCGTGTCGTGATGCTCGACCGCGTCGATTTTGAAAAATCCGCAAAACAAATCATACCGAAAGAGACAAACGAATGAGAATCATCCAACCGATCGCCAGGCTGAAACGGCAGGCGGAAAAACAAAGCGACAATCTGGAAGGCGGCAGACCGTGGCGGACGCTCGATTTTTTGCTGTACCTGCTGCTCGTCATGCTCGTCGTGCTTGCGATTCGCTCCGTCGCAATCGATCCGGTACGCGTGGACGGCTCCTCCATGCTCGACACGCTTGAAGAGAATGACATCATGTTCGTCGACCGGGTCGTTTACTGCTTCCGGATGCCGAAGCGCGGCGACATCGTGATCTGTTACTATCCGGACGCCTATTATACGCAGACGAACAAGAGCTACAATACCCGCGTCAAGCGCGTGGCAGCCGTCGGCGGCGATACGATCGAAGCAAGGGACGGCGTCGTATATGTAAACGGCACTGCAATCGACGAACCGTATCTGACCGCGTCGCGCATCGGATTTTGGGAGATCGAAAAGCAGACCGTGCCGGACGACTGCATCTATGTGCTCGGCGACAACCGTTCCGTCAGCATCGACTCACGCAATCCGAACGTCGGTCCGATCCCGCTGTATCGCGTCGTCGGCAAGGTGCGCGGCGTGCTCTATCCGTTTTCCCGCATCGGCAAGCCGTAATCGCCCATGGAAACCCGCTCCGTCCGCTTCCGAAAAGAACACCGCTCACAAAACACGCTCCGCTGGCTCTTCGCAGGGCTTTTGGGGCTGATTCTTGTGCTGCTCGTCCTGTTCGTCTGGTTTTCACCGGTGTACATCGCGGACGAATCCATGCTGCCGACGCTCGAAAAGGGCGATACGATCTTTTATGACCGTCTGTACAAGCATTTCCACGCGTTCGACCGCGGCGATATGGTGGTGTTTCGCGACGCGAACGGCAATCTTCTGATCAAGCGCATCGTTGCGCTCGATGGCGAAACCGTCGAAGCCAGAGACAGCGTACTGATTATCGACGGTCAGTACGGACTCGACGAACACCGCTATACGCCGAGCGCGCCGCTCGACATTCCGACCACGCGCGTGCCGGAGGGAACAGTCTTTGTGCTGTCGGACGACCGCAATTACGGTGAAGACTCCCGCAACCGCTCGATCGGCTGTCTCAGGGAGGAAAGCATTCTCGGAATTGTGCGGATTCGCATTCGGGATTTTACAATATTTACGCGCAGCCCTTGACGAATTGCGCGAACTTTGCTATGATGAGCAAGACGCAGGGGCGCCGAACACTTCGGCTGAGAAGCACCCTTGGAACCTGTTGGGTCATGCCATCGTAGGAAGCGTAACATAGGCTTTGGATGCTGTCCCGACGGGCGGCATTTTGATTTTGAGGAGGAAGTTATGGAAACGAAAAAAAGGATTACCGCTCTGCAGCTTGTGGAAAGCGCATTGATGATCGCCGTTGCGACCGTGTGCAGCATCGTTAAGATCGATCTGCCGTTCGGCGGCGGCGTCACAATCGTCAGCATGCTGCCGCTCATTCTGATCAGCCACCGTTACGGCTGGAAATGGGGCGTTCTGACCGCGTTCACCTACAGCATCGTTCAGATGATCCTGGGGCTTGACAACGTCGGCTACGCGACGAGTTTTCTCATGGGCGCGGGCATCGTGCTTTTGGACTACGTGATCGCCTACACCGTCATCGGACTTTCCGGTATCTTCGGCAAGGACCGCAAGGCGGTCGCGATCGGCATCGCCGTAACCTTTGCGCTGCGGTTCTGCTGCCATCTCATCAGCGGCGCGTGGATCTGGGGCGTCTGGATGCCGGAGGAGTTTATGGGCATGAAGATGACGAGCCCGTGGATCTATTCCGCACTGTACAACGGCTGGTATATGCTCGCGGAGCTTGTCGCAACCGAGCTGATCGCCATGTTGATTTACAAACCGCTCGAAAAGTATTTCCGCGGCGAAGAACTTGCGCAGCCGAAGGAAAACGCATAAAATACACAGATCGAATGGGGCTTCATGCCCCTTTTTATTTGTGACTTTTTTGTGTTTTGGAGCACAATCACGAAATATTCACACTCCGTTTACGATTCGGTGACATCTTCATACTATAATCTTGACACAGCCAAAGATTACGGAGGTTAATGATTCCATGAAATGCGTTCGGATCGGAATCGTGCTGTGGTTATCGACGCTGCTGTTTGCCTGCGCGTCGCAGCCCGCCGTCCCGATCAATCCGGAAAACGATAAAATACAGATCATCGGACAGCTCGAACAGCCGACGGCAACGCCTGTTCCGCTGTCAGACAGTATCCCGACGCCCGTTCCGACACCGCGTTTGACCGTCGTCCCCATGCCGACCGAGACCCCGACGCCCGTGCCGACCGAGGCTCCGACGCCGGAACCGACCGTAACGCCGGAACCGACCGCAACGCCGGAACCGACCGCAACGCCGGCACCGGACCGCACAAAGACGGAGGCGTTCTGCGATGCCGCAAAAGCGCTTGTGGACGTTCCGTATCAGCGTGGCGGCACGGACAAAGAGACCGGCTTCGATCCGGGCGGGTTCGTTTACTACTGTCTGAATGCCGCAGGCGTCAAGGTGCGGCACAAGACAAGCAAGGGCTATTCCGAGGTGACCGAATGGTCGCGCGTGGATACGATGGACGATCTGGAGCGCGGCGATCTCTGTTTCTTCCGGACGCCGGGCAACGATGCGGTCAACTGTGTCGCCATCTATCTCGGCGACAACCGGATGATCTATCCGTCCTCGGGTGAAGGCAAGGTCATCATCACGAAGATCACTTCAAATTATTGGGAGGAAGCGTTCGTGTTCGCGCGACGCGTGTTCTGACGATGGAAAGGATAATCGACCGAACGACCTGGAAAAGAAACGCGCACGATCAACTGTTCGCGCGGCTTGCTGTCCCGTTTTACAGCCTGACCTGGCGGCTTGACGTGACGGAGGCCGTACGCTTTGCAAAATCACGCGGCATCTCGTTCTATACGACGATGGTCTGGGTCACGATGCGCGCGGTCAACAGCATCGAGGCGTTTCGTTATGAGCTGCGCGACGAGGACGTATATCTTCTGGATCATCGCAATCCGTCGTACACCTATCCGTGGGAAGACGAGCTGTTCGGAATCTGCGGCGTTGCATGGAAAGACGACGAATCCCCCGTCGCCTTTGCGCAGCGCTGTAAGGAGGCGGAAGCGACGAATGCCTCTCCGATTCCGTCCGCTGCGGCGGACGAAGCGGGACACGACGTGTACCTCTCCTCACTTCCGTGGATCGACTATACACATATTGTGCAGGAATTTCCTTTGGACAACACCGACAGCACCCCGCGCATCATGTGGGGCAGGTTTGAAACGGATACACAGGGCAGAAAGACGCTTTCGTACACCGTGCAGGTCAATCACCGTCTGATCGACGGCGTGCACTTCAAACAACTGTTCGAAGCGCTCAACGGGGCAATTCGATCTTTGGAGGAAATCTGATGGAAACACCCAAATGGAAATCGCTCATCGGCAAAGGCGCGTTCGTCGTCGTCTGCATCCTGGTCGCGCTGCTGCTGCTTGCAGGCGCGATCTACGGGACGTATCGCGTGCAGCGCTGCGCAAACAGCAGACAGACAAACGGTACGCCGGAGCCGACTGCAACACCGGAACCGACGCCGTTGCCGAACCGCCTGTATCCGGCGGAAAAGCATATAGCCGTCGCGCCGCCGCTCGACAAGCTGGACCTCAGCGATGCGCACGCGGAGGACTACGGCGAAATTCTGCAGAATCCCGAGCGTTGGCTCGATCTGACGCCGGAAGGCGCAGAGGGCTTTACGGTAATCCGCAGCATCGATCTCGGCTGTTCGTATGTCTGCGAGGACGGCGCGTACTACCGTCTCGGCGAAGGCACCGACGGCAAGGGCGTACTTGACGTGATTCTGTGCGACTTTGACTGGGATGACACGCCCGACCTGCTGTATACCTATCATTTCGGCACCAATGAGGACCGGTGCTCTAAGGTCGGTTGGTTCGATTTCGACACGCATGCCTCGATGCTGTCCGATTTTCAGCTGCAGGACGGCTTCTTTGCGCTCGCCGAGGAGAACGGCGCTTATGTACTTTATCGCGCAGACCGCGACGCCGATCTCGATACCGGCACCTTCAGTCTGACCTTCACGCAGCGCATCGGCACCCTGATCGAATCGCAGGAACGACTGATTCTGCTGATGGAGTGAACCGAAGAGTGACATAATAAAGCCCCGAAGCTTAATACTTTCGGGGCTTTTTTGATTCGAACGAATGTTAACGGCGTGCAGCTTTTTCAGTAAGCAGCGGCGCGCTTTTCGTTCACCTTTTGCATGAATTTATCGTATTGGATGAGAAAACGCTCGTGCGTTCCTTCGCCGACAAGCCCGAACGGATCAAACACCTTGATGTCGAACACCATGCGTCTGCGATCCAACAGCGTCAGCTCGGTTTCGCAGGTCACCCGCAGTCCGACGGGCGTCGCCGCGACATGACGAACGTTCAAAGCCGTTCCGACCGTTCCTTCGCCCGGCTGCAAAAACGGCGCGACGCTTTTCCAACATGTCTCCTCAATCAGCGCGATCATGGCAGGGGTAGCAAACACATCAAGTTCACCGCTTCCGATGGCGCCGGCACATTTGTCCTTCGTTACGGTCAGTTCGATTTTTCCTTTGATTCCGGTCTGCAGCATAGGATTCTCCTTTTCCGGCATATTAAGTTTACGATAGATGTATTATACCACACCCGCACGGCTGCGGCAACCGCAGGATGCGAATCCGTAACATTGCGCCGGAGGCGTGATACCCGCAAAAGGCTGGTAGCGAAAGAGAGCCGTTGTGAGCGCGCTTGCAAGCGAACAGGCGAACCGAGCGTGACCTTTTGCGGAGAGAAGCCGCGACGGAACAAAGCACAGCAGTGACTTGTTTGCGCAGCAAAAAAGCCGCCGCAAGCCAAGTGAAGCTTGCGGCGACGTGGCTAAAGATTGCTATTTCAACAAGAAAACCCGCATCGTTACATTTCGTAACGCTGTGGATTTTCTTTTGCTTCTCAATAGTAGTAAAGAA
>JAEEGL010993261.1_pt1 | contig 11729 bp, 5 predicted proteins | sample 9134231 | NCBI WGS metagenome assembly JAEEGL01 (sample SAMN16246548, study PRJNA631951) | gut metagenome | biome: gut microbiome; feature: rumen; material: fiber-attached | host: Bos | place: Iran: Karaj | collected 2018-10
GACGCGACGGCCTCCGTTATCTGGCCGGACGTCGCAGTCGCGATTTCCGATTCGCCCGATCCCGTGGCGGCGGGCGGTACCGTGGCCTATGCGGTCTCGGCGACCTGCACGAACGCTGCCGCCTCCAACATCACGGTCCGCGTGACCCTGCCGTCGAACCGCGTCGCCGACGAAGATGTCGTTCCCGCCGGCTTCACGGCCGACGGCGCCGACGACTACATTCTTTCCGGCCTGGCGCTTGACGCCGGTGCCTCCGCCAACTGGAGCTTCTCCGTCAAGGCCCCCTCGCCGGACGCCGACGCGACGATGACGGCCAAGGTCGCGACCGATCCCGTACCAGACTGGGACGCCACCCCCGCCGACAACGAGGCCACCGCCGAGACGACCGTCTCGCAGCGGATCCACGCCGACGTGGGGATTGCCATCACGAACGCCCTGGACGTCGTCGAGTGGAACGACGGCAACCGCACGAACGTCATCAGCGTCTACGTCTACAACAACGGCCCGTCCCCGGCCGAAGACGTGGCCGTCGTGATTTCGAACACCCTTTCCGGTGTCACCTTCACGGCCCCGGCCATGCCAGCCGGCGCGTTGGCGAAGGGGCAGACCATCGTCCTGGCCGTCCCGACCCGCGCCCTTCCCGAAACAATCGGGACCGATCTCTACACGGCCGTGGTTACAAGCGCCACCGAGGACGAGGACGACTCCAACAACACCGCCACCAGCGAGGTCCAGTACCCCGGGTACGCGGACGTCGGCGTCGCGCTCTTCTTCGTCGAGCCGGTCTACGGCTTCCGCACGAACTACCTGGAGGCTGTTTCCTCCAACAACGGCCCGCTCGACATGACGAACATCGTCACCGATGTGACCTGCCAGGGCACGACGCATTCGGTCACGAACGACCTCGTCGCCGGCGCCGTCGTCACGAACCGCATCGAGATCGGTGAAATCGCCAGCGTTGGCGCCGCCACGGTGTCGGCCGTGGCCTCCATCGGCTACGTCGATGGCCAGGCCGGGGCGACGGCATCCCCGATCGCCGACTACGACCACGACAACGACAATGCCAGCGCCGAGGCCAACGTAATATGGCCCGATGTCGCCGTCGCGCTCGCGGCCGCGCCGAATCCGGTCGCCGCCGGCGGAACGGTCACCTTCACCGCCACGGCTTCAATCGCGAACGGCGGTGCAAGCGACCTCTCCTTCAAGATGACGCTTCCCGACGGCTCGACCGAGACGATGGACGGCGTGAGCCTGGCCGACGGCGGTTCGACGAACTGGACCTTCACGGCAACGGCACCTGTCGCGGACGCAGACTCGACCATGACCGGCACCTTCGCCCTTTTGCCCGTCCCGCAGTGGGACACGGACGATTCCAACAACGAGGCGACGGCGTCCGTGACGGCCAGCGCCCGCCAGTACGCCGACGTGGCAGCCTACGCCTCCTTCGGGACCGTGGCGCTCTCCGGACGTGAAAACGGCGAATACACCTTCTACGCGGCCGTTTCCAATGTCTCCGACGTCGCCGCCGAAAGTGTCGCCGTCCAGCTCGTCCTTGACACCTCCGACGCCACTTGGACGGCTCCAGACGGGTGGACGCTCTCCGGCGATACGCTGGAACTTGACGGCGGTATCGCATCGCTTGAACCTGGGGCAGGAACGAACTTCGAGGCCATGGTCGCGATTTCCGGGCGCGTCACCCAGCTCAAGGCCAAGACCGTTGTTTCGGCCGCCCGCGACCCTGTCGCCGCCAACGACACGGCGACGGCCACGCGAAACCTTGGATGGCCCGACCTGCGTGTCGTCATGCTTCCTTCAAAGACGCAGGCCGAGGAGGAAGAGGTCTTCGACTGCACCATTTTCGTCCTTAACAACGGTTCGGGCGCCGTTGAAGATGCCGCGCTGACCAACACCTGGAGCGACCTTGCCGCTAAAATTGCTGCAACCGGTGCGACGATCAGCGGGCGGAAGGCCGTTTTCTCAGGATTGCGCCTTGCGGCCGGGACATCGACCTCGCTCGTCGTCCGCGTCACCGTCGGCCCCGTTCGGCCTAACACACCCGGGGAAATCACAGGCGAGGCCGTATGCACCATTCCTTTTGGCGACCAGACGCCGGACGACAACCGGGCAACGTGTTCCGTCTCCGTCTCGCCCTACGCGGCGAGGGGATCTGTGGATTGGTTCTACAGCATGGTGGACAACAAGTGGTTCGCCCAGATCAAGCTGAGAAACACGGGAACACGCCCGATCAAGTCCCTCTGGTTTGTCTTCAAGAGTTCTTTGGCGGCGGCGCTTCTCGACCCCGATTCCTATCTGCCCGCCGGCGCTCCCCCGGGATCAAAGGTGGCTCGCACACCCAAGGTCATGCCTGATGGCCGCACCTACGTCGACCTCTCGTCGTTCCTGCCCGCCTCCTTCAATCCGCGTGATGAAATCGTCCTCGGGGTCTCCCAGTCCACACAGTACGATTACGAGCATAAGGCGTATGTTATGAAGGATAAGAAAAAAGTCATTCTCGGCATCGGCAACCGCACCAACTGGAGCGTTCCCGACGACAATCCCTCCGAGCGCATCCTCGCCATTGCCAACGAAGACCCTAAGGGACGTCTGGTGGTGCTTCCGAATGTCGCCAGGAACTTCGACTATGTTTTTGGCTACCGCTGTGGGCCGATGTACCACCCCTGCGATCTCGACAAGAACTTCCACATCAGCGCGTCGGAGTACAGCTCCGCTCTCGGCCACCTCAAGACCGGCGCGAACCTGCCGCGCGACGCGGCCTCGGCCGATCCGGGCGGGGCCTACCCGCAGTTCGACTCGCCCGAGGCGGAGTTCCTCTTCGTGAGCGAGGGGTATCTCGGCGAGAAGAGCGGCCAGTCCGGCGGCTACATCTGGAGCATGAAGGACAAGCAGTGGAGAATCTACTACAAGTAGTTTGACGGTTGTTAGAACCTAAGGTTTAGGAGAAAACGATGAAGGTTACGAGAAGTCTAAAGAAGGGCATGATCATTGCCGTTGCCACGGGCGCATTCCTCTGGCAAGGCGCATACGCGCAGGAGGCCCCGGCGGCCGTCGAGGAGGACGAAGTGGACGTCCAAAATCCTGCTGCTGCCCCTGCGGTGGCTCCCGCTGCTGCCCCTGCGGCCGTCGAGGTTGACGAGGACGAGGAGGAGGTCGAAGTTCTCGACAATCTGCCCGCCAAATTGGCCGAAAAGGATATCTCCGCGAAGAGTTCGGGGTCGAGCTACGTCACGATCAAGTCCGGGATGAGCGTCTTGCAGTCGGTAGGTGCCGTTGCGGGCATGATGTCGCCGCAGCACAGCCTCCGCACCGACCTCCTTTCCGATGCCGAGCGGACGTTGCTCTCCGAAAAGCCGAACGCCTACTCCACCGACGTCGAGAAACCGTGGCGGACGGTTCTCAACGAAATTCTCCGTCCGACCGGCATCTCCTTCTGCGAGAACAACGGCGACGAGATTGTTCTGGGATCGCCGGAGGCGGTCAGCGCCTTCATCCATTCGCGCGCCATCACCGCGCTGACGGACAACCACGAGATGATCGCCGTCGACTTCAAGGGCGGCTGGCCCATCAACGAGGCCCTCGACCACATCGCGGACAAGGCCGGCTTCGACATCAACTACGACTACATGGAGGAGAAGTTCCGCGTCATCAACACCCGCGAGGAGGAGGAGCAGAAGAAGGACGTTCAGGCGGCGAACGCCGGCAAGAGCGAGGCCGAGAAGACCGCCGTCAACGCCGACAGCGCCCGTCCCTCCATCGTGACGACCTACGTGAACAAGCAGCCGATGGAGTGGCGCTACGTCATGCACGAGGTCCTTGACCCGATAGGCTACACCTTCGTGGAGGAGAATGGCAGCGTCCGCCCGATGTCTGTCGCGCGCTACGCACAGTACGAGCAGGACAAAATCAACGCGCGCCCGCTCGAGACCAAGGTCATAAACCTCCATCACGTCCGCCCCGAGCGCGTCGTGGAGATTCTCGCCGGCGGAGGCAAGGGACAGCAGCAGACTCCGACCATCATCCGCCACAAGAACGGTTTCATAAGGGTCGTCACCGAAGAGAAGGACCGCACCAAGATGTTCAGTGGATCCGCCGTGTCCGTTTCGACGGGGGAAGGCACGGAGATTGGCGACAGTGGCAACACGTCTTTCAACTTCCGTGACTTCGAGCGTCCGCGCACCGCGCCCGCAGTCCTCATCAGCGACATAGCCGAGAACATCCCCGTCATCGAGGAGCGCATCAAAATGATAGACGTTCCGGAAAGGCAGATTCTCGTAGAGGCCCTGATCCTCAATGTCGACGAAGAGACTTCCCGCCAGCTCGGCATTGCTTGGTCCGGCTTCGACAAGATCGGCGGCGGCGCCAGCTGGGCCCACAACCGAGAGTACATCAATGGACGGGGGCATCTGAAGGAAACCTACCGCAAGGGCTCTTATTCCGAAACATCCTCCACCAAATACGACGTTTACAAGCAGAAGTACAAGAGTTCCATGCACGATCCATACGCAGTCGAAAAAGAATCCGATACGACCAAGACCGAGGGGGCAACCACGACAGACTCGTCGAGTTCTGCCAAGGCGGTGTCGAGTTCAACTTCGCTGGAAGGTTCTGCGACAAGTGGAAGCCAGACGACTTCCACCTCGTCGGGGAGAACACAGTTCACCTCGTCGCAGCAGACCATCGACGGAACTGACTACCGCGAGTTGAACGGCGGCAAGTGGGAAGGTAGCGGAACATACACCGCCACGCCGAAGGAAAGCGAAACCGGCTTTTCGGCTTCAGCCTTGACTGCCCCGATACTTGACGGCATAACGGACTTCTCGTTCCGCACCAAGTCCACCTCCTTTAGGAGCTGGGTCGGCCCGATTGACCTGGCGGCGACGATCAACCTTGTCCGCGAAAACGGCGAAAGCCAGATACTCGCCAGCCCAGTCATCGTCATGGGGGACCATACGGAGTCGCTTATCCGCATCGGAACGGCGATTCCCGTGCCCATCACGAAGTACACGGACCATGACACTTCCTCCTCCTCCTACAGGGACTACGAGACCGAATGGATACAGGTGATGAGCGGCCACACTCTCTGGGTGAGCCCGGAGATAACCGCGGACGGCGAATCCATCCGTCTTTCCGTCCACCCGCAGGTCACCGAGGCCGATGAGAATGACGAAAAATGGCCGGAAGCCCGCGACGGATCGAGATATCCGATTGTCTATACCCGTGAGCTTGACACACGCGTTTCCGTGCCGTCTGGTCAGACGCTTCTGCTTGGCGGTCTCATCCAGAGCAGCAATGTGGACATGCACCACAAGATATGGCTCCTCGGTGACATCCCCTTCCTCGGCCGTCTCTTCCGCTGGAACACAACGACAAAGGTCCGCCGCAACCTCATGATTCTCATCCGTCCGACGATTCTCAACGACGGCGCTCCCGACACCGGTTTCGAGGTCCCGTCGCAGAGGATGATGGCCCCGCTTGAAAAGGGCGTCGGCCGCGACATGCGTCTTCCCGAACGGGACACCACGCTCGAGGACAACGAAAAGGCACTCCTCCACTTTTTCCGCCGCGAAAAGGACGGGACGCTCACCGAAGTAAAGGGCCCGGCGGAGGATTCCGCCGCCAAGGCTGCGGACTAAGGTTGAAGGGTTGAAAGGTTGAAGGAGTTTCCCTCATTTCCAAATTTGCGCGACCCGCGCGGGTTCTCCGCGCGGGTCGCGCAAAAAAACGGATTCACGCTTGTCGAACTGCTCGTCTCGACTTTGATCCTCGTCATCGTCGCGACGGGCTGGTTCACGATCATGAACGCCACCTCCCCCTACCGCGAGGCGCAGCGCCGCGCCGCCATTGAAGTTGCCGCCGGTGTACTGGACACGTTCTTCCCTGATCCGAACCCCGAAAATGACGAAACTAAAACATATAAAAAGCTCGGATACTACAAACTTTCCGAATCTGCGACGGAGTATCCATTCGTCCACTCGGATGCATCCCTGAATAAATTTCCCGTTCGGCTTTTTCCATCGGATAGCCCAATACGCTATAGGTTGCGCTACATTTGCGCAGTTGACAACGAAGAACTCTGCACTATAGCGGCCAATCAGCTTCCACAATCCGATCCAAGAAAACCGATGTGGGAATCGTTGTGCAACGAGATTTACAAGGGGTTTCGCGAAGATGCGGGAAATGTTCTGGTAGCCCGCATCAGTCTATACGACTCGGAAAAGTCCGAAACACCTTTTGTGGAGTTTGAACAGTTGGTTGGAATTGCTCCGACATTCGACGATGATCAGCCGCAATTTGCCGGCTACAAGTGAAAGAGGGCTTGATGGCACGGGCTTTCCATAAGGGCTTTACACTTATCGAGCTGATGCTCGTCGTTGTAGTATCGGCTATTGTGGTTATTTCGGTGGGATCGGGGTTGATGCGGCTTCTGACGATTGACGAACTCAACAGGGAGAAGGCCCGGGCCCTTGAAAAGATGTGTGACCTTGAGGCTCGCACACAGACACTGGTGGCTGTGGCGGCGAAGGCTAGTTCATCATCCATGACCCGTATGGACGTAGTTTATCCCTACATGGTGTTTGGGATTGTCTGTGAAACCAATTACCTCGTCCAAGTTACGAACACGACAATAGAAGTCTCCCGGAGCAACGCTCTCAGAACTACAATCCGGAGCGGCAAGCGAGGAGGAGGCAAGGACAAAGTTGTGGAAATGCCTTTTATGGATCCGCTTATTGCAACAAGCCAGACGGTTCTTTCTCGGCGCCCTGAGGCGGGGCCGCTAGTCACGAACAGTGTCGTCACCCTCTCGTATTCATACCGCATAGGCGTCAAGGGCTTGGTTGAGGATGTGGGTTTCGCAGTTCCTGTCAGAATGCGCAATACGGCATACGAGGGGTATCCGGACTATGAATGATTTACCGCTTGTCACATTTTCACGTTACGAGTCGAAAGAATGTCGTGAAGGTGCAGCGCTTCTAATTCTTGTACTCATAGTGGCCGCAATCGGAGTATTGCTTGGCTTTGGACGCCTGAAGGCGCATCAGTTCGCGGTCAAGCGTCGCCTTAATCGGACATATCAGATTGAAAAGATGATTGCGACCCGCGATGCGCTGGCAATTGTGAACGCTATCACAGAGAAGATGCAACGCCCAAACTTTACAAATGAGTGGCCAAGTCTGGCGTTCGTGAATAACCCGTCGAAAATCGTCGTAACAATCGACTACATCGATGATATTGATCGAGAAGACATGCGTGATGACTCGGGGGAAACACAGAAGAATGGGGGCTGGAAAAGCTTTTCCAGCAATGAGTCGCCAGAGGCCTGCATTGACGTTGATTTCACAGTCGCTCATCATGAGTCGGGTGACGACACTCCCGTTTTAAAATTTAGCGCGGCCGTGAGTACAACGGAAGTCTATAGGGCCGCCGTGGTCAAGAGGGCAAAAGCCTGCTGGCAGGATTTTGATTTCGGATTGCTATATCAGATCGATTTGCACGAGCCTGGCGGTGCAAGCGCCTCCGAGGACGAACAAACGTATATGGACAGTCTCGGGACGATTAACCTTTATCTAGTAGGCGTGAAAGGGCATCAGTACTGGGAGGAACACGATGGCATTTGCGACGGCTGGTACGGTGTGCACGGCTATCTGAGCATGCTTGACGAATGCCCTTGGTACAAGATGGAGCTTAGCGGTGGCGGTAGTACTGGGACGGAGCCAGTGAGAAATCTTGAGATTCAGGCCATAGATGGACCACTTCGAAATAAAAAGAGATTTTACGACGGCGATTTTCTATATCCATGGCATAATATCAAGGACAAGGCACACCGAAGACCGGACCAGTTGTTCCATCCAGGCGGTTTTCTCCTTTCAGAGACGGCGTTCTGCGGATTTGGTTCCGCGGCAGACGATGGAATGCTTTTTTCGAGACGCGGAGATGTTTCCTCAAACACCATGCTAAACCTTGAGGACGTGGAGGGCTTTCTCGAGTCGTTCCGCGAAGGCGTCATAGTCATTGAGCATGTGTTTCCGACAAACAAACCGCCAATAACGCTGGAAAAACGATCTGTAACGGTCGATTCCTTTGTTATGCGCGAACCCACGACGTACGCCGTGTCCGTGTACCACAAGGCCTTGGAGAAGACCGACTACGACGGCAAGACAGCGACCTGGATATTCCAAACCCTGCTTCCCTCCCCGGGACAGGGCATCGTAGGCGAACAGTGCATTCTCGACACATTCGGGCGAGAGAAGTCCGACTGGTTCAGGGAGCGCAGGGGAAAGGTGCCTGACACCACGACGAGAACGGCGGAATAGGGTACTTCGGACATGGGCGAGGATACGGACAGTGCAAAGGCCGAGGAGGAGCGGCTTGACGAGCTTCGGGCGAAGCTCGCGGAAAAGGCGGCGGAAAGGGCCACGCGACCCTTCGCCTTTCGTCTGGGCCGTTCCTTCTGGCTGGCCAATGCGCTGATCCTGGCCGTTTCGCTTCTCATCCGCCTCACGTCCCCGACAACCCTTGCCACCGCTGCGACGTCCGCCTTTCGCTTCGGAACACTCTCCACCACGAATGTCTGCGAACGCGTTGGATACCATCTCGCCGCCCTGTCAAACACCTCGGCGCAGAAGACGGTCGAGTTCAACGGCCGCGTCCGCGAGTTCGACTCCTATTTGCGCGGAGCCATCAACGGACTCCCGAAATACAGCGAGGGCTCCATCGACCTCGACTTTCTGACCGATGTCTACGCGCTCAAGATGCTGACCGGCGACTGGTGCGCGCGTCGCACCGGCCACACCGTCCCCGACGCCGAAAAGCTCAAGCGAGACCTCAACCGCTATAGGAAGGCCTTCCGCGCCTCACGCATCCGCAACGTCCGCAAGCGGCCGTCCTGGTACATCGCGCTTTCGCGCATGGCCATGGGTTTCACCGAGGGGATGCTTGCCCCGGTCTGCCTGCTATGGCGCACGGGTCAGGCCGTTCTTTTCCCGCGCAAGGCCGAGGTCAGGGGCATGCTCGGCTCCGAATTTCGCGGACTAAGCTTCCGGACGAGCCTGATCGCCGCCATCTCGGGCGGGAAGGCGCCCATATCGCTGCGCCTGGATTCCATCTTCGCCCCCAGGGACTGGCGTCGCGACGGCTATCTCTTCTCCGTCTGCTGCCTCTACGGGCTCCTCATCTGCTGCTACGCCCTCGCCTACCTTTCGACGCGGACGAAATGGCGGGTCTTCATGGTCCTCGCCATCCTGACGCTCCTCTACGGCATGGGGTTCCTCACCGTCTTCCTGCTCGGCCTGAACGACATCGCGCTCGCCTGGATCAAGCGCGGAATCAACGTCTTCATGGACTGGCTCGACCACCTCTTCGCATGACACACCTGAAAACCAACTTGCTGCTTGCCGCGGCGCTTGCCGCGGCCTTGCCCGCCCTGGCGCGTGAAATCACCTCCGAGGAGGCGGCGAGGGCCGCCACCGCATGGACGTCCCGCCATCCGGCCCCACTCGGCGCGGCGATTGGATCAACCTTGCCGGAGGAGACGCGCACGGCCTCCGGCGAAGACGGCGCACCCCTTTTCCACATGGTCTCGATGAAGGGCGGCGGAGTCGTCGTGACGAGCGCTGAAAGTGGCGTGGAACCCGTCGTGGCCTTTTTCGACGGCGACGCCATTGGCGAGGCCGACGGCAACCCGCTCTGGGAAATCCTGTGCGCCGACATGGCATTGCGGATGAGGCAGGTTCGGGCCGTCCGTGACACCGACGCCGCCGACCCGAAAGGATCGCGTCTCCGCGCCTCCGCGACAGATGAATCGGCCACGCCCTTCGCCGACGCCGAGGCGGCCTGGGCCGATCTTCTCGGCGAAACGCCCGTTTACGTGCCGAAAATGGCCTCGAACGGCCTCTCCTCCCTCTCAGACGTCCGCGTCTCCCCGCTCTTGCAAACCACATGGACGCAGGACAACGGAAGTTCCGGCGCCTCTAGCTACTACACGCCCTACAACTATTACTGTGGGTGCGTGGCCCTGGCCGGCGCGCAGATTGCCAGGTTTTGGAATTTCCCGACCGCATCCCGTCCGCAGGTGACGCGCACCTGCTATGTCTCGGGTTCCGCCGTGTCGAAGACCACAATGGGCGGAACATACGCCTGGAGCAGCATGCCAAACGCCTTCAGCTCACTCACGACGGCCCAGAAGCAGGCCATCGGCAAGCTCTGCTACGACTTCGGCGTAGCGGTGTACATGGACTGGCGCTCCAATGCGTCAGGAGCCGGCGGCTACTGCCTGGGCGATGCCTTCGCCACCGTCTTCGGATACGCGAGCGCGAAAGTCTATTGCGGGACGCCGGGCGGTGTCCTCTCGGCCGACATCGTAAACAAGGCGATCCTTTCGAATCTCGACGCCGGATGCCCCGTTGTCCTCGGCCTTCTCAGCCACGAGGTCGCCGCCGACGGGTACGGATATGCGTCGGGTGTTCTCTACACTCATCTGAACATGGGCTGGGGAGGGTTTGGAAACGCATGGTACAACCTCCCGTATGTGTCGGTGTCCTACGCCAATGCCGCCTCCGTGGCGCCGGCCGCCTCGGGCGCAGACGGCCAGACTTCAGCCGAAACCGAGTACGAAAGCACCGTCCTGGACCATGTCGTCTACAACATCTTCCCCTCGAAAACCGGCGACCTTCTGACTGGCCGTGTCACGACAACCTCGGGGCCCCCGATTTCCGGCGCGAGCGTAAAAGCGGTGAACGGCTCGACCACAGTGACGACGACAACCAATTCCAAAGGCATCTATGCCCTTTGGGTGACGGGCGGCAAGACCTGGACCGTCACGGCGACTAGCAACGGCTCGTCAAGTTCAAAGTCCGTTTCCGTCACGGCGTGCGTCTCGACGACGATGAGCGGCAAATCCTACTACCCTGGAACCGGTACCGTCGGCAACTCGTGGGGAAACAACTTCTCCTTTGCCGGCGCCCCCTCCGCCCCCTCAGGCGTCTCCGCGACGGACGGCACGTCCACGGCGAACTGCACGGTGTCGTGGGGCGCGGTCTCCGGCGCGACGAGCTACAGCGTCTTCCGCCACACCTCGAACGCCTCCGGTTCGGCGACGACGCTCGCGACAGGCGTGTCCGGAACCTCCTACGCCGACACGGCCGCCACGCCGGGAACCCTCTACTACTACTGGGTCAAGGCGGTCGGCTCCGGCGGGACGAGCGGCTTCAGCGGCTCCGACAGCGGCTACCGGAAACTCTCCGCGCCGACGATCTCCTCCGCCACCGGCTCGACGACGGGCGTCGCCCTTTCCTGGGGCGCCGTGACCGGCGCCTCGTACTACCGCGTCTTCCGCGCCACGTCGGCCACCGGCACCAAGACGGCGCTCGGCTCCTGGCAGACGGGCACGACCTACACCGACGCCGCCGGCACGGCCGGGACGACCTACTACTACTTCGTCCAGGCGGCGGTGAACTCCTCCGGCACCCGACCGAGCGACTACAGCGCCTACAAGACCGGCGTGAAGGCCATGCCCCAACCAGCCAACGACAACTTCGCCTCGGCCATCGCCCTTGCCGGATACTCCGGCAGGGTGGAGGGCAGTACGGTTGGAGCCACGGCCCAGAGCGGCGAGCCGCTCCACGCGGACGGCGGCAACAATTCCGTCTGGTGGACGTGGACGGCCCCCACCCTCGGCACGATGGAGATTTCGACGTTCGGCAGTTCCTTCGACA
>JAEEGL011262454.1_pt1 | contig 11729 bp, 12 predicted proteins | sample 9134231 | NCBI WGS metagenome assembly JAEEGL01 (sample SAMN16246548, study PRJNA631951) | gut metagenome | biome: gut microbiome; feature: rumen; material: fiber-attached | host: Bos | place: Iran: Karaj | collected 2018-10
CCAGTGGTCCGTGAAGGTGCTGGAGTTGTTCTTCCACTTGTCGGCCATGTTCTGGGGCGCGTCGTTGCCGTAGAACATCGCCGGGCGGATTCCTTCCCAGGATTCGGGCTTCTGCGGGGGCATGAAGCGATTCTCGCCGCCGGTGGGGGCACCGTACGGGATGCCTAGATAGGTGTACACGCCGTCCAGGATGTAGCCCTGGACCTTGCCATACTGGGTCTGGGTGACGGCGTAGTCGTCACCGACGAAGAGACGCTGCCCATCCTCTTGGGCAACCTGGTTGCCGCCGCCGCAGGACGCGACGAGCAGCGCAGGGAGAAGGAATCTGTACAGTTTCATGGGTGAGAGTGTTTTGTCTGCCACAAAGGTAGCGAAACCTCACAAAAACCTTTTTCGCATATGTCCAAATGTTTATATCTTTGCATAGGAAAGCGGCTCAACCATGGAAAATTACGGTTTCGGCCGGCGCAACGGCGCCATTGACATGCTTCGGGGACTGACCATGTTCCTGATGATCTTTGTGAACGATTTCTGGACGGTGGGGGGTGTACCCCACTGGCTGGAGCACACGGCCACGAACGAGGACGGGATGGGCCTTGCCGACATCGTCTTCCCGCTATTCCTGTTTGTCGTGGGCCTTTCCATCCCGTACGCCATCGAACGCCGCTTCCAGAAACTGATTCCCGCAGAAAGAACCCTCGGCCACATTCTCTCCCGCACCTTCGCCCTGCTGGTGATGGGTGTTTTCATCGTCAATACGGAAGGCCGCATGGCACCCTACCTGGGCTGCGGGAAGTGGCTCTTCGTCCTGCTGATGGTGTTGGGCTTCTTCCTCGTGTGGAATGCCTATCCGGAACCGTTCAAGGCCGGGAAATGGCTCCGGGGGGCGGGCATCGTGCTGCTCCTCGCCCTGGCCATCACCTACCGAACCGACAGCGGCGGCCTGATAAAGGCCCGCTGGTGGGGCATCCTCGGGCTGATCGGATGGGCCTACCTGTTCGCGGCCGTGGCCTGGATCCTGTGCCGAAAACGGACCGGAGCCCTGTCCTTCGTCTGGCTCGGACTCATCGGCCTGAACCTCTTGACCACGGGCATGCGGGACGGGGCCACGCTCCTCGACGGTGGCAACCTCCTGCAGGACTTTGCCCGGGCGCTGAACCTCGGGAACGGATCGTCGGCCCTGATGGTCGTCAGCGGCGTGCTGGTCGCCGTGCAGGAAAAGAATTTCGGCCGGGAACCGGGCGGGCGGAAACTCCTCTACGCCCTCCTGACCGTGGGTATGCTCATCGGCTTCGCAACCGCCGCCCATGAGGATTGGATCATTTCCAAGAACATCGGTACTCTCCCCTGGTGCTTCTACGTCGCGGCCATCGGTGTCGCGCTGTACACCTTCCTGCGCGTTTTGGAAGAGAAAGGTTGGACCCGTTGGTTCGCGCCCATCCGTCCTGCCGGCACGGCGACCTTGACGGTTTACCTTCTCCCTTACGTCTACTATTCCACAGCGGAGGCCCTGAATCTTAGCGCACCGGCCTGGCTTGAAGGCCCCCTCGGCCTCTTAAAATGCGCGGCTTTCTCCTTCCTTTGCATTGGCTCGGCCTGGGCGCTCGGAAAGTTGGGAATTCAGATCAAGATTTAGTATCTTTGTGTCAAACGTATTGAATATGAGAGATTTTGTCTATCACGCCCCGACCGAAGTCGTGTTCGGGAAGCAGTCCGAGGAGAAAGTAGCCGGCCTCGTGAAAGAGTATGGCGGCCACAAGGTGTTGGTCCACTACGGCGGCAAGAGCGCCCAGAAGTCCGGTTTGTTGGACAAGGTCTGCGGGCTGCTCCGCGACGGCGGCGTGGACTTCGTATGCCTGGGCGGTGTCGTTCCGAACCCGCGGCTGTCCCTGGTCCACGAAGGCATCGACCTGTGCCGCAAGGAGGGGGTCGATTTCATCCTCGCCATCGGCGGCGGTTCCGTCATCGACTCGGCCAAGGCCATCGCCTGCGGAGTCCCGTATGACGGCGAAGTCTGGGACTTCTACACAGGCAAAGCCTCACCCGCCTGCTATCTCCCGGTCGCCTGCGTGCTCACCATCCCGGCTGCGGGCAGCGAGATGAGTGATTCCAGCGTGATCACGAACGAGGACGGCGACGTCAAGCTGGGCTATTCCAACCAGATGAGCCGCTGCCGGTTCGCCATCATGAACCCGGTCCGTACCTTCACCCTGCCCCCGTACCAGACGGCGGCCGGCGTGACGGACATGATCATGCACACCATGGAGCGCTATTTCTCCCATGACGACGACATGGACCTCACCGATGCGATCGCGGAGGCCCTCATGCGGTCCATGATGGAGAATGTGTTCAAGGTACTCGCCGACCCGGAGGACTGCCGCGCCCGCGCCAAGATCATGTGGGGCCGCAGCCTCGCGCACAACGACCTGACGGGTTGCGGTCTCACCGGCGACTGGGCCACCCACGAGATCGAGCACGAACTCAGCGGTATGTTCGACGTCACGCACGGCGCCGGCCTCGCGGCCATCTGGCCCAGCTGGGCACGCTACGTGTACAAGGAGAACGTGAGCCGCTTCGTCCGCTTCGCCGTGAACGTGTTGGGCGTGCCCCAGGACTTCACCGACCCGGAAGGGACGGCGATCCGCGGCATCGAGGCGATGGAACGGTTCTACCACGCCATCGGCATGCCCATCAACATCCATGAGCTCATCGGAAAGGAAGTCTCGGAGGACGAGATCCGGGAAATGGCGCGCAAGTGCACCCGCGACCATAAAATAACCCAGGGCTCGTTCAAAGTCCTGGGTTCGGAAGATATCGAAGCCATCTACCGGATGGCCCGGTAAGTATTACAGTCCGAGGACGATACCGACCGTCGAATAGCTCAGGTCCACGCTGCCGTCGGGCAGGAGCCGGGAAGACTTCGGATAGTACTTGAAATACAGGCCGAAAGCGCCGTAGGAAGCCGTAGCAATGATGCCGTAGGAGAAGGGATTGACCTTCGCTTTCCTTTCGACGATTGTCATGCTGCGGTTTCCCTTCTCAACCCAGTAGGAGTTGCCTCCGCCGATGTTCCAGGAGGCCACCGCGCCGGCGCCGAAGCTCACTTTCTCGAACTTGACCTTCACCAGCAGCGGGGCGCCCAGGCTCGTGATGGTGACATCGCTACGTTTCTTGTCCACACCGCCGAGCGTCTCGAGTGTGGAGAAATCAGCCACCTTGATGAGGCCGTCACGCTGGACGAACGCCTTGTCCTTGGTGTTGAAGTCGTTGACCTGCAGGTCCACACCCAGTTCGAAGCCCAGGTGCTCCGTCGGGTACAGTCCGAAACTCAGGATGTTCAGGAAAAAATCGCTGCACCAGCCGGGTTTGAAATCGTTGGATTTCGTGATGTTGTAGCCGTAACCGATATGGTGGATGATGTCGAACATCGCCTTGCCGTCGGAAGAAGTGTACACGGGTTCGATCTGGGCGAAACCAGGCACGGCCAGCAAGGCCGTAACAGTCAGGATAACAAGCTTTTTCATTTTCATTTCCAATTAGTTTCCCATAAATTGGGCACAAAGATAGTATTTTTTCCTTATCTTTGAAATGTAACCAACCCCCTATGAGATGAAACGTTTCCTCCTCACCTTGGTCACGCTCGTCACGGCCATGGGCCTCTTTGCCCAGGTAGGCATCGACAATTATCCCCTTCCGCAGCAGCCGGACACGCTCCGGATCCTCGCCGTGGGTAACAGCTTTTCAGATGACGGAACGGAGTACCTCCCCGGCCTGCTCGAGGCAGCGGACATCCATAATGTCATTGTCGCACGCCTGTACATTGGCGGATGCACCCTGGAAAGGCACTGTAAGGAATATGCCGAGGGGACGGCGAACTACATCTATTACAAGTCCACGAAGAACGAGTGGGTGACCGTCAGCCGGAATGCGACGATCCTGGATGGCCTGAAGGATGAGCCCTGGGACATCATCACGATCCAGCAGGCCTCGGACGATTCGGGCCTTTACGAGACCTATGAACAGGGCATTCCGAAACTCATCTCCATCATCCGGAAGGAAGCGCCCAATCCCCGCGCCGCGATCGTATGGCACATGACCTGGGCCTACGCCACCAACTCGGACCACCGGGCCTTCCCCCGCTATGGGCGGAACCAGCTGCAGATGTACGAGGCCATCAAGGATTGTGTGGACCGCGCCAGCGAGCAGTTCAACATTCCCGTGGTCATCCCCTCCGGCGAAGCCGTGCAGATCGCCCGCGGCACACGGCTGAACAATGATACGAAAGTTCCCGCCACCTCCAAGGTGTACCAGCTTACACGGGACGGCTATCACCTCACGCGCCAGCACGGCCGTTACATCGCGGCCTGCACCTGGTTTGAGACGCTGATCAAGCCCACCCTGGGTAAATCAGTCCTGGGCAATGGATACCAGCTCCTGGACACCGAGTACTCCATCACCGCCAAGGACGCACGCCTATGCCAGAAATGCGCAGTGAAGGCGGTAAAAGAATACCGGCCGTAAAAAACGATCAGATGAACAGCCGTGTACGCTTCCGGTAGGAGGCGTACTCCGGCTTGTGCGCCAATTGGCGGCGCTCCATCATTGGAATGCTGATGAAGAGGAAGAAATCGGTCAGACTTTGAGCTTGAAGACTTCGCGACGCTGCTCGCCGTCCTGGTTGTACAGCGAAATGTGGACCCACTGCGTGGTGCCGCTCTTCTCGAGGATGCACTGGTCAAACTTCTTGTCCTTGACCCATTCGACGACAGCCTTCTTGAACTTCTCCATGTTCCCGTTCTTGGGAACAAGATCGGCGGCGTAGCCCAGCTTGTGCGCACTGCGCTGGACACCCTTCACCTGCTTGTTCAAATCCGTGCTCCTGTACCCGGAAGTGACGGTGATGGGGCCGCCCCACGCTTCCCGCAAACCATCCAGGAATTCGGCGAGTTGGCCTAAGTGCTCGACGACCTCCCAGGAGGGGAAGTTCTCAATCTTGCACTTCAGCGCAGTGTCGCTTCTCAACAGTTCTTCCAGTTTGAAATGCTTGCTCATAACTATCTGATTTAATGATTATTGCTTGTCTTCATCCTCAACGTCGAAGTAGTCCGGTACATCCTCTTCTTCTCCGCTTTCTGACCCGGGTTCTTCGGGGGTTTCCGCATTTTCACTGGGAACGTCTTCGCTTCCACCATTCATGGAACTCGATTCAATTCCATCTCCCGCGAATCCGGTCTTCCTCTTGATGAATTTACGGGTCAGGAAAAGGAGCGCGCCGAAGATGAGGGCCACGATAGCGCCCCAGAACTTCATGAAGCTATCCCAAACCACGGTTCCCATCTTTTTTAAGCCACCCACCAGATTCACCATCGGATCCACCGTCACCTCCACGGAAACGATGTTCGTCGTCTTGGGAATGGGGACGCCATCGAAATACGGGTTGTCGAACAATTCGATCTTGGCGCTGATCCTGAAGTTGCCTTTTTTCTGCGGAATAATGGTGAACAGGACCGAAGAGCCACTGGGGGCGATCCGCATGATCTGGGATTCTTCGGGCTCGATCGTGAAATCGGGCGCATAGGGGGTAATCCGGGCGTAGTTTCCTTCATCAGCAGAGAAGGTGGTTTCTTTGCGAATCATACCGTCCTCCTCCGGAACATAATCCCCTCTTCCGATCCACACCCGAAGGTCGCCCTTCTGGTGCAGTTCCATTTTCTCGGTGACATCCAGGACGGCCGTGTAGTCATCGGGGTTGAAATCCGAAGTGGCCGCTCCTCCGACATCGGGGAAGTCGTCGCCAGGAATCTCTATCGGGGCAGGTCGATGTTCAACGGTCCTTTCTTCCATGGGAAGTTCTTCAATGGGCGTTCCTATTCCTGGCCCTACCCCGGTACCGATTTCTTCCTGAGGAGTTGCCGAATTGCCGCCACAAGCGATGATCACACACAAAAGGAGGATGGCAAGGAGGCATTTCCCGAGGATGCCCCAAAAACCGTCATGTCTCATATTGTTAAGTGTTTTAGATACGACCGAGATTTAAGTAAATAATCACAATATCCCAATGGGACGGTTCTTATTCATCTCCGCCTTCTCCGACATCGAAATAGTCCGGCACTTCTTCATCCTCACCGGCTCCCATTTCTCCCTCCTCTTCTCCGCTTTCCGATCCAGTCTCTTCCGGGGTCTTCGTTCCTTCACTGGGTGCAGCTTCGCTTCCTCCGCTCAAGGAACTCGATTCTATTCCATTCCCCGTGAATCCGGTCTTCTTCTTGATGAATTTGCGGGTCACGAAGAAGAGGGCGCCGAAGATAAGCGCTACGACAGCTCCCCAGAACTTGAGGAAATTGTCCCAGAGAACGGTTCCCAGCTGGCCCAGCCGGGCCATCAGATTCACCTTGGGATCAACCGTAACCACCACGGAAACGATGTTCGTGGTCTTGGGAATGGGGACGCCATCGAAATACGGGTTGTCGAACAGTTCGATCTTGGCGCTGATCCTGAATTCGCCCTTTTTCTGCGGAATGATGGTGAACAGGATCGAGGAGCCGCTGGGGGAGATCCGCATGGTTTGGGATTCATCCGGCTCGATCCTGAAATCGGGCGCATAAGGGGTGATACGGGCATAGTTTCCTTCATCACCGGGGAAGGTTGTCTTTTTGCGGGTCATACCGACCTCCACCTCCGGCATATTATAGTTCTCATAGTTCTCTATCCCGATCCAGACCCGGAGATCGCCTTTCTGATGCAGTTCCATAGTCTCGGTGACATCCAGGACGGCGGTGTAGTCATCGGCATTCAAGGAAGATGCCGGCCGCTCGACGACGGGATCTTCGGCCACTGGGGGATTCTGGGCGGCAGGCCTGTTGCCGGTTTCTGGTCTAACGGCCGGCCTGCTTCCGGTTCCAGGTCTGGGCGAAGGCTTGCCGGTAGGCGTCGAAGGTGTCGAAGGAGTCGGGATGGGTCTCGTCTCTTCGACATCGGGCACACTTCCGATTGGTTCCGGCTCGGCATGGACGACTTCCTCCATGGGAGGTTGCGGTACGGGCTCAGGTACGTCTTCGTGCGAACGCCCATCGCGGTAGACGATCCATTCCACACGCTTCTTAAGACTATCCTCTTCCTTAATGAGAAGCCTTTGAGAACAAGCATTGACCAGACACAGAAAAACAAAGAGAACAGTCCATTTCCCGACGTTGCCCCAGAAACCGTCGTGTCTCATAATGTTAAGTTTTTTTAGATACGGACCAAATATAAGAAAAAAATTTCAATACTCCAATGGTGTCAGCCCGCCCGCTGAAAAAACATGCTCCAAATCCAGAAACACACGCTGATACGGTACACACAATCGGCAGGGATGACTTCCTAAAAGCCGTATCCAAACGAGAAATAGCCTCCAAAGTGGGTATGATGGCTCCTGGCCAGTCCGATGCGGAACGGGCCGGCGACCGTCTTGCGGTTCTGGGCAAAGACGCTGACGGCCACGAAGGTGGCCAAAACGGCTATGAGAACGCGTTTCATAGGCTGATTGAGGGGTTTAGGATGTAAAGATACGCTGTTTTACGCTTCTATCGTGCGGACCACCCGTGCCGGGACGCCGACCGCGACACCGTTCGCGGGGATGTCCTCCGTCACTACGGCACGAGCGCCGATCACGGCGTTGTCCCCTATGGTGACGCCTGGAAGGATGGTCACGTTGCCGCCAATCCAGACATCGTTGCCGATGGTCACGGGCTTCGCCCAGGCGTGGTACTCCCGCCGCTCCTGCGCGGACAGGGGATGGCTCACGGTAGTGATGAGCGTGTGCGGCCCGATCATTACGTGATCGCCGATATACACTTCCCGGATGTCCAGGATGGTGAGATTGTGATTACCCGTGAAGTCGTTGCCGATATGGATATTCTTCCCACAATCGCAATTGAAGGTCTTGGCAATCCACACCCGCTCCCCTACGGAACCCAGCATCCTTTTCAACTGCTCATACTGAGCTGGATAATCCGTACCCTCGATGGCATTGAACCGCTCGCACTCCTGGATGGCCCGCGTCTTCCGCGCCACCATTTCCGAATCGTCGAAGCGGTACATCTGCCCCGACTTGCATTTCTCCTGTTCTGTCATGGCTTGATTGCTGAAATCGTAGGGATAAAGATAGCGATTCTTTCCCTAAACCGGATACGGGTTTTCGTGAAACAACCCGAAAAAGATCTGGGCTTATATGCATGGCGTGTCGAAACCTCGGAATGCACAACTTCAGAAGATGGAAACCGCTTTGCAGCAGCTCGGCAGGGAGCTGATGCATATTTCTTTTTGTTGATTTTAGGTGATACCTGGGTCAATGGAGCAACCGGGCCTTGACGTCCGTGATCATGTCCTTGCGATCCTCCGATGCCTCGATGTAAGAGGTCTCAACCGGGATGTCTCCGGCAGGAGCTCCGTATGTGACCGTGCCGGTATGCGTCACAACGCTGGGACCGTTATATGTAGCCTCGATGTAGAAGCGATATACGCCTTTGGCCACGGGTCGATTGTCCTGGTCGGTGAAGTCCCAGGTGAAGGTCTGGACGCCGCTCTGGGCTGGCGTGGCTCCTGTAAAGGCATCGATCTGCTGGTCCGTGAGCGACTCGGCTCCGACATGCTGCACCCAGGTCGGCGTGCAAGATGTACGGTAGGTATAGCCGCGGGCGGGCTTGGAACCGTCTCGGCTGCGGCCTTTGGCGGTAAACTCCGTGACATAGAGGGTCTTGACGACCTGCCCGTCGGCATTCTCGATCCAGATGGCATACTGGTTAGAGCCGGGACCTGGCTGCCTGTTATACTGGAAAGACAACTCCAGGCTGCCAGGCTCGGAAGAACAGGATGTCGTTAAAATCGCCACGGCGATCAGGACCAGTCGTGAAAGGAATTGACACATAAGAAAATACAGTTGGTTTGTGCGAAGATAAGCATTTCTTGCGAAGATTGCGCAAGGTACTGGCGATATTGGGATTCCGTCGCTCACGCGCCGGCATCCCTTCCCCTGCGGGGGGCTAATTCGCGAGCATAGAACGGACGACGGTGGTCTGGAAGCCTGGAAAAGCACCGACGCTGAATCGAGGCACCTTCGGAGCGAAGCGACGCAGGGGGTTTGGGGGGTTAGCCCCCCAATGCATGAAATGCCATAATCGCAAAACGGCAGCCGTGCGGCTGCCGTTTTGTGATTCCGTTGGGATGGTAGAAGAAAGTGCCATAGAAGTGCCTACAACGTTGTTTTTCATTGACTTGAGGAGAAATCTAGACACTCCGATTTGTCATGAAAATTCAGGGCATCTCTAAATCGGGGAGACAAGATTTAACCCCTTGTATCCCTCCATAATAGGTTGCATTTTTGTGAGAGAGTTAACTATTTGCAACAAATATTATGGTTATTTTGTACAATCTTAGATTTTATGTCCATGACCTCAATGGAAGCGTCATGGCACGCGCGAGGTGGGAGCACAAGACTCGTGCAGTTGTCTTTGCTTGCGGCGTGTTTGCCGAAAAGAGTAAATGGGATTCTGACCAGCAGAAAGCAAAAAAAGGAACCGTCCATTCCGTCAATGGTCATATCTGTTCTGCGCGTGACATCAACTCTGCTATCTCAGAAATGAACGAAGTCATTTCTGAAGTATTCAACGAATTTGGGCGAGCCGGCACCTCTCCGACCCCAATGGAACTAAAAGATAAAGTGAAATCCAAACTGAAAGAGATCCACCCTACCGTCAAAATGGAAGAACAGAACAAGCCCTTGATAGAAGGGATAGTATACACTAAATCAATAGATTCCGTCTTTGATGAATTCATCTCTGCTAAATGGGATGGAATGAAGTGGCGTAGTAAATACACTATGCATCATTACAACGAGATTCGAAACAACGTGAAGTCTTGTATGAGTGAGTCTGGTCGATTTAAGGGAATAACTGTCGCCGATATTGATATCTCATTTTTAAACGAGCTTAAACGCTGGTATGTCAAAAACGAATACTATAACAAGACGACCAACAAGCAGTTTTCCAATTTGAAGACAGTCCTAAGATGGGCAAAGTCAAAAGGATATCCTGTCCGTGATGAGGCACTTTTCTATAAAACGGAATTGGAAGACCCTCAGAAAGTCGTTGTATTCATTTATGACAATGAACTGGACCAACTACTAAACCATCCCTTTAAAGAGGGAAGCAACCTTGATTCTATTCGAGATCTATTCTGTTTTATGGTCTTAACCAGCTTACGAATCTCTGATTTGAAGAATCTTAAAAAGACAGATGTTTTAGAAGGAACAATCAGAATCTACACCCAGAAAACTCATAAACCAGTTATTATACCAATTACAGAGCGAGCCAGGAAGATTATCAATAAGTACAAAGACTCTATCCCCGGAGAAAAGCTTTTCCACGTCCTTTCTGACACCAAAATGAACAAGGGGATTAAAAAGGCGGCAAAGGAAGCAGGACTATGCCGGCTAATCACTGAAGTTCATGGGGAAGGAACTGTAATAAAGCAAGACACTCATCCGTTATTCGAGACCTTAAGCTGTCATGATGCCAGGCGGACCTTTGTATGCCTTTCTCTCCGGCTTGGTATCCCAGCAGAAGTCATTATGAAAAGCACCGGTCATACTAATTATCAAGCTTTGAAGCCATATATGGATGTTATGGAAGAAACGGTTACCGAGCAAATGAAGAAATGGGACATCAAACCGCAGAATGACAAGGATACCATAAAGGAGTTAAAGGCTCAACTTGCAATACTTCAGAGACAAATTGAATCCATGGAAAAGGGAAATGATTAGCACTCTCCTATCCTTGTTTACTCACCATCCTCCATCTTCCGGGGGATGGTTTTTTGTTGATCCGAAATGGTACTTTTCGCCATTATCGGGGAAGAAACACCTTAAGAGTGAGGTAATTAGGTGAAAAGGCACCTAATCCGTCCATTAGATTATGCTTCAAAACTTATTTGAAAAGTTATTCGGTGTGGTGAAGAACAGTAGCCAACCGAAGCGTTATGACCTAGCCGGTATCCAGGAAGACCGTTCCAACCCTCCTGTTCCGGTGATGATGTATGAGGATCCGGAAATTGAGATCCTTGCAAGGGAGTTTGGGCCTATGACTGAAGGCAAGGTCATAGAAATTAGATTATCCGACCTCCTCCAAATCCTACCACGGACAAGGAGAAAGACGGATGCTTATAACGGTCTCAAAAAGAGATTGGAAGCGTTAGGAGTCCAGCTTAGGGTGACCTCCAGAGTAAATAACCAAAACAATGAGCAAGACAAAGAGTAAACGAGGAAGATTTGATGTAAAGAAACTAAAGAAAAATGCGGCCGGTCTATATGAATTCACGGCCTACTATTACAGAAACAAGAAAACTGCTAAATACTATTGCGGCGTCACCCTTCATCCAGACAATAGACAATCAATCTGGAAGGGCTTGACATTTAAGTACGCCGGAAAGAAACTAAATGATGCCAGGAAGTTATATGGCGTTGGAGATGATGCGTGGGAGTACAGTTCAACTATAGTCCTTGTCGCCGACATAAATGATGTGATAGATACGATGGACAATGTTGAGACAGCCCTTATTCTCAAATATGACTCTTACCACGACGGCTATAATTCAAATGCCGGCGGTCTTGGAAGAGGATCTAAAGGTTTGGTTTCCGTTTCAAGACCCGGATACGATACCGTCATATATGATTCGGTCCAGGAAGCAGCAGAGGC
>JAEEGL011427358.1_pt1 | contig 11729 bp, 8 predicted proteins | sample 9134231 | NCBI WGS metagenome assembly JAEEGL01 (sample SAMN16246548, study PRJNA631951) | gut metagenome | biome: gut microbiome; feature: rumen; material: fiber-attached | host: Bos | place: Iran: Karaj | collected 2018-10
CTCAGTCTCGCAAAGAGCCTGTGGAATTGAACGAATAAGCATCTCATCTGCTGTAGTCATTCCCTTTGAAACAAGAGCTGAATAACCACCGATAAGATTAGCACCGACAGCCTCAGCTGCCTTATCAAGTGTATGAGCCAAAGTAACAAAATCCTCTGGCTTCTTGCAAGCTGCACCGCCAATAAGTGCGATAGGTGTAACGGAAATACGACGGTTTACGATAGGAATACCGTAGTCTCGCTCGATTTCCTTTGCAACCTTATCTAAATCCTTTGCAACGGTAGTGATTCTGTTATATACATTTTCATTAACCTTCTTTAAATCTGAGTCAATGCACTCGAGAAGGCTGATACCGATGGTGATTGTGCGGACATCAAGTGTCTGCTCCTCCACCATCTTGTTAGTTTCGATTACTTCTTTAATATTTACCATGGTGTCCCCCTATTTATAATCTGTGCATCTTCTCAAAAATCTCTTCTTTTTGAGCCTTTACCTGAACACCAATCTCATCCCCGAGGCTTTCCAAATCCTTCTGGATTTCTCCAAAGTTCTTTGTTGCCTTTTCTATATCTACAATCATCATCATGTTGAAGAATCCCTGAACAATAGTCTGAGTGATATCTAAGACATTCACTCCGCTTGCTGCTAAATATGTGCAGATACGCGCAATAATACCAACTGTGTCTTTACCTACTACGGTAATAATAACTTTGTTTTCCATAAGAATTCTCCTTATAATGTAATTTTTTCTGATACTTCACTACGTGACGCTACAGTTATATTGAAATCACTCGCATTGTATGGAGTGCTTTCATCCATGTTGACTTCCAGACGAACTGTCTCATAGGCAAGGTCTGGATAATTGTTTTCATGACTAAGATGTCCTAAGAAAACATGCTTGATATTGTCATTGAGGATGGAGCTTAAGAGCTTGCCACTGGCCTCATTTGAAAGATGACCATAATCCCCTAAAATACGCTTCTTAAGTGGATAAGGATATGAACCAACCTCCAACATGTGGATATCATGATTTGCCTCAAGCAAAAGAGCATCCAAATTTGTTAAATTATCAACAATATAGCCATCATAATAACCTAAGTCAGTACATACTGCAACCTTAGAATTAGCATTTTCAATACGATATGCAACTGGATCTGCCGCATCATGGCTAATGTGAAATGGGTGAATGTTAAGACTACCTATAGAGAAATCCTCGTCTGGCTTGATAACATGAAAAAGTGTGTCATCTATGGCCCCAAGGCTTTTCATAGAACGTATTGCTCTGATGGTAGGTGCCGTAGCGTAAATCGGAATATGGTATTTGCGGGAGATGACTCCAAGCCCGGATACATGATCCGAATGCTCGTGAGTCACCAAAAGCCCTGCCATATCGGCGGTGGTGTAATCATATTTGTTCATCCCCGCTTCAATACGCTTCCCTGAAATACCTGCATCGATCATTACATGTGTGCTGTCATCTCCAACACAAATGCAGTTGCCGCTGCTACCACTTGCAATACTAAAAAAATCCATTATAAATAAAATCTTCTTTCTATTTTTACTTGTCGCACCATTGTGTCGTCGGCCTAAAGGCCTCCTGGCACTCTAAACCTTCGCTCAAGCTCGGTTTAAAGCGCCATTATCCCAATAAACTTCAATCTCATCATTCTCATGAAGCTCATCAGAATAACCGCACTTATGTCCATTAATCTTTGTGATGAGTGGGCGTCCATTGCTTTCATTAGGATCGAAATTTATCACATTGTAAATATCTACAAAAATATAATCCTTCTTTCCGCAAAGCACTCTCTTCTTACCATTGATAGTGATAGGAAGCTCTGTAGCCTCATCCTTCATCTTGGTGTGAACATCTGTAATATTCTCAGGTGCTACATCAATGTCGTAATCCTCTGGCAAGCCCTCGCCATCCTCTGCAAGATAATCTCCTGCATAAGCTACTGGTGTTGTAGTAGTCCAATCGATAACAAAGTTCTCATAAACAAGAGAATCCAAACTAGATGGACGGTTGTTAACCAAAATCTCGTAGCGATCATCGATTGTTACATCCATGAACTCTGCCAACTGGCCAACTGTATAGAATGGACGTGTTTCAATAACATCTCCATCCTTAACTGAATATGTAGGTGGCTCCATAGAACCATTAACCTCAACAAACTTTGGACACTTAACTCTGCGCCCACAAACTGTGAAGTACAAATACTCTGTAGTGAATTCATCCAAATCAGCGATAGTACCATTTCCACCTGCACCGACTGTAGATGGAACAAACTCAACATCACAGTTGAACTCCAGTGGAGTATTAATTCCAACTGGCTTTCCATTCATCTTAACAACTGCAGACTCGCCCTCGATACCACGAATCATTCGTGAAACGCCATTGACAGTGAAATTGATTTCCTTGCCGCGGCGCGGGAACAATTGGTCAGCAGTGAATCCTGCCTGCATAGCTGCATCCACAATTGTAAGCTGTCCGTTATCGTAAAGCTTCATCAACTCTCCATTAAAGTGAATCATGATGAAGTTATTCTTTGTCTCATAGTAATTTAGGCAGATACCAATTGGAGTAACAAGAAGTGAGTCCTTCTTAATATCCTCCTGCTCGAAAATGATGTTCTTCATGACTTCCTCGCCACGAAGTGCAACACGCTCGTCAACAATCTTTAAATCATTGGCAAGTGCCTGGGTGAAGCCATGAATCTTTCCACCTCCACCAACAACGAAAGCTGCTGATACAGATTTGTCGCCATTGAGCTCCTTAATCTTTGAAGCAACCTCGCTGGCAATCTTTTCCATAATTGGATTTGTGAGCTTGTAAACTTCTTCCGATTTGATGGTGTGGCTGATACCCATGATATCCTCGTATGTGATGTCTCCACCTTCTGTAGAAGTTCTCTTAATCTGCTCTGCAGTAGCAAAATCAACTAAATATTCATGAACCAGAACCTCAGTAAGCTCATCACCTGCCATAGGAATCATACCGTAAGCAATGATGCTTCCGTCTCTTGTGACACAGATATCGGATGTACCTGCGCCCACATCGATTAGAGCAATATTAAGCATTCTGAAATTCTGTGGAATAGCAACGTTAATAGCTGCAATAGGCTCCAATGTAAGATTGGCAACTGTAAGACCAGCTTTTCCAACAGCAGCATAAAGTCCATCAACAACATCCTCAGGAAGGAATGTAACGATGATATCCTCACCGATAACATCTGCCTTATGATCCTCAAGAGATGAGAATGGATCTCCATTCAGATAATATCTAACCGTAGAATAACCTACGCAGAAGAACTTGTATTTACTGTCTTCGGCACCACCTTTGATCTCCATACCAGCCTTCTCAATTCCAAGCATATCAAGTGTATGTAAATCCTCGCCTGAAACAACAGTCTCCTCTGGATATTCCAAATCAACATGTGTGGTGATTGTACGAAGCACACGACCAGCGGCAGCTATACAAACCTCTGTAAGTGTGAGGCCTGTCATGCTCTCAAGCTCCTTTTTTACCTCGTCGCATGTAGCGCCAACTCGGCCTATATCGTGAATCTGTCCATCCAGCATGGCACGAGTGTCGTGTTCACGCAGTGTCTGAGCAATAACGTGAAACACCCCATCCTCAAGATAACCAACTGTGCCAATGACATTTCTTGTACCAATATCCAAGCCAAAAACAATGTCCTTCTTTTCCATAGTAAAAATCCCCTTCAGCATTTATTAATCTATCTAAGTAATGCCTTTAGCTGAGCAAGTGTCTCCTCTTTGCTGCCGCTATTATCTATGACTTTGTCACAGTGCTCTCTAAAACTCTCGTCAGAACGTTGTACTTTAAAGGTATTTTCAATGCGTTCTTTAGAGTAACCCCTGGATTCCATAAGCCTGATTTTACGAACCTCAGGGCTGGCATAAATATACCACATCTCATCCACAAGTTTACCATATCCACATTCTATGAGCAATGCAGCTTCAAAGAAAAAATACTCTATATTGTGCTTTTCTTTTTCCTCTTCTACCTGATTTAGTACTTCTTTTTCTACAGCAGGGTGAACGATGGAGTTTACTCCTCTCAATAGCTCATCATCTGCAAACATGTACTTCGCCATGATAGGTCTGTCAATTTCTCCTGACGCATCCAAAATAGAGGCAGGCCAATTCAGTGCCACTACCTCATCAAAACACTTATGACCACTTGTCATAAGCTGTGCTGCCACCTCGTCTGCCAGCAACACTTTGCAATTAAAGTTTTCTTTTAATAAAGAGAGCACCGTGCTTTTGCCAGCGCCGATGCCCCCTGTAATTCCTATAAATTTCATATATTACTCTTCAAAAAAATCATTATTATCTAAAGCGCCTGTGTTATCTGTTGGCTGCTCAGAAGTTGTATAATCTGCCTCATAAGAAGCTGACTGGAATACTGGTCCGTCTACTGACTCAGGCATATGAACTCTCTTGAGATAATCATATGCTCCAGCCTTTGCAAGATTCATGTAAGGCGAAACATAGAAGATTGCTAAAATGAATAATGTAAGACATGAAAGTAAAATCCATCCGATAAATGAAAGATCTAATACGAAAAGACTCCACTTATTTCCCTTTGTCATCTTCTTTGTCATTGCAAAGCACTCTTTAACAGTAAATTCTGGCTTATCAATGAGTAGATAAGGAATCATGCTGTACTGATATGCCTTAATAAAAGCAACAACGATACTCGCAATATAAAGGATTATTCCAATAACAAGTAAGACCGCACCTGCTCCTGAATCAACAAAAAGCAGTCCTGCGCCAAATCCAATAAGAATTGCTCCTGGAAGGCAGAAAAGCATTGTCCAAAGACAAACATATAATGTCATAAGGAACATACCACCAACATTGTGCCAATACTGACCATTCTTAAAGCCATCAAAGAATGTACCGAAGTCTGCTCTTGATCCGCTGTAAAACTTGAAGTAGAAATACATCTGACCAACTGCAATAACATTAAGGACAAAAATTGATAAAAGAATTGTAATGGTATCTGTAGCAAGTGTTGTTCCAGTACCGGCTGCCAATGCTGCTTCAGCTGTGGCAAATGAAGATGTACTTGCAGCACCAGCCATATTTATAATTGACTTAGCACTTATAATAGAAAGTACAACTACCAACAACAGCCCCAATAAAAATGGATAACCTACTACTGGCCAGTAATTAGCTGATAAAGCTGCTCTGGCATTTGCTTTGATTTGTTTTCTTGGAAACATTTTCAATATCCTCCTAATACAATGATGCTTTATACTCTCCCTATTTTTTATATAAATTCTTCGGAAAAACGTGAAGGCTGCACCCATGCAAATTGCATTTAGTGTGCTTCAGCCCATGTCTTTCCAGAATTCATATCGATTTCTAAGTCCACTGAAAGCTTAGCTGCATTTTCCATCTCCTCCGCAATTAGCTTCTCAACCTGTATGCGTTCTGACTCAAGTGCCTCCACTAAAAGTTCATCGTGAACCTGAAGAAGAAGCTTTGATTTTAGTCCTTCCTTAAGGAGTCTGTCGTGGACATTTACCATGGCAATCTTAATGATGTCTGCAGCTGTTCCCTGAATAGGTGAATTCATGGCTACTCGCTCACCAAACTGACGTGTCATAAAGTTTGATGATGAAAGCTCTGGAATAGGACGACGTCTACCATACATAGTAGTAACATATCCCTTTTCCTTACCATCAGATTTAAGTCCTTCCAAAAATTCGTGCATCTTTGGATAAGCCACGAAGTAATTATCTATGTACTCCTGAGCTTCCTTTCGACCTACACCAATGTCCTTTGCAAGACCAAAGGCACTGATACCATAAACGATACCAAAGTTAACAGCCTTCGCTCTGCGTCGCTGGAGGTCTGTAACCTCATCAAATGGTGTATTAAACACAAGTGATGCTGTAGAACGATGAATATCCTGACCTGCCTTGAATGCACCAATCAGATTTTCATCACCAGACATATGTGCAAGTACTCTAAGCTCAATCTGAGAATAATCGGCATCAAGGAATATACATCCATCCTTTGGATAAAATACCTTTCTGATTTCTCGACCAAGCTCCATTCTGATAGGAATGTTCTGTAAGTTTGGCTCAGTAGAACTGATACGTCCTGTAGCTGTAACTGTCTGCATGAAGGTAGAGCGGATTCTTCCATCGGAATCAACACAGGCTGCCAAACCATCAGCATAAGTACTCTTAAGCTTTGCTAACTGTCTATACTCTAATATATCACATATTATAGGATTTGTGGCTGAAAGTTCTTCTAAGACATCTGCAGCTGTTGAATATCCAGTCTTTGTCTTCTTTCCACCCTCTATTCCCATTCTTTCAAAAAGGATTACTCCAAGCTGCTTTGGAGAATTAATATTAAACTCCTCTCCAGCCTGAGAATAAATGCTCTGTTCTAATTCGTTTATACGAACTGAAAGACGATTACCGTACTCAGCAAGTGCTTCTTTATCCATGGCAATACCCTGAAGCTCCATGTCGAAAAGTGTATATACAAGAGGCATCTCAATATTTTCATAAATATCAAGCATTCCCTCTTCTTTGATTTGAGCAATAACCTTTTCGAATGCCGCAAATGCAACATAGGCATTGTAGCAAGCATATGTAGTAACAGCCTCAAGTAAATTGTCATCCTGAAGTGCAGCATTTAGCTTTGTTTTGCCAAACAAATCAGCCTGAGCGGGAATGATGATTCCAAGCATCTCGCTGGCAACATCATCAGCTGTGTAGGCATTCTTTGTAGGATTCAAAAGGTATGCTGCCACAGCAACATCAACTGCTGTAGGGAAAATCTCTGCTTTTCCACCTTTATCTAAAACAGCCTGCTTCTCATCAGAACTCATAAGCTCATAAAGAAGGTGCATAGCATTCTTTAAATCCCAGAAGCAAAGCTTCACTCCGGCCTTGCTGATTTCAATAAGCTTATGTCCAAGATAATCTGGAGTGATAAATCCAGCACAATCTACATAAACTGTCGAATCACCGACAGAAAGTGCAGCACCCTTAATTCGCTTGTCCTCTCCTGCCATGATGCTGGCACCAACAAAATCCTTACCGGATTTTTTAAGCTCAGCGAAGAAATCCTCCACCTCAGTAAAATCGTATATACGTTTAAAGGTTTCGGCTCTGTTGTCCTGAACCTTTGTAGTAGTAGACGCTTCAAATCTAGGAAGAAGCTTTTTAAGCTCATATCTCTTGCAGAGAAGATAAGCCTCCTCTGTAAAAAGATTATCAAGCTTAGTACATCCTTCTTCTAACTCTATAGGAGCATTCACATTAATTGTGGCAAGCTCCTTTGAAAGCACAGCAATATCCCACTGGTCGATGAAATTCTGAACGACTTTACCTTTCTTCATCTCATCTACGTGAGCATGGCATTCCTCGATAGAACCGTACTGGGCAATCCATGTCTGTGCAGTTTTAGGGCCAATGCCTTCGACACCTGGAATATTATCAGAAGTATCTCCCTGAAGTGCTTTTACATCGATAAACTGCTTAGGAGTAACCCCGTAGGCCTCCTTTACATCCGCTGCGAAGTAGTTCTCGATTTCTGTTCCACCCTTCTTTGTCTTAGGGATGGAAATCTTTACCTTTTCAGTGGCAAGCTGGAGAAGATCTCGGTCTCCAGAAACGATGGTAACATCAAAGCCCTTCTCCTCACCAATTCTGGCAAGGGTACCAAGGATATCATCAGCCTCCCAGCCTTCCATTGTGATAACCGGAACGCCCATGGCTCTAAGCATTTCCTGAATGCGTGGAATCTGTTCCTTAAGCTCTGGAACCATTGGCTTTCTGGTGCCCTTGTAGGCTTCAAACATTTTGTGTCTGAAGGTAGGGGCATGCACATCAAATGCCACTGCAAAGTTATCAGGCTGTTCATCATCGATGAACTTTAACATCATGTTTATAAAGCCAAAGATGGCGCCTGTGTGCTCGCCCTGGCTATTTGTAAGGTCTGGCAAACCATAAAATGCACGGTTGGCAATGCTATGGCCGTCAATTAAAAGTAATTTACTCATTAAATCTCCCTAGTCTCTTTCTCAAGCCATGCGTACTCGTCGTCGGTTAAGTATGGCTTGAGTGTTTCGCGGACCATTGCGTGATACTCGTTAAGTGTCTTCTTTTCTGCCTCAGTCATCATCTCTGGAATAACTGGATCAAGGTCGATTGGACAGTATGTAATAGCCTCAAAGTGACGGAAATCACCGTACTCTGTAGTCTCGCCTGCTACGCAAAGAAGCTCGTTTTCAATACGAATTCCAAAGCCATCCTCAATGTAAAGACCTGGCTCGTCTGTTGTAATCATACCTGGCTGAATCTCAGCAGAATTCTGTCCCTGAAGAACTCTCCAGTGGAAACGGTTTGGTCCCTCGTGAACATTTAAGATATGACCTACACCGTGACCTGTTCCGCAGCGATAATCAAGTCCCATATCCCAAACTGGTCCACGTGAAAGGATATCAAGATTTGCACCTGTAACTCCCTTAGGGAAGTTGGCTGCAAGAAGTCTTAAGTGGCAACGAAGAACTACTGTGTAGTACTCCTTCATCTGCTGTGTAAGCTCACCAAGAGCGATTGTTCGTGTGATATCTGTAGTACCCTCAAGGAAATGAGCACCTGAATCTACAAGTAAGAATCCTTCTGGCTTAAGTGTAGCCTCAGAACCTGGCTTTGCGCTGTAGTGCATCATTGCAGCGTTTGGGCCGTAAGCTGAGATTGTACCAAATGAAAGATCCACAAAATTCTCCTGCTCCTTGCGGCGAGCCTCATAATAATCTGAAACTGTGATTTCAGTCATTGGTACCTTACCAACATTCTCCTTAATCCACTTAATAGCCTTTGTGCATGCAACACCATCTTTTACATGAGCCCACTTTGTATTCTTGATTTCAGTCTCATTTTTGATAGCTCGCATAAGCTCTGATGGATTCTTGCCATCGATAATCTTTGCTGAGCCCTCTAGAGCCTTAAGCATGTTGTAATTAACGATTGACTGATCAAGAAGTACTCTTCTGTCTGCCATATCAGCACTCTGAAGATAATGATAAACCATGTCATAAGGATAGAGCTTAACGCCCTTCTCATTAAGATAGCTCATAACCTCTGCTGGCCAGTTTGTGGTGTCAGTAAAGAGGATAACGCTATCATCTGTGATGATGAGGAATGAAAGGAAAACTGGAACGTTTGCAATATCATTTCCTCTGATGTTTAACGTATATGCGATATCATAAAGAGCTGTAAGTAAGTGAGCATCTGCTCCCTGCTTCTTCATCTCCTCACGGATACGGGCAATCTTAGACTCCATAGTCTCACCTGAGAACTGATCCTCAAGGAGCCATGTAGTAGCCTTTGGAAGAACTGGTCTGTCAGTCCAAATTAAATCTACTAAATCTTCTGTTGTAGCAAGCTCTCCGCCCTTCTTTGTAGCGATATCAAAATACTTTGCTGCGTTCTTTGCAGAAACACATCTGCCGTCAAAACCGAGGCATCCACCATCTACAAAATTCTGCTCGATAAACTCATCTACCTCTGGAACTCCTGGCTCACCGATTCTCTCTAAAATAACCTCTGAATCAGCAATCTGCTTTGCAGCCTGAACGAAATAACGTCCATCAGCCCAAAGATGTGCTTCTTTTAAAGTAATAACTGCTGTACCTGCTGAGCCTGTAAAGCCTGTCATAAAGCTACGTGCCTTAAAGTGCTCTCCTACATATTCAGATGAATGAAAATCGTCTGTTGGGATGAGATACATATCAATTCCTCTCTCTTTCATTAAGTCACGCAAAGCTGCGATTTTCTCATTAGTTGTCATCTTCTTTTTATCTCCTTACTATCTTTTATTTCATCCTTTTCAGGGATTTCAGCTTTTTTTCTATTGTCGGAAAGTCTCTCAAATAAATGCTTTCCCTGTTCTGTCAAATCTTCATATTTGAAATCAAAATATTTGTCACAAGACTGATTAATTAATGCAGAGCCCTCATCACTATTTGATAAGTTCCAAATGCATGTAGAAAGATTGTAATCATCCATCAAATCATCCCATCTTGTAGCTTCATGCTTGTCTAAGTCGCCAACACCATCAGCTGAATAATAACTAAACTGAGAAACAAACACCGGAAGACCATCCTCTAATGCGTTGATTAGAGCATTTCTATCACTTGATTTTTGTGTGCGAGCATTAAAATGATATGTATACATAACATTAGTGCCAAAAGCATCTGAATCCAATGGATCTGCCAAGACTGATTCTAAATCAGTGCAGCCCTTTGGTGTACCTACAAGAATAATTGCAGTTCTGTTAACACGTCTGATTACTGGAATAACTTCCTTTGCATATGCCTTGATGTCTTCCCAGGTAGTATCATCATTAGGCTCATTGCAAATTTCGTAAATGACATTGTCGTTTGATTCGTATTTACGAACCATCTCTCCAAAAAACTGTATTGCCTCTGATTTGTACTCATTAGGATCGGCATCATTTAAAGTGTGCCAATCTAAAATAACATACATATCATTATCAGTGGCTGCTTCAACTGCCTCATCAATGACTTCCTTGAGCTCCTGCTGCTTATCAGCACCTGCCACACAATATCCATCATAATCGCTGGTGAATAAAGCCAATCTGATTACGTTGATTCCCAAATTCGATTTGAGAAACTTTATAGTATCTGCAGACGCAAACTCTGGATACCAGCTAAGATTGTTAGTGCTGATACCTGTAAGCCTTACTTCATTTCTTACTTCATCATAAAGCCTTCCATCTTCAACATGAATGGCGCCATAATAATCCAGCTGTTTACCAGTCTGGATAACAGACTCCGCCAATTCCTTTTCTTTAGCTTCTTTTTCAGCCTCTTCCTTAGCTTTTTTGTCTGCTTCTTCCTTAGCTTTCTTAAGCTCTTCTTCCTTCTTAACAGCCTCGTCCTGTTTCTTTTCCTTGATTACAAGCTTTGGCTCCTCTTTTGCTGGCTCCTGTGCCACCTGCTCAGGCTCCTGCTCTTCTGTATCCACCTGCCAAGGGAATGTAACACCACCCTTAAAATAACTAACAGCAAAAACGCCGCCTACAATAGCCACTGCTAGAAAAATTATTAAAAGTACTGTTCTGAAACGTTGTTTTTTGCCTACCATGATGCTCCCTCCAATTTATATGTTTACGAATCAATAATTCTTTTGCTCATAAAAATACTCCATTTAAGATTATAGCTCATTTGCCCTTCATAAAAAAGGGTAACTAATCTCCTATTTTTTTCAAAAAATCCTTGATTTTATTGTGAAGTCCATTGTCTTATGTTATCATATATGATAACTTGTAAGCATGAGGTGAACTATGAAGAATCGTTATTCTGATGGAGTTGTCACTCCCCAGGCTTTGGAGGCGCGTCATTCCATCGCCCGGCAGCTTCGTGACACCCGACATTCCCTGCATCTCACTCAGGAGGCTGTAGCCGAGAGAGCAGGCACAAAAAAATCTAACATCTCCCGAATGGAAAGTGGCAAATACAATCCATCCCTGGACTTTCTTGTAAAGGTTGCCGATTCAATGGGCAAAAAAATTGATATTCAGGTGAATTAAAAGTTATTGAAAGGTTAGTTAGAAATGAAAAGAAAACCTAAGATTTCAAAGAATTGTGGAAAAGATATAGTACTCTGCGAGACTACAAATCGCATCGTTTCCAATCGCACTTC
>JAEEGL011565524.1_pt1 | contig 11729 bp, 10 predicted proteins | sample 9134231 | NCBI WGS metagenome assembly JAEEGL01 (sample SAMN16246548, study PRJNA631951) | gut metagenome | biome: gut microbiome; feature: rumen; material: fiber-attached | host: Bos | place: Iran: Karaj | collected 2018-10
CGAGCCCATAGCACCCTGGATGTGAACTACGTTGTACTCGGAAAGGTTCTGGGAAAGGAGCCAGTTAACTGCGGTCTCGCCTTCCTTAGCCATGTCTGAAACAACTGCTGCCTCATAGAGACTCTGATCAACATCGATCATACGGTCAAAGAGATAAACCTTGATACCTGCTTCTTTTGCCTTCTTTAAAACTTCGTCCCAGCCTGTGGTCTCTGCTGCGGAGATAAGAAGGTAATCAACACCCTCAGTGATAAAGCCCTGTGCTGCCTGAAGCTGCTCGTCATTCTTAAGGCTGTATGCTGTCTTTAAGTCGTATCCGTTCTCTGCCGAGAAAACAGCTTCCATATCCTTAACGTTCGCTTCACGATAACCTGACTCTGAAGGAGGGTTGTTTACAACTCCTACCTTGATGGTGTCGGATTTCTTTCCTCCGCCGCCTGCGCAGCCGGTAAGTACGAATGCAAGTGCAAGTACGCCGACAAGTAACAATGAACCAAACTTTTTCATTTGCTATCCTCCTTTAATTTGCCGTTTTTGGCTTCATACCTAGAGAATAACTTAACCGGGTAAAATCGTAAATGCATACAGATTTTAACCCGGTTGAAAATGATACTGTATTATTTTGTTACAGAGAAAAACAGTTGAATATTATTCTATTCCGGTTGATTATTATTCTGCGATCTGTACTCAGAAGGCGTAATTCCGGTGTTTTTCTTGAATATATAGCTGAAATAGTGCGAATCGTTGTATCCGACCTCTGTGGCTATCTGTGAACTTCTCATAGGCGTGGTGCGGAGAAGCTCTTTGGCCCTGTTCAGTCTTAAATACATAATATACTCGGTAAAGGTCTGACCGCTTATCTGCGAAAATACCGTGGAAAAGCGGCTGTTGCTCATGCCTACTGCCTTAGCCACATCCTGTAACATAAGGTTGGGGTTTTGGAAATTCTGATTCATATAAAGCTTCGCGTCGCTTATTATGGAAGGAGTATTATCATCCTCTTTATCCCCCATCTCCCTCGCACCCAGGATAATGAATTTTTCATCGGTGCGATCTGTGAGAAGATGTCTTATATGCCTTGCAGTCCTGAAGCTCCGATATATTGACTCCGGCTTATCCACTATCTCGCCTATCCCGATGCGGATCTCCTTGGCATCAAGACGCTGAAGTTCCGTCATCAGTGAGCTCGCAAAAGAATACACTCTCTCCTCGACATCCTCGATCGTATCTCCCGCAACAAGAAATCTCGTGCCCGTCCTTCCCGGTGACGGAAGCACCTTACCGCCGCTCCTCTCCGCAAGATGCGTGGCCGCCTCCTGTCCCTCGCTCTTCGGAGAAAACATTGCATCGATGACCGCATAGGAATTGGCAGGCACGGGACATCCCATGGCTTTAAGCTGCTCTAGCACATCGGCCGCATCCTCCTCTGCAGCCTCATCTGAGAATATCGAACCCACAAGCTTTTCCTTAACCAGCTTGCCGCCGATCTCCATTCTCGCACGAAGGCTGGCGGCATGAAGTGCAGCCTGTCTCTCCTCCTCGATCTGTCCGCTCACCTTGTCGAGCACTGCTTTAAGTTCCTCTGCATTTATCGGCTTTAGCAGATATTCTCTCACCCCGAGCTGAAGGCACTGACGGGCGTACTCAAACTCATCATATCCGCTCAGGACAATTATTCCTATCCAGGGCATCTGTGTCCTTAAAGTTCGGCAGAGCTCGATCCCGTCCATAAAAGGCATTCTTATATCCGTGATCACTATATCCGGGTTTGTGTCCCTTATCATCGGGAGCGCCATCTCCCCGTCAGGTGCCTCGCCCACAAGTACATAAGGCGTTTCATCCCACGGAAAGGATTCTCTTATACCCTCTCTGATGACTATCTCATCATCAGCCAGAAACACTTTCATCCTCGTAGATCTCCTCTCTCGTCCTGCATGGCACTTTGAAGCTAACCTCAGTACCGTTTTCGTCGCTGGTGATATTCAAACCTTCCGTCTGATTGTAATACAGGCGGATGCGCAGATTGACATTTACCAGTCCGAAGCCGCCGCCTCCCTCACTGACTGTGGGCTGTGTATCCTTCATGCGTCTGTTCAGTTCTTCCAGCTGCTCTGCTGTCATTCCGCGTCCGGTATCCTTTACTCTGAATATAAGATCATCACCCTCGCGCTTTCCGCTCACCTTGATGATACCGCCGCCCCTCTTTATCTTCAATCCATGATAGAGCGCATTTTCCACAAGGGGCTGCAGAAGCAGCTTCAAAATGTAGATTTCCCCTATCTCATCGGGAATATCGATCTCATATTTCATGATATCACGGTATCTCGTCTGCTGTATCTTAAGGTAGCCTTCGATATGCTTCTTTTCCTGGCTGATCGGGATCCAGTCAGCTCCGGAGGATAAACTTATGCGGAAGAAATTGCTGAGTGAATTGGTCAGCTGTATGACCTCATCCTTCTCCCCGGCCTCCGCCTTCCAGACGATGGCATCCAGCGTATTGTATAGAAAATGGGGATTTATCTGGGCCTGAAGGGTTCTGAGTTCGGCCTTTCGAAGATTTCTGGCATCCTGATTGCTCTTCTCCATCATGCTCTTAAGATGGTCCGCCATGATATTAACCTGCAGCGTAAGGTTCCTTAATTCTGATACATCCGTATCCTCAAGCCTTTCGTCAAGGGATCCTTCCGCGATCCTCGCCGCCGCTTCCTCCAGCCTTTCAATAGGCTGTCGTACGGAAAGCGCGGTTCTTTTTACGGAGCGGTTTCTGAATATCCATGCAACGATGATTATCACTATCTCCAAAACCGCCGTTGCGACGATAACGACCATAAGGCCAAAGCTCATTCGTGCGGTGGAATCTATCTCTTTCGCGATATATTCGTTAAGCATGCTGTCCACGAGCTTTGCCACATCCCTGATCTCACTGACCTGCGCCTCGCTCTGAACAACGGGAGCCTGCGCATAGATATCGTCGCGTATGCGGTCCACATAGCTTTCAAGAGTATGCATTGTGCGGTTGGCAACAATGAGTGACAGTCTGTTTTCTGCTCCTGTGCGCTCCGTAATATTCTCTATAGTATCCTCAACCTCGTGAATCTTTTTGTAGATTCCGCTGTTTTCAAAAGTCACTCTCCCGCTGACTATATTCCAGGCTGTACCGGGTATCTCCTCCACGACCGCTGTCTTAAGATTGGCTATGGTTTCCATTCTGATGATGGAGCTGTGATATCTCTGAGCATAAATGAGCATGAGAGCAAGGCTGATGATGATCGGTATCACCAGCACAAGCACAAGTCTGTGGCTCAGCTCGCTAATCTGGCCGAGAATGCTTTTTTCTTTTTTAACCTTATCCGTAAGACCTGATCTGCTCACCTGATCTACCTTCTTTTGCCTGTCTTAATAACCTCTGGGTGCAATAAGTGACATATCCTGTTCATCCGAAAAAAACTGCTCCTCCGGGTGAATTATCGTTTCAACCTCCTCGCCGGCTTTAAGCTTAAGAGCTGTCTCCATAAGAGCTTTCCCGAGCTTCGGAGTACACTCTACAACACAGTTGATCTTTCCCTCTTTCAGGATATCGATAGCCTCCTGGCCTCCGTCTATCGATATAATTATCATATCGCTTCCGGGCCTGTAGCCGGCCTCTTCGATCTCAGGCAGCGCACCTATGGTCATCTCGTCATTGTGGGAGAAAACAACATCTATTTCATCTCCGTATTCTGCAAGGAGCTCTCGCATGCATTCTGCTCCGCGGCTTTTGAGAAAGTCACCGTCTATGCTGCAAAGCACGTTCATACGCTCGTCCCCGGAGATTGCATCCATGAAGCCCGCCTGTCTTTGCATCATCGGTGTGGAGTTTGCCGTTCCGGTTATCTCCACTATATTGACCCGCTCCATCTCAAGACTGTCGGCTTTTCTTATGAGATACTCACCCGCCATGAGGCCCTCATTATAGAAATCCGCACCGATCTTGCAGGTGATAAGACCATCCTTTTTCGTGCTTATGTCCCTGTCGACGAGAACCACGGGAATACCCGCTTCCTTCGCCTCCTGAAGCACATTATCCCAGCCCTCCTCGACGATCGGCGAAAATGCGATGACATCAACCTGATAGGCAATGAATCGTCTCAGCGCATCGATCTGATTTTCCTGTTTCTGGTTCGCATTTTCAAGCATAAGGCTGACGCCGTATTTATCTGCCTGTTCCTTAATGTCAAGAGTATTACCTATACGCCATGCGCTCTCCGTACCTATCTGGCTGAAGCCCAGAAGCAGCTGCGGCTCGTGCGCCTGCTCCGAATCGCCCTTGCAGCCCGAAAGCGAAAACACGAGAAGAAGCGCGGCAAAAAGAGCCTGTATCCATCGTTTTATCATGTATATATTCCTCCAAAAGGCAGAATAAAAAATCAAATCGGCAACACGATCATTATACTATATATTATTTCTTTTTTTGTACTTTTTTCTGAAAAGGGATCTGAGCTATGACTATTGCTATGAACATGAGAATGCATCCGATTATCTCCCTTGCGGTGAGCGTCTGCTTTAGTATCAGCCAGCCTGCAAGGGTTCCGAATACGGCTTCAAAGCTCATGATAAGTGAAGCAACGGTGGGATTAAGCCCCGGCTGTGCCACAACCTGAAGGGTATATGCTATTCCGCTGCTGAAGACTCCGGCATAAAGAATCGGGATCCATGCGTCCCATGTGCCGAAAGCCATAAGCCAGGGGCTAAGGCCTCCCTGCTTCGGAAGATCGAAAATAAATGCGGGGATAAACGACAATGCTCCGCATACAAAGAATTCTATGGATGATAATCTGATCGGATCCGTCATCGGAGAGTAATAGTCGATGAGCAGGATCTGGATTGAAAAAAGAAAAGCTGATGCGATCAGGAGGATATCCATCAGTTGAAATCCGAAACTGTCCTTTATGCAGAGAAAATACATTCCCACAAGACTAATTCCTACTCCGAGCCAGATATTCCATCCGCATTTCTTTTTTATGAACAGTCCCAGTATCGGGACCATAAGAATATAAAGTGCCGTCAGAAAGCCGGCCTTGCTGACCTGCGCTCCGAGATTAATTCCGAGCTGCTGTGCATTGGCGGCAAAAAATAAAGCCAGCCCTACAAAGCCTCCGCCTATCCAAAGCATTTTTTTATCTTTTTTTGTTACTGGTTTCCTCTCGGATTTTCCCGTTTTATCAAGAATAAAAATCACCGGCAATAACACGACAGATCCGATCAGAAACCGGACACCGTTGAACGAGAAGGGACCGACTGCATCCCCTCCGCTCGTCTGGGCCACGAAAGCCACGCCCCAGATGATCGCTGTTATTGCCAGTAATACTGAACTTCTTATTTGGTTCTTTTTCATACTTCCCTACACATTAAGGATCGACTTGAGAAAGCTCTGAGTCCTGGGATTCCGAGGATTGTTGAAGATCTGATCCGGTGTTCCTTCCTCTGCTATAATTCCGTCTGCCATGAACAGTACTCTGTCCGCAACCTCCTTTGCGAATCCCATCTCGTGTGTTACCACAAGCATTGTCATGCCGTCGTTGGCAAGATCCTTCATAACCTGAAGAACATCTCCTACAAGCTCGGGATCAAGCGCGGATGTGGGTTCGTCAAAAAGCATGATCTCCGGTTTCATTGCAAGCGCCCTGGCTATAGCAACACGCTGCTGCTGACCGCCGGAGAGACGGTTTGGAAATTCGTTTGCCTTGTCGGATAGACCCACCTTTTTCAGAAGCTCCATAGCCTCCTTTTTTGTGGTCTCCTTATCCTCATGCTTTACCTCGACGGGAGCTAAGCAGATATTCTCAAGCACCGTCTTATGAGGGAAAAGATTAAATCTCTGAAAGCACATTCCCATTTCGAGAAGAAGCTTCTGCTGAGTCTTCTTGTCTATCCTCTCAACAGTACGGTCCTTCTCCCTGTGAAGGAAAAGATCGCCCTTTATGAAGATCTTTCCGGAGGATATCTTTTCGAGCTGGTTTAACGAGCGCAGATAAGTTGATTTACCGGCGCCGGAGGGTCCTATTATACAGATAACCTCACCCTTTTTAACCTTAAGATTGATATCCTTTAAAACCGAGAGATTCCCGAAGTTCTTACTCACATGTTCGGTTTCAAGTATGTATTCGTAATTTTCCATTCTTATCACCCCCTGTTACTCATACAGCGAGAATTTCTTCTCGATCGCACCGAATATCCATGTAAAGAACGCGGTGATTATCAGATAGATGATCAGGGCGGGAAGGAATACGATGTATGATATCTCACTTGTCATGATGTTCTTGGAGATCGTGGTGATATCCATAAGTGAAATTGCAAATACAAGTGACGCATCCTTGAGCATCATAATGAACTCGTTACAGATGGGCGGTACCATTCTTCTCACCGACTGAGGAATAATAATAAGCCGCATGGTCTGGCTGTAGGAAAGTCCCAGAGCCTTGGCTGCCTCATGCTGTCCCTTCTCGATGGACTGGATCGCAGCGCGGACGATCTCGGCACAGTATGCGCCGGAGTTTAATCCGTATGCGATTAAAGCGGCGATGAACGCTCCTTTATATACGGCCTGTACATCACCCGCCGCGAAAAGATCTCGCCATGCAAAACCGAATACCGCGGGCAGCGTGTAGTAGATCACGAAGAGCTGGATCATGAGAGGCGTGCCGCGGAAAAAGAAAATATATGCCGAGCAGATTTTGCTGAGCACCCTGTTTTTTGAGATCTTTCCAAGTGCAAGAAGCGTTCCCAGAATGACTCCGATAAGCGTCGAAGTCGTAGTCAGAAACAGTGTGAGTTTTGCACCGTGAAGAATGTTCTCTCCACAGCCGAGCATACGGTATGTGTAGTTTACCATCTGTCCGGCGAATTTACCGAATCCCTCATCGGCGTGGAAAGCTTTTCCCACAAAGCCGACATATTTCTCCGTAACCTCATTTGCTCCCGAGGTCGAGAATGAGCAGTAATTTACAATGATAAGGCTGTTGTAGGTAACCGTGACGCGCTTTCTCGTGCTGGTCTCATCCGCCTTGATCATGGCCTGCATTTCCTCGCTTGCCATGGATTTCATTTCAGACTCGGAGGGCTTTAAAAATGACAGCACAACACAGGCTATGATCACAACAAATGCTATGATCCAGCCTGTCTTGGTACTCTTTTTCCAATTCCTGATATCAAATAAAGTCTTCAGAAAATTTTTCATAATTACTGTGCTGCTCCAAACCAATAAGCATAGGTCTCAGCGATAAATCCGTCAGCCTCCATATCCGCAAGAGCCTGATCGATGGCTGCCTTAAGTGCTGTGTTATCCTTTCCCATTGCGATACCGAAATACTCAGCCTCTGCCTCGTCCTTGTATGCATAGATATAAGCATCGGGATTCTTTGCAAGGTATCCGTCAGCAACCGTTGAGTCAACGACTACCGCATCAACCTCACCGTTATCAAGCTGGGTAAAGCAGCTGAGGATCTTCTCATTTGCAACGATCTCAACATTGATGGTTCCGGTCGACTTATAGTCGCTGATGAGCTCATCGGAGGTAGTCTCCTTCTGAAGAGCAACGGTCATACCGTCAAGGTCATTGAAGCTGCTGATGGTTCTGGTATCTCCGGCCTTCAAGATAACTGCCTGATAGTTTGAGATGTAAGGAGTTGAGAAAGCCATGCTCTGTTTTCTCTCCTCGGTAATTGTGCATGCCGAGCATACAACATCATAGTTGTTGTCGATGCCTGCGAAAATTCCGTCCCATGCGGTATTGATGATGTTTACCTTGAGTCCTAATCTTCTTGCCACCTCGGTAATGATATCCACATCATATCCGATAGGTGTGGTTCCGTCCTCGGCGAAATCCTCGAAAGGCGGATAGCCTACTTCCTCACCAACAGAAAGGACACCTTCACTCATAAGCGTTACTCCGCTTAAGTCGTACTTTGATTCGGTCTGCGCGGAAGAAACGGCTCCGGTATCCTCCACCTTTGTGCCGCATCCTGCGAGCAGGGTGGCACTCATGAGCACTGCTCCAGCCAAAGCTGCAATTCTGTGTAATTTCTTCATTTTTTCATTCTCCTCTTTAATACATTAAAATTTTATAGTGTTAAAGTATCACCGGAATAAAAAACGTGCAAAGAGGTGTGCCCCGTTGCACGCTTTCTTGTAAAATATAGTATTATTATGCGAATCTGTCAACCGTGATATAGCATTTATTCCGTATTTTTATATATTTATGCAGATTCACAGCTGTTTTATGCAAGATAGCTTCTTTCGGAAGCTTATTTCAGGAATCCGTTTATTATCTGCTCCTCAGCCTCCGCCTCGGTAAGTCCCAGTGTCATGAGCTTGATTATCTGGTCGCCGGCTATCTTTCCGATGGCTGCCTCATGTACCAGAGCCGCATCCACATTGTTAGCTTCAAGCCCGGGAACGGCCAGTATTCTGCCGTTGTCCATGATGATCGCATCGCACTCGGTATGACCCGAGCAAGCGGCATTTCCGGTAAGTACTGCATCAAACTTCTGATATGAGTCATCCCTTGCAACGGAGCGCGATACGACATCCGCGCTGGACCCCTCGCCGTTAAGATTTACCACATAGGAGCTGATCGCTTTCTGAGAACCGTGAGTCATAAGTCTCTCCCTGACTACAAGGCTCGCGCCCGCCGCCAGTTCAGCCTTTGTAGTCCGGTTCGTATCATCGACGCCCTTGATCTGAACCATCTCCATCTCCATGGAGCTGTTTTCTTCCATATATACTTCGGTTCCGGGATTGAGTATTCTTTTTCCCGTTCCCACGCCGGAGCCGTAATGCTTTTCTACGTATTTAACTTTGGCACCCTTGCCCACGTAAAAGCGATGCACACCGTCATGCTCGGAATCCTTGGGACCGCAGTTGTCGATACCGCATCCGGCAACTATCACTACATCCGCATCCTCGCCGATATAGAAATCGTTGTATACAAGCTCCTTAAGTCCGCTCTTGGTAAGAACAACCGGAATATGAACACTCTCGTTTTTTGTGCCCGGCTTTATCTTAATATCGATCCCGCTTCCGTTCTCCTTTGGGATGATCTCAATATTTGCAGTGGAGACACGGCCTACGGCCTCACCGTTTGAACGGATATTGTAAGCTCCCTCCGGAACGCTGTGAAGGTCAGCAACCTCGGTAAGAAGTCTCTTCTGTATCTCATCAAGCTTCAGCATTCTCCTTCTCCCCCTCTCCCTGCTTTACTCATCTTGCACTCGGGGATCGCTGATGCAGTGCCCATAAGCGCGGGAAGTATCTCATCCTTTGTGCCCTGTGCGGACAGCTGTCCGTCCTTTAATACTATTATCTCATCCGCAATCGCAAGTATTCTCTCCTGATGGGAGATTATGAGTATCGAGCTGTCTTTGATATCCCGCCTCATCCTCTCGAAGACTTCTATAAGATTCTGGAAGCTCCAGAGGTCTATACCTGCCTCAGGCTCATCAAATACAGAAAGCGACGAACCCTTTGCAAGTACCGTCGCTATCTCGATCCTTTTAAGCTCCCCCCCCGACAGGCTCGCATTAACCTCGCGGTTTATATAATCTCTGGCGCAGAGTCCCACTGCCGAAAGATATGTGCAAGCATCCGCAATAGAGATCTTCTTTCCGCTGGCAAGACGGATCAGGTCAAAAACCTGGATCCCCTTAAATCTGACAGGCTGCTGGAAAGCAAATCCTATTCCTTTTTTTGCGCGGTCGGTGACGGACATTTCGGTAATGTCCTCTCCGTCCATGATTATCCTGCCGCTCGTCGGCTTTTCAATACCCGCTATGAGTCTGGCAAGTGTTGACTTTCCTCCGCCGTTCGGCCCTGTGATAACTACAAGCTTTCTGTCCGGGATCGTAAGGCTCACATCCCTTATGATCTCTTTTCCCTCCCCCTCGTCGTTAACCTCAAAGGATACGTTCTTAAGCTCAAGCATATCCGAAAAACCTCTTTCTAGTAATTTACAGTAAGCGAAGTCCTGCAGTTACAATTCCTTGTAATAAACACACCCGCTTTCGTCTTCCTGCTTTTTCTCAAATCCGAATTTCTCGCAGAGACGGCAGACTCCCTTTTTGTCCGTGGGGACATTCTTAAATCTGAAAGCAGTGAAGCCCTTATCCTTAGCGATCTTCAGGCAGTCAGTCATAAGATCCGAAGCTACCTTCTGATTCCTGCTTAATCCCTTAACCGCAAAGCATGCGTCCGCAGTTTTACCGGAAGCATCCTCCTCGTCTGAATGAAGGATATAGACTCCGTGAATATTTCCGCCGAAATCAACTGCGATGGCACTGTATAGCTGAGCAGCAAAGAAATCCTCGGCTCCAAAGCCCTCAAGCTTTTCTCTGTAAGGAAAGCAGCTGTCCTCATCAATGACATCATTCCAGATCTCTGCCATAACCGGAATATCGCGATTAAAATATTTTCTCACTCTCATGGCATTACTCCTCTTCTATAAATAATCCGGGTATTATTACATACCCATCTCTCTGTGTGCTCTCTGTTTTTCTTCATACATTGACTCATCGGCCACGCGTATGTAGTCGTCGATAGTCCTGTCATCACCCGGCTCTATATCGCAGTATCCTACGCTGGCAGAAATCCTGAACGATACCTTCAGTCCGTCCGTTATCTTTTTAAGAGCATTGTCAAAAGCAGTTCTGTAATCCTCTATTGTATGTCCTTCTATAGAGGGTCCCACCGCGATAAACTCATCGCCTCCGTATCTGCCAAGCAGATAATCCTTGGGAAGTGAGTCTCTCATAGCGTTGGCAACAGCCTTGATCGCCAGATCGCCGTTCAAATGTCCGTACCCGTCATTGATAAGCTTCATGCAGTTGATGTCGTAAAAGAGGAGTATGGATTTCCTGTCTGCAGCCTTCTCGTTTTCGATGAATGAATAAAGAACATTGTCACAGCCCATGCGGTTGTACATATCGGTAAGAAAATCCGTCATGTAAATCTCGCGAAGCTTGGCATTTGTCTTCTTAAGGAAAATATTGTGCCTGATATTTATAAACAGAGTATCAAGATTGTTAACCCATCTCTTAAACTGGAGGGAGTACAGTATGCTCGGAAGATTCTTTACTGCGAGATACCCTATCAGGTGGTCAAGATTTGCAAGCGCCGAAAATACATAGACATTGGATTTACCGTCTTCCTTGAAATAACCGGGGTAGATATCCCTTGTATTGAAACTCCTCTGCGGAATGGATACTCCGGCGCGTCTCTCATAGATGACATCCATCTTTTCGCTGAAGCTCTTAACCTTTTCCACGTATTCCTCATCATCCGCCTCAAAAAGCAGAGGTTCTACGCAGATACAGTAATCATCTCCGAAAAAGCCCTCACGCCCCCACTGATCGCTGGCATATTTGAAGAAAGAAGCTTTATCCTCCACCGCCGACATCTCAATATGTACTCTCTGGAAGAAAAAGTCTATCATATCCGTCTCAGTGGAAGTGGCATAAATATTTCGAACCTTTTCAAGCCTCATATCAACCGCATCCGCATCGGGTTTGCATCCGCAGCTCTCCGAAGGAACAAATCTTGAAGGATACAGTCTCTCCACCGAACTGTCGAGGTTCTTGTACTGGCGTTTCAGTTCCTCATAAATGTACTCACCCATGTTCTCCCATTCCCTCGATACGGTCGCAACGAGAGGGTATGAGGTCTGTGCTTCGTGTACATGGTCAAATCCGGTGACTATA
>JAEEGL012850264.1_pt1 | contig 11729 bp, 9 predicted proteins | sample 9134231 | NCBI WGS metagenome assembly JAEEGL01 (sample SAMN16246548, study PRJNA631951) | gut metagenome | biome: gut microbiome; feature: rumen; material: fiber-attached | host: Bos | place: Iran: Karaj | collected 2018-10
ACGCGACCGCCTGCACAGCGGATTAGCCGCAGTAGACACGGCTCTCCTCTCACACATGCGTGACGAATCGCTGCGCAGCTGTTTTCGTCGTATAGAGCAGACGCCCCACCGGATGCAGCATGTTGCCTGCATATACCGGAAAGAGTATATAGACGATTCGGCTTCGCGTACGGTCAATGCCACATGGTATACGCTGCAGAAGATACAGGATCCCGTAGTCTGGATTGCATTTGGACAGGACATGAATGGCGAAGGAATGGGACGGCAAGAAGATTACAGCCCGTTGTTGCCTGTTGTGTTGCGCAAGGTGCGGATGATTATAGCTGTGGGAGGAGATACGAGGATGCTTCACCAGACCTTCCGTGCTGCTGCCGGACAGGTAGTAGATGCCGACAGTCTTGAGGCCGCAGTGGCAATAGCCTCGGCATATCCGGTAGACCATGTAAAGGTGTTGCTCTCACCTGCTACGGACTGTGGCCTTTCGACCTCGGAGGCAGGGCGTCAGTTTACACAACTTGTGAACGAATTGTAATTGAGATAATAATAAGTGGAAACAAGTCATAAAGAACAATGAAACGGAAATTCACCATACTCGTTGGAGACAAGGCCTTGTGGGTGATATACTTCCTGTTGAGCGGAATATCGCTTGTGGCAGTATACAGTACAATAGGACTTTCTGCCATTGTTGACTTTGATTCCACGCCGATGCATGCTTTTTTGCGGCATTTGTTAGTGGTTCTGGTATCGTGGGTGGCTGCCATAGCTGTATCACATCTCCGGCTGCGAATTATACCCAAGCCGTCGCGGTTGATGCTCTATTTGATGTGGGTGCTGTTGTTGGTAATCTTGATTGTGAGTCAAGGGCGCTGGATAGCGGTTCCCGGTTTTGGACAGTTCCAGCCCTCGGAGTTGGCGAAAGTGCTGCTGATGATATGCCTTGCCCGTGATATTGCGGCGAACAAGGATGACCTCTCCTCGCCAGGGATGGTGCTCAAAATACTCCTGCCGGTTATAATCACCTGTATATTGGTAGGCATACCCAACCTTTCGACGGCCTTGCTGATATTTACCACTGCATGGGTGACGTTGTATTTTGGTGGTTATAGCCATGCGCAGTGGTGGAAATACACGTTGTTGACCCTTGCAGTACTTGCAGGAGGCTTTCTTTTCCTCTATTTTATAGACGACGCCATAAGCGTGGGACGTGTTACCACGTGGTCGCATCGACTGCAGGCATGGGTGCATCCTAATCCCGACCTGCTGACGCAAGAGAACATGGCCCGGATGGCCGTGGCACGAGGAGGATTTTGGGGAAGCGGCATAGGCACCACTATCCACGGCCGTCTGATGACGCAAGCACATTGTGACTTCATTTATGCTATCATTATAGAAGAGTCAGGTACCTTAGCTGCCACGCTGATTTTTGCGCTTTATGCGTGGTTCTATTTCCGTTGCATCCGCATAGCCACAGCCTGTAAGAAAACCTTTGGCAGTATCTGTGTGGCAGCTATGGGTACCCTCATCATGTTTCAGGCGTTGATACACATGACCGTTTCCGTCGGGCTTATTCCCGTAACAGGACAGACGCTGCCCTTTGTGAGTTACGGTGGCTCGGCTTACCTCTTCCTTTCTATAGGACTGGGGGTGATACAGGCAGTGGCGCGAGCCAATGCCAAAGCTAAAATGAAAGCGGCAAAAGTTGAGACTGGCCAAGACCAAGTTGAAGACAACCAAGACACAGAAGACAAATAAACAACAGCGGTTCGTAGCCGCATTAAATATAGAGAAGCCATGAGAATAATAATCAGTGGAGGAGGTACCGGGGGGCATATATTCCCCGCCCTTGCAATAGCCAACGCGATAAAAGCGCGTCACCCCGAAGCGGAAATACTCTTTGTCGGGGCAAAAGGCCGTATGGAGATGGAAAAGGTGCCTGCTGCGGGCTATGCGATAAAAGGATTGCCGATAGCGGGTTTGCAGCGGCAGATTACCCTTCACAATATATTGTTGAATCTGCTCCTTCCCTTCAAGGTGCTGGCCAGCCGTTGCAAAGTGCGCTCAATACTGCGTAGTTTCAAGCCCGACGTTGTTGTGGGAGTCGGAGGATTTGCTTCGCAGCCTACACTCTCGGTGGCAGCCCGCATGGGGTACACCACACTCTTGCAAGAGCAGAATTCGTACGCCGGTTTGGCCAACAAAACCCTTGCTCGCAACGCAGCCCGTATCTGTGTGGCCTATCCGGATATGGAACGTTTCTTCCCAGCAGATAAAATCGTCTTTACCGGAAACCCTGTGCGACAGGATATAGAAAACCTTGGAGTAGACAGGGCGCAAGGCTGTAGCCATTTTGGACTCGACCCTGAGCGGCCTGTGATACTTGTTGTTGGCGGGAGTCTTGGAGCGCGCAGCATCAACTGCATGATGATGGACGGGCTTGGACTTTTCCCGCAATCGCAAGTGCAGGTTATATGGCAGACAGGCCGTTTGATGCAGCAGCAGGCTCGCGAGGCGGTAGCATCCGCCCATGTGGAGCAGTGGGTGAAAGTGCATCCCTTTATCAGTCGAATGGACATGGCTTACGCTGCCGCCGACCTTGTAATATCACGTGCCGGAGCCATAGCCATATCAGAACTCACCCTTGTGGCCAAACCTGTCATACTTGTGCCTTCGCCCAATGTGGCTGAAGACCACCAGACAAAAAATGCCAAGGCTCTTGAAAGCCGGGGAGCGGCGTTGTTGGTGCCTGATGCCAAGTGCCATGATGAAGCCTTGCCCCAAGCGCTTGCACTTGTAAAAGACCCCGAGCGTTGTGCCAGTATGAAGCAGGCCATAAGCAAAATGGCCGTTAAGCAGGCTGCCAACCTCATCGTTGACCAGATAGAACAACTTATAAAAAAATAGAAACTACTCAATCCCTTCGCTAAGGGAGTCTGATAGATAGAGAACAAACAATAGAAACACATGAACTACTACTTTCTCGGCATAGGAGGCATAGGAATGAGTGCATTGGCGCGTTACTTCAAGCAACGGGGCGACACCGTTGCGGGTTACGACCGTACGCCTTCGCCCCTTACCCGGAAGCTTGAAGCCGAAGGGATAGCCGTGCACTATGTTGACGACCCGGAGCAGATACCTTTGGATATAGACCTTGTTGTATACACGCCTGCTGTACCCGTTGAGACGGCCGAATATCAATACCTCAGTGCCAAAGGGATTCCCATAAAAAAGCGTTCGCAAGTGTTGGGAGAACTCACCCGCGGGAAGATCTGCATTGCCGTTGCCGGCACCCATGGCAAAACATCCACCTCCAGTATACTTGCCCATATACTTAGCAGTACTCCGCTTGGGTGCAGTGCGTTCCTTGGAGGAGTGGCAAAGAATTTCAATTCCAACATGGTGGTTGACAACAAAAGCAAATACGTGGTTGTTGAGGCTGACGAGTATGACCGCTCGTTTTTGCAGCTACATCCCCATTGTGCAATCATCACGGCCATAGACGCAGACCACCTTGACATATATGGAACGAAGCATAACCTTGTGGAAGCATTCCGCCAATTTGCAGGGCAGGTGGATCCTGATGGAGTGTTGTTGTTGAAGCAAGGGGTATCGTTGCACGACGACGATTCACAAGCAGAGCAGGGGGAGCAAGATGGCGGCAGCAATGCCCATAAACACGAGCATGTGCATGAACATGAAGAAGGTCTGCCAGAGAAGACCATCAGCTATACAGCCCATGGTATCGAGGCTGATTACTACCCGTGGAATGTGCGCAACTATAATGGCAATCTGTTTTTTGATTTGCGTACACCGCAGGGTGTGTTGTATGATATGGAGTTGCCCAATACGGCACTTTATAATATAGAGAATGCCGTGGCAGCGGCTGCCGTGGCGATGACCCTTGGCGTTAACGAGTATCAGTTGCGCCATGCCCTCAAGACCTACGCCGGAGTGCAGAGACGGTTTGATTACCGAATCAAGACCAAAGATTTGGTGATGATAGACGACTATGCCCACCATCCACAAGAGATAGCCGCCTGTTTGGAAAGTATACGGTATCTGTATCCAGGAAAACGTGTGGTGGGTATATTCCAGCCTCATCTGTACAGCCGCACACGGGATTTTGCCGACCAGTTTGCCGAGGTGCTCTCCACGCTTGATGAACTAATCATGTTGCCGATATATCCAGCCCGTGAGATGCCGTTGCCGGGGGTTACCTCCTCGATGGTGCTGCACAAGATTGCGGGATATTCGAAATATCTCTGTACCCCTGCCCAAGTATTAGAGCTTGTACCGGCGTTATGTCCCGATGTGGTAGTGACCATGGGTGCAGGTGATATAGACCGGCTTGTTCCCCAATTGGAGCAAGTGCTCAAAGAATCGGAAGATGAGCAGAGTGGGTCGGAATCGCCGAAGAATAGCGAAAAATAAAGCACTAAACGATACAACGCATAGTCAATAGAAACAAGATGAAAAAGAGAAGTAAAATACTCACCCCGTTGCTGGTTGTCCTGCTGATAGCACTTATCGTGGCAGCCAACATCTGGAAAAACCAATCGCCAGTGCAAAGTTTGCGCGTGGACATTGACTATTGCGGTGTGGATACACTTGTCAGACCGGCGCAGGTGGAGCAGTTGGTGCGAGACGGTATGCCCGGACTGGCATCGTTGAAAATAAAAGAGGTGGATTTGAAACGAGTAGCCACGCTGGCTGCCAAGTCGCCATGGTTGAAGCAGTGCGAGGCAAGTACGTCGATAGGAGGAACCGTTGTGGTGCATGCCGTGCAGCGCAGACCTATTGTGAGAGTATGCTCGAGGCAGGGAGAATATTATTTGGATGACAGTTGCCATAATGTACCGATAAGCAGGGTCTCTTCGTGTGATGTGATTGTGGCATCGGGGAACATACCTGCGAAGGGAGCAGGGTTGAAACAGGTGTGGACACTGGCCAAATATTTAGATACTCATTCCGATTTGGCACCACTATTCGACCAGATATACCTTGATGGGAAAGGAGACTTGTACCTGACCCCCAAACTTGGCAATCATGTTGTACAGATAGGCAATGCTGAAGAACTGGACAGTAAATTCCATAACCTGATGGAGCTGTACGACAAAGGATTGTCGCAGGCTGGATGGGAAACATACAGCCAAGTAAGTGTGAAATACCATAAACAGGTGGTGTGCACCCGCAGAGATAATTGAAACAAACAAAAACATATACACCATGAAAAATTACATAGTAGGATTAGACATTGGAACCACGAAGATTGCATGTTTTGTCGGAGAAAGAACCGAGAAAGGCAGGCTTAGGATTGTCGGATTCGGCAAGACAGAATCAATAGGCGTGGAACGCGGCATAGTGAAAAATATACGCAGTACAGCCGATAGTATCCGTCGTGCCGTGTCGGATGCATCGGAGATGGCCAAATTCGATATTGAAGAAGTATACGTGGGGATAGCTGGTCAGCATATCAAAAGCCGTTCGAATCAAGGGAGTGTGATGATACCCCAAGAGCACCGTCTTATAGAGAAGGCGGATGTGGACCGTTTGATAGAAGACCAATATCGCATAATGCTAGACCCGGGCGAGGAGATAATCCACGTGTTTCCGCAATGTTATATAGTGGACAACGACCAATTGGATCCTGACATTGACCCAGTTGGTGTAGCCGGAAAGTGCTTGGTTGCTAATTTCCACATAGTGACGGGCAACACAGGTAATGTGCACAATATCAGAGATGCTGTGGCAGAAGCGGGTCTCAAAATAAAAGGTGTGGTGCTTGAGCCAATAGCATCGGCATACGCAGTGCTGAGCGATGTTGACAAAGCAGCGGGAGTTGCATTGGTTGATATCGGTGGCGGTACCACTGATATTGCCATCTTCCAAGATGGTATCATCCGTCATACGACAGTGCTACCGTTGGCGGGAAATGTTATCACTAATGATATACGGGACACCTGCAAGATACTCAAGCATCAGGCAGAGAGTTTGAAGACTCGGTTCGGTTCATGCCTGCCGTCGAATGTGAGCCAGGATGACATTATTGCCATTCCCGGAATCCGCAATCAGGCACCGCGTGAGATTAGTGTAAAGACTCTTGCAGCTATTATCAACGCCCGTATGCGCACGTTGCTTGAGCAAGTGCAATATGAGATTCAGTCTTCGGGATTTGAGCGTCAGCTGATAGCCGGAGTGGTGCTGACTGGTGGTGGTGCTCAATTGAAACATATAAGAGAATATTCTGAGCTCATAATGGGGATAGATACCCGTATAGGGTTTCCTGACGAGCACATGGACCAGCAGGGAAGCAATGCTTATGAAGAATTGTGTCACCCGATGTATGCTACCGGTATAGGGTTGGTGATATACGGATTGTTGGAAGCCGAGCAGAAAGAGCAACAGCTTGCCGAGGAAGCCGTCGCCCAAAAAGAAGAGCCAGCGGAAGAACAGCAAGAAATTGAAATAGAGGAAGAAGAGAAGCCAAAAGACAAGAAGGTCAAAGGGAAGAAAGCTAAGGTAGACCCCATTAGCTATGGCAAGAAGATAGCAGAATGGCTGGCGCACAACCTGACGGAAGATGGTATGGATGATTAATGTGTTCATAACGTGTTGATAAACATTTGAAGCAGATGCCGTTTGAATGAAGATTATTTTGTAATTTTACAAATTGAATTTAGAGTAGTAAATAGGTGTAACATTTTAATTAATAATATTTTATATATTTTCAAATATGCCCGAATCAGATCTTATTACTTTTGACACGCAGGATAATCAGCTTTCTTACATCAAGGTAATTGGTGTTGGAGGCGGAGGAAACAATGCTGTGAATCATATGTACCGAAAGGGTATTAAAGGTGTTGATTTCATTGTCAGCAACACCGATATGAAGGCTTTGAACGGCAGTCCAGTTCCGACTAAACTTGTGTTGGGACATGAAGGACTGGGCGTAGGAGGCAGGCCAGCAAAGGCCCGCAAGGCTGCCGAAGAGCGTGAGACAGAGATAAAAGAGCTTTTTCAGCACAATACAAAGATGGTGTTCATTACGGCAGGCATGGGAGGTGGTACAGGTACAGGTGCAGCTCCGGTGATAGCCCGTATGGCCAAGGAGATAAAGCTTGAGGCCGAGGACAGCGACGATCCCTCGCAGATACTTGTTGTTGCAGTGGTGACCACGCCATTTATGTTTGAAGGTGTTCGCCGTTTACAGCAAGCACAGGAAGGTGTGGAGGAGTTGCGTAAATATGTGGATTCCATTCTTGTGATTAATAATGAGCGTTTGCGTTCTTATGGCAATTTGGTGATGAGCGAGGCTTTCTCAATGGCCAACGATGTGTTGTTGACCGCTGTGAAAGGCATTGCTGAGATTATCACATTGAATGCATACGTGAATATTGATTTCAGAGATGTGTATACTGTGATGGAGCACAGCGGCACGGCACTTATGGGAATTGGAGAAGGAGAAGGGGAGAACCGTGCACGCCAGGCAGTAGAAGAGGCTACAACCTCGGTGTTGTTGAACGACAACGACATCTCGGGTGCCAAGCATGTGCTGCTTTATTTCTCGTATGGACCTGATAACGAGATTACAATGGATGAGATGGGTGAAGTGACGGATTATGTGTCGAGCAAGACTGGCGGAATTGATACCAATGTGATTTTTGGTATGGGTTACGACGAGACACTGGGAGACAAGGTGAAGATTACACTCATAGCAACGGGTTTTGAGCAAAGCGAAGCATCGGATCCCATTGTTCATGTGCTGGAAGAGAGACCTGAAAAAGAGCAGCCTGTTTCACAAGGAGCTCCGGGAGAGCCTGTTCTTGTTCGCCGTGAACAGGAAGAGCCGACCACTCCCCGAGATATTTATGTCAAACCGGTTATTGAGACAGTGACGACGCCCGGTCTTCAGGAAAAGGTGCAGAGAGAAAGCAAGGCACCAGTGAATACCGAGCCCGCCACCACGCAAGAACCTCGTCGTAATGTTATACCGTTGTATGGTCCAGAGGATGAGGCCGACCAGCCTAAAACCCAAGTGCAGCCAAAGGTGGATGATGAGATATTTGTTGTGAAAAGAAACGTTATGGCAGAGACCAGCGAGCAAAAACATAACGATGCACAAGGTATTACAGACGACACGGCTTTGAGAGCCAAGAGAATAGAGTGCGTGGAACCCAACCCATTGCAGCAGAGAGAGGGTGTAAGAACAGGTGTCGGTTCACGTCTCGACTTGATGGCGATGGATCGCGCAGAACGAATAAAGACCATCAATAATCTGTTGCGAAATGATGTAAACGGGGCTCAGATAGTCGAAGCCATGGGTTTGGCAGAATTGAACAATATGGGTTTGGATACAGGCCGACAGGCTGCTGAAAGCAACAGCTACTCGGTGAAAGACCAGACAGCAGGTTCATCGGTTGCCGCCAATGGTGACGTGCGTCAGAATGCATCATTGTATGACTTGCCTGATTGATATTATAAGAGAGAATTAAATGACAAATAACAAAGGGAAAAAACGAGTTCCCGCTGTGAGAGCAGGTATGCTTGGCAGCGGGAATTTGTTGTCAACCAAAGGGCTAAAACGTTCGACAAGAGCGTGGGGAATGGTGTGCGGAGTGTTGGCGGCGGTGTGCTACGGTACAAACCCGCTTGGAGCTTTGAAGTTGTACGCCGAAGGCATGACAACAGGGTCGGTACTGTTTTACCGATTCGGGTTGGCATGGTTGATAATAGTTGCTGTATTGTTGCTGAGGCATGAGTCGTTGCGTGTGAGCCGAAAAGAGTTCTGGGTGTTGCTGGGATTGGGGGGATTGTTCTCTGTGTCGTCGTTGACCTTGTATTTGAGTTTCCATTTGATGGATGCCGGAGTAGCTTCGACGATCTTGTTTACCTATCCGGTGATGACAGCTGTGATAATGGCTGTGTTTTTCCATGAACGAATGAAATGGATGACAATAGTTTCGATAGTATTGTCGTTTATTGGGGTGGCTTTGCTGTATGGCGGTGGAGAAGGAACTTTGCCGTTGGGTGGAGTGGTGCTTGTATTGTTGTCAGCGTTGTCGTATGCGGTGTATATAGTGGTGATGAACCGGAGCGGGTTGAAGATGTCGTCGTTCAAGATTAATTTCTATGTGCTGATTTGCTGTGCGATGGGTGCGTTGTTGTATTCGTTGTTGTGCGGAGAACCTATTACGCTGCCTCACAGTTTTACCGGTTGGTTTTATGTAGGTTGGCTTGCCATTGTACCTGCCATTATGGCGTTGGTTTTGTTGGTGTATGCGGCAAGGTATGCAGGGTCGACGACCACGGCGATTCTTGGTGCATTGGAGCCTTTGACTGCGGTATTGATAGGCGTGGTGGTGTTTGGAGAGATTTTTACTGTGCAGTTGGGTGTGGGTATTGTGCTGATTCTTGGTGCAGTAGTATTGGCTGCTTATGGCAAATGAATGGTGCGACAAAAGTTAGTTTCTTTAATATAAATAGTTAGATTATGGAGAGTATTGCAGCGTTGGTTTCGGGTGGGGTAGACAGTTCGGTTGTAGTCCACCTGCTATGCGAACAGGGATATAAGCCTGATATTTTTTATATCAAGATTGGAATGGAGGAAGAAGAGGGGTATATTGACTGTCCTGCAGAGGAGGATATGGAAATTACGCAATTTATTGCGCAGAAGTACGGCTGTCGCTTTGAGGTTGTAGACCTGCACCGTGAGTATTGGGACGGTGTAGTATCGTATACGATTGACTCAGTGCGCAAGGGGTTGACGCCCAACCCTGACGTTATGTGCAACAGATTGATAAAGTTTGGTGCTTTTGAAGAGCGGCGCGGACATGAGTACGATTTCACAGCCACAGGCCATTATGCCAACAAGGTGTATTTGGATGGAGTCCCTTTTCTGGCTACAGCGAAGGACCCAGTAAAGGACCAAACGGATTTTCTGTCGCAACTGGATTATAGCCAAGTCAGCAAACTAATGTTCCCTATAGGCGGGCTGATGAAGAGTGAGGTAAGAGCGGTGGCTCGTGAGGCTCATTTGCCCAGTGCGGAACGGAAAGATTCGCAAGGCATTTGTTTTTTGGGCAAGATTAACTACAATGATTTCTTGCGCCGTTATCTTGGTGAGCGCGAAGGCAAGATAGTGGAGTTGGAGACAGGACGAGTGCTGGGCAGCCACAAAGGTTATTGGTTCCACACGATAGGTCAAAGAAAGGGACTATATCTTGGTGGAGGACCCTGGTTTGTGGTAAAGAAAGATATTGAAGAGAATGTGCTTTACGTCTCCCAGGGATATGACCCAGAGACGCAGTATGGGAATGTGATTGACCTGTTAGGATTCCATTATTTGACAGGTGATTTGTGGAGTGAAAAGTTGGAAATAGGAGAGGTGGTAGATGTGAAATTTAAAATCCGACACACACCTGATTTTGCACAAGGACATTTGATGCGTATGGGGGAGGGATACCGAATAGTTTCGGATGTAAAAGTGCAGGGTATTGCTCCCGGCCAATATACGACTATTTATGATAACGACGCCCACTTGGTGGTGGCGTCGGGTATGATTGGAGCAGGATTCAGTGGCTCTTGACTTTTGCTATTAGAAAGGCGTTAGGACCCCGAAATCTTTAATGTGTAAAGGTGTATTGAAGAATGTTCTCGCCCATTTGGAGTGCTTTGAGGCGAGTGGCTTGACTGTCGTTGTGTACACCGGGGTCTTCCCATCCATCGCCGAGGTCGCATTCGTAGGTGAAGAGGCAAATAAGTCGGCCTTCATATATCAGACCGTAGGCACGTGGTGGGAGGTTGTCGTGTTCGTGGATTTTTGGAAGCCCGTTAGGGAAATGGTATTTTTGATGGAAGATGGGGTGAGAGAAAGGGAGTTCAACAAAATCAAGTTCGGGAAAAACAAGTTTCATCTGAGGCATGATGTATTCTTTTAATCCATAGTTGTCGTCTATGTGAAGAAAACCACCTGCCAATAGGTAGTTGCGAAGGTTTTGTCGTTGTGCAGGAGAGAAGACAACATTTCCGTGGCCTGTCATGTGAACGAAAGGATGGTTGAAGAGTTGACTTGAGCCGACATCGACAACTGCGTATTCGGTGGCGAGGTTCATGTGGGCGTCGGCGTTGCAGAAAGCAATGAGGTTGGTTAGGGAGGTGGGGTTGGCATACCAGTCGCCTCCGCCATCGTATTTAAGCAGGGCTATCTGAGTCTGCGCATGTATTGTGACAGGGGCAAGGAGCAAGATGATTAGAAGTAGGAGCGGGAGCTTTTTCATTGCTAAAATCTGATTGTTTATTGATTGTTGAGTATGTTTAGGGCGGTGAGAGCATAGAGGGCTGCAGTTTCGGTACGCAGTCGGTGGTCGCCAAGTGTTACGGGACGGAACCCAAGTTGGCTGCAGCGTGTTATTTCGTCGGGGCTGAAATCTCCTTCGGGTCCGATGAGGACTAATACGTCGGAGCCAGGAGTGTATAGTTGGTTGAGAGTATGTCTTTCGCCTTCAGCGCAGTGGCAAATGAAGGGACATGGAGGTATTGGTTCGGAAAGTAGTTTATTGATTGGAGTAGGCGGATCGATTTGTGGTATTGAAGCCTGAAGCGACTGTTTCATGGCACTGAGTGCAATTTTGCGGAGACGGTCGATATTGAGAGAAATGCGCTCGGAATGTTGGCAAATAAGCGGGGTGATGCGGTCGATGCCTATCTCGACGGCCTTTTCAACAAACCATTCT
>JAEEGL013208021.1_pt1 | contig 11729 bp, 10 predicted proteins | sample 9134231 | NCBI WGS metagenome assembly JAEEGL01 (sample SAMN16246548, study PRJNA631951) | gut metagenome | biome: gut microbiome; feature: rumen; material: fiber-attached | host: Bos | place: Iran: Karaj | collected 2018-10
CATAGTGTCGGGATAGCGGCGGATAGGTGAAGTGAAATGGGTGTAGCAAGGGAATGCCAGGCCGTAGTGGCCTATGTTTTCGGTGCTGTAGACGGCTTTTGACATAGCCCGCAGGGACAGCAGTTCCAGGGCGTCGAATTCCGGTGTGCCCTTGGCCTTGTCAAGCAGTTCGTTGAGAGAACCCGCTACGGCCTTGGGGTTGGAGATGTCGCCCATCTTGTATCCGAAGTTCTTGGCAAAAGCCTTCAGGTCCATAATTTTCTGTTCGTTGGGCTCGGCGTGGATACGGTAGACCATAGTCTTGCCCTTCGCGGCCACGAATTCCGCCACGGAGCGGTTTGCCAGCAGCATAAACTCCTCTATGAGCCAGTTGGCCTCCTTGGATATCTTCTGGTAGACGCGCAACGGCTTGCCGTTGGCATCCACTTCCACCTTCATCTCAGGTCTTTCGAAGCTGATGGCTCCCAGTTTGAAACGCCTTTCCCTGAGAAGCCTTGCAATTTCCCAGAGAGCTTTGATGGCTTGCTGGAGCATTGTGGGCTCTTCACCTTCGACAACGGGTTTTTCTATGATTTCCTGAGCCTGGTCGTAGTCCAGGCGGTGATTGGAGCAGATGATGGTGCGGCCGAACCAGCGGTTGACCACCTTGCCCTTGGGCGTCATCTCAAACACAGCCGAGAATGTGAGTTTATCCTCTCCGGGGCGCAGGGAGCACAGGTTATTGCTGAGTTTCTCAGGCAGCATAGGCACTGTGCGGTCAACCAGGTAAACTGATGTGCCGCGCGCCTGGGCTTCCTTGTCGAGCAGGGTATCAGGCTTTACATAGTATGAAACGTCGGCTATGTGAACGCCCACTTCGATAAGGCCATTGTCAAGGGGTTTGTATGAAAGCGCGTCGTCAAAGTCCTTTGCGTCGGCGGGGTCTATGGTAAAGGTGAAAGTGTCGCGGAAGTCGCGGCGGGCTTTTATGTCGTCAGGGGTTATGTCGCCCTTGATGGCCCCGGCCTCTTTCTCGACATCAGGCTCGAATCGGTAGGGGAGTCCGAATTCGGTGAGGATGGCGTGCATTTCGGTGTCGTTGTCGCCGGGCTTGCCAAGCACGTCAACTATGTGCCCGCGCGGGGCTGTGGCCTTGCGGTCCCAGCCGTCCACCGCGGCGGCCACCTTCATCCCGCTCTTGGCGCCCGTGGCCTTTACCTCGTCTGCGTCAAGCAGGATGTCATAGGGCATCGTGCGGGACTGCATCAGCACCCAGGCCTGAGGGCCCGCTATGTGCAGGACGCCTACGAAAGGGATCTTGGAATGCTCCACAATCTCCACAATCTCTCCCTCGCGCCTGTGAGTCTCGGACTTTTCCCTGGTTATGGCAACCTTGACTATGTCTCCGTGCAGGGCGTGTCTGGTCTTGGACGCCTTGACGAAGACGTCTTCATCTTCCCCGTCAATTATCACGAAAACGAATCCGTCCCTGGTCATCTGGACTTTTCCCGTCAGCAGACTGAATGATTTTCTTGGTTTTCTGGATTTTCCCAACTTGGAGGGATTCTTTTTTCGTTTCATATTGTGTAAATTTGCGCGATTTTATTAAAGCAAATATAAGAAATAATACGTTATGAACAGAAAAGTTCTTCTTATGATCCTGGACGGCTGGGGAGAAGGCCGTAAAGACGCTTCCAACGCCATCTATACCCAGGGTACTCCATTCATAGATTCGCTCCGTGCAAAATATCCGTTCTCACACCTTCAGGCTTGCGGAGAGTACGTAGGCCTTCCTGACGGACAGATGGGAAATTCAGAGGTGGGACATATGAACCTTGGCGCCGGCCGCGTCATCTACCAGGACCTGGTGAAGATAAATATGGCCTGCAGGAAGCATTCCCTGATGGAGAACAAGGAAATAAAGGCTGCATATGAATATGTCAAGATGAACGGAAAGAAGCTCCACTTCATGGGACTTACCTCCGACGGCGGCGTACACTCTTCCCTGGAGCACCTCTACGAGTTCCTGGCAGAGGCCAAGAACCAGGGTCTGGAGAAAGTGTTCGTACACTGCTTCATGGACGGCCGTGACACCGATCCGCGCAGCGGAAAGGGTTTCCTGGAAGAACTTGAGGGCAAGATGGCCCAGACTACCGGAGAGATTGCAACCGTCTGCGGACGCTTCTACGCAATGGACCGTGACAAGAGGTGGAACCGTATCAAGGACGCTTACGATATGCTCGTCTACGGCAAGGGAGACAAGTTCCTTACCGCCGCCGAGGGCATCCAGGCATCCTATGACACCGACGTCACCGACGAATTCGTGAAGCCTATAGTGATAACCCGCGAGAACGGCGAGCCCAAGGCCACGATAGAGGAAGGCGACGCCATCATCTTCTTCAACTTCCGCAACGACCGCGCTCGTGAGCTCACCAACGTCCTCACTCAGAACGATATGCCTGACGAGGGTATGCACACCATCCCCCTGTACTACTGCTGCCTCACTCCTTACGACGCTTCCTTCACCGGACTGCACATCCTCTTTGACAAGGAAGAGGTTGTCCAGACCCTTGGCGAGACAGTGGCAAAGGCCGGCAAGCACCAGCTGCGCATAGCCGAGACTGAGAAATACGCCCACGTGACCTTCTTCTTCAACGGTGGCCGCGAGACCCCGTTCGAGAACGAGGACCGCATCCTGGTTAACTCTCCCAAGGTGGCCACCTACGACCTCCAGCCGGAGATGAGCGCAATAGAGGTCACCGACAAGCTGGTTGACGCCATCCGCTCAGAGAAGAACGATATGATCATCCTGAACTTCGCCAACGGCGACATGGTGGGCCATACCGGAGTCTACAAAGCCATCAAGAACGCAGTAGGCTGCATCGACGGATGCGTGGAGGCAGTAGTGACCGCCGCTATCAACCACGATTACGTAGTGCTCCTCACCGCCGACCACGGCAACGCAGACTACGCAGTCAATGACGACGGCAGCCCCAACACCGCACACTCTCTCAACGAGGTGCAGTTCATCGTCATCAACGAGCCTTCCGTCAAGACAGTAAAGGACGGCGCGCTGTGCAACGTGGCTCCTACCATCCTCAAGCTGATGGGAATCCCTCAGCCCGAGCTGATGACAGCCGAGCCTCTTATTTAATGAAGATTGATTTCCTGTATGTCGCGCTGAGCCAGACGGTGCGCGTCAGCAGGTGCATGAAATAGGCGCCCAGCAGCACGTGTATGGCTGCGGCCTGATATGATTCGGGGGAGAAGTGGTCCAGTACTGCTTTTCCCCCGAACCACGTCAGGAAGAAGAGCAGGGCGGCGGCCAGCATTGCGTCGCGGATTGGGCGCGAGGCGGTTGCGCCTTCATAGATTCCGTCCCAGGTGAAAGCGGCGCAGCCCAGGGGCGGCATCGCTATGAGCCAGGGCAGGAACTGCCGGCAGGCTTCCACCACCTGGCCGTCGGAAGTCATTAAGCGCAGCAGAGGCACGCCCAGGGCGCCGTATATTCCGATGAAGAGAACGGCCACTCCCATACTCCAGTTGAAGACTGCCTTGACTGTTTCCTGAAGGCCGGCTGGGTTCCGCTCTCCTATGAACTTACCGGTAAGGGCCTGGCCCGCATAGGCGAAGCCGTCGGTGAAGAAGGAGAACAGCATAAGGAGTTTCATCATTATTGCGCTGGAAGCCAGCATCAGGTCTCCGAATCTGGCGGAAATAACGGTGAAGCCTATGTATATCAGGATGAAGCCAACGGAGCGCAGGAACAGGTCTGCGTTCATATTGAAGAATCCCTTCAGGTCATTCCCCCTGAAGGACTCCACGGCCTGTCTGAGACTAATCTGGGGCAGGACTTTTTTCCAGTATTTCACTGCCAGTACGCCAAGTGCGAACAGCAGTCCGGAGTACTGGGCCACAAGGGTTCCGTAGGCTACCCCTCTGAATCCCAGGCCCGGCCATCCGCCAATTCCCAAAGCCAGGACAACGCTGGCAAGTATGTTCATCCCGTTTACCACCAGGTCGGTCCACATTGAGCTGACGGTGTCCTGCATCCCGATGAACCAGCCCCTGAGCGTCATCAGCGACAGGGTGGCAGGCGCAGCCCAGATGCGGATAAAAAAGTACAGGAGCGCCAGTTCACGCACCTCGGCCGAACTGTCCACAACCAGGAAAGCGAGTTTGGTGAAAGGCCACTGTATGGCCAGCACCAGGGCGGCCATCAGGAGGCTGAGGCCGAGGCCGCGGCAGAGAATGCGGCCGCATTCCTGCATGTCGGCCCGGCCGTAGGCCTGCGCTGTGAGGCCGCCGGTGCCTGCCCGCAGGAAAGCGAAGTTCCAGTACAGCAGGTCGAACAGCATCGACCCTATGGAGATGCCTCCGATGCTGGCAGCCACGGCGCCGGAAAGGTGCCCGGTCACGGCAATGTCCACCATTCCCACAACGGGAACGGTTATGTTTGCAAGTATGCTGGGAATGGCCAGCCGCAGTATGTCCTTGTGGATGGCTTTCATCGGAATTTCTTGTCCTCCTCAAGCATTCCGAGGTAGGAATTATAGCGCTCCGCGCTTATTTCGCCGCGGTCTACGGCCTCTTTGACGGCGCAACCGGGCTCGTGAGTGTGGGTGCAGGGAGTGAACCTGCAGCCCTTTGCGGCTGCCAGCATCTCAGGGAAGTACAGCGCTATCTCTGTCTTGCCCAGGTCTACCAGGCCGAAGCCGCGCAGTCCGGGGGAGTCTATGATGAATCCGCCGCTGGCCAGCGGGTACATCTCATACAGGGAAGTGGTATGCTTGCCCTGCAGGTGCACGTGGGATATCTTGCTGATCTTGGGGTTCAAGGAGGAATCAAGGGCTTTTATTATGGAGGATTTGCCCACTCCGGATTCTCCGGAAATGAGGCAGACTTTGTCCTTGCAGAGTTCACGCAGGGTATCTATGCCCTCGCCGGTCTTGGCAGAGGTCTCTATGACCCTGTAGCCCGCTCCACGGTAGATTTTCAGGAAGTTATCCATTTCCTCAGGCACCTCGCTGCGGTAGAGGTCCACTTTGTTGAGGACTATTACAGGGGTGACATTATAAACTTCGCAGGTTACCAGGATCCTGTCCAGGAATGGCAGTTTTATCTGCGGGAAATACAGTGATACTGCAATCACTGCCAGGTCTATGTTGGCTCCGATTATATGCGCCTGGCGGCTGAGGTTGGTGGAGCGCCGTATTACGTAGTTGCTGCGGGGGAGGACCTCGGTGATTATTGCGGGGTTCTGTTCGTCAGCTTCGCCCTCCAGGCTGTACCGGACTCTGTCCCCGATTGCCACGGGATTTGTTGCGGTCTGGCTTTCCAGCCTGACTTTTCCGCGAAGGACGGCAGGGAAAAGGTTCCATTCAGGCAAAGCGGACAGCATATAATGGCTGCCCGCATTCTTTACCACGGTGGCTTCTCCTGTCTTTGTCATACCGGGCAAAGATACAAAATATGTTTCGCTTTTTCTTTGTATCTTTGTATGATAAACAATCAGATATGGTCCCTTCAAGCCAGATACGGAAAGTGGTGGAACAGTTGTTCAAGGACATACAGTTCACCAGTGAGCCAAAAGCTCTTTACGACCCCCTCAGGTATATGATAGAGATTGGCGGCAAGCGCCTGCGCCCCACTCTCTGCCTTACGGCATACTCGCTGTTCAAGGACGGCTTCCCTGAGGAGATCCTGCAGCCCGCGGCTGCCCTCGAGGTGTTCCACTCCTTCACCCTCATCCACGACGACATTATGGACGACTCTCCGCTTCGCCGCGGAAAGCCCACGGTCAAGGCCAGGTGGGACGACAACACCGCCATCCTGTCCGGCGACGTGATGTGCATTGACAGCTACCGCAGGCTGGCTTTCGCGCCCGCGAGCGTGCTGCCCCAGGTCCTGGACCTCTTCACTTCCACCGCCGCCCTGGTTTGTGAGGGCCAGCAGTATGATATGGACTTCGAAGACGAGGAATCCGTGTCTATGGAGGATTATATGAAGATGATAGGCCTCAAGACCGCCGTCCTGCTGGCGTGCTCGGCCAAGATGGGCGCCTTGATAGCGGAAGCACCCTCTGACAAGGCAGAGGCCCTGTACCGCTACGGCTACAACCTCGGTCTCGCCTTCCAGATCGCTGACGATTACCTTGACACCTATGGCGACCTTAAAGTTTTCGGCAAGCCCATTGGCGGAGACATAGTGAACAACAAGAAAACCTGGCTTCTTACTAAAGCCCTGGAAACGGCCAAGGACAGAGGCCGCCTGAAATCTATAATGGCCCTTCCGGTGGAGGAAGAAACCGACAAGGCCAGGAAGGTGGCCCTTATGAGGGCTGAATACGACAAGCTGGGCATCCCCCAGGCCGCCGCGCAGGAAATCAGGCGCCTGAGCGACCTTGCTTTGGAAGAGATTGCCGATATTCCAAGCAACGACATATTGAAGGAATTCTCTGAAAAACTTATAGGACGTGCAAAATAAAGAATTGGAAATAATGGCCCCGGCGGGCAATTTCGAGTGCCTGCACGCCGCCATCCAGGGCGGAGCGAACTCCGTTTACTTTGGCGTAGGACAGCTGAACATGCGCTCGCATTCGGCAAACAACTTCACTCCGCAGGACCTGTCGGAGGTCTGCCGCATCTGCCGGGAGGCTGGAGTAAAGAGTTACCTCACCCTCAATATCGTCCTGTATCAGGAAGACCTTGACCCTATGCGCAAGACGCTGGATGCCGCCAAGGCGGCGGGTATCGACGCTATCATCGCGTCCGATATGGCGGCCATCGAGTATTGCCGCGAGATAGGCCTGGAGGTACATATCTCAACCCAGCTGAACGTTTCCAACGTATTGGCACTCAAGTTCTACGCCCAGTTCGCGGACGTGATTGTACTTGCCAGGGAACTGAACCTGAACCAGGTTAAAGACATATGCCGGACCATTGAGAAAGAGCAGATAAAAGGCCCTTCCGGGAACCTGGTGCGCGTGGAGATGTTCGCCCACGGCGCCCTGTGCATGGCAGTCTCAGGCAAATGCTACCTGAGCCTGCACGCCTACGGCGCCTCCGCCAACAGAGGCTCCTGCTTCCAGGTCTGCCGCCGCGGCTACGAAGTCACCGACCTGGAGACCGGCAACCAGCTGAACGTGGACAACAAGTACATAATGTCCCCCAAGGACCTCTGTACCATAGAGTTTATGGACAAGATCATAGACGCCGGAGTAAAGGTGTTCAAGATAGAAGGCCGCGCCCGCAGCGCGGAATACGTCAAGCGCTGCGCCTCCTGCTACCGTCGCGCAGCGGATGCCGTCTGCGACGGCACCTACACGCCGGAGCTCGCCGCCTCCCTCAAGGAGGAACTCTCGGAGGTCTTCAACCGCGGCTTCTGGGACGGTTATTATCAGGGCGCCTATCTTGGCCAGTGGAGCGATGTCTATGGCAGCCAGGCCACCCGCAAGAAGGTATACTGCGGCAAGGTGACCAACTGGTTCGACCGCATCGGCGTAGCTGAGATTTCCGTGGAGTCCGCCCCGCTCAAAGTGGGAGATGAGGTAATGGTAATCGGCTCCACCACGGGCGTCGTGGAGTTCACCGTGGACGATATGCGCGTGAACCTGGAGCCTGCGCAGGAGGCCGCCAAGGGCGTCCGTTGCTCCGTTGCCGCCCCCAGTCGCCTCCGCCGCGGCGACAAGCTCTACCTCTGGGAGCCCGCCTGACCTGTTGAAAACTTCTTGATATGTGCTGATAACTTTTATTCCGAATGAGTTGCATTCGGAGTAAATTTGTTAGTACTAAGTCAAAAAGTGTTTATGACCACCGAAGAATTGATTGCCAACATCAGGGTTGTCCCGGATTTCCCCCAGAAAGGGATTATGTTCCAGGACATCACAACCCTGCTTCTGAAACCGGAATGCCTGAAAGAACTCTCCGACAGGCTTTATGAACAATACAAGGACAAAGGAATCACCAAGGTCGTGGGCATAGAGTCCCGCGGTTACCTGCTGGGCCCGGCGCTGGCGATCCGCCTCGGAGCCGGTTTCGTACTGCTTCGCAAAAAGGGCAAACTGCCGGCAGAAGTCGTTTCAGAGACCTATATGAAGGAATATGGCCCGGATTCCATAGAAATCCATAAAGGGGCCATCAATGAGGATGACGTCTGCCTGATCCACGACGACCTCCTGGCAACAGGCGGCACCACCGCCGCGGCATACAGGCTGGTAAAGAAGTTCAATCCCAAGGATATCTACATCAATTTCCTGATAGACCTGGTGGACTGTCCCAGAGCGGACGTTTTCCCCAAGGACGCCAAGATTTCTTCAGTATTGCCGGTACTGGAGTTCCCTGACTAGTAATATTATCCATTTATATCTATGAAAAAGAAATTATTCATTGCAGCAGTCGCTGTATGCGCATTCGCCATTGGCGCAAAAGCACAGACCAACCTCCAGACCTTCTACGATTTCGGAAGGAACAGGGACCATTTCACCACAACCCTCGAGGGTTTCTACAATGACAACTGGGGCAACACCTTCTTCTTCATCGACTATGACTACAATGCCAAGAATTCCAAGGGCGTGAACCAGGCTCCAAGCGGCAGCTATATGGAAATCGCACGCTGTCTCAACTTCTGGCAGGACAGTGCCCTCGCTCCTTTGAGCCTGCAGGTTGAGTACAACGGCCTGGTAGGTGTCAACCAGAACTTCCTCTTCGGACTCGACTGGTTCGTTCACAACGCCGACTTCAGCAACACCTTCAACTTCAAGCTCCTCTACAAGACCTTCAGCGCCGGCGCCAGCAGCAACGTTCCTCTGCAGTTCACATTCGTTTGGGGAATGCAGGACATCTTCGGCGTTACCGGCCTCCGTTTCAGCGGCTTCGCCGATATCTGGGGAGAGAATGTCATCAACTTTATGGAGGACTTCTCCAAGAGCGGCAAGACTGTCTTCATCTCCGAGCCTCAGCTCTGGTACAACATCGGCCAGCATATGGGAATTCCTAACCTCCACATCGGTACCGAGGTTGAGCTCTCTTATGACTTTGCAGGATACGCAGGCTTCTACGCCCGTCCTTGCATAGGAACAAAATGGGTATTCTAAGAAATCACTAAAATCTAAACTATGTCACCGTTTTTCTCAAAACTTTTCGGATTTGACAACGAAAAGCACAATGTCCGGACGGAGATCATAGCGGGAATCACCACGTTCCTGACTATGGCCTATATCCTGGCTGTCAACCCCAGCATCTTCAGTGCTCTTGCAGACCAGGGTATGCCTACCAACGCCGTGTTCACGGCAACCGCCCTAGCAGCCATAATCGGTACGCTGGTAATGGCTCTCTACGCCAAGAAGCCTTTCGCCCTGGCTCCGGGTATGGGTCTGAACGCCTTCTTCGTCTACACCGTATGCCTCACTATGGGATACAGCTGGCAGTTCGCACTCACAGCCATCCTGCTTGAAGGTATAATCTTCATCATCCTGTCCGTCACCAAGGTCCGCGACCTTATCGTCAAGGCCATCCCTGACACGCTCAAGAAAGCCATTGGAGCAGGTATCGGCCTTTACATCGCGTTCATCGGCCTGCAGAATGCAGGAATCATCGTCAATGACGACGCCACCCTGGTTACCCTCGGAGACCTCACAACCGCCAACAGCGTGCTCTTCACAATCGGCCTTCTGCTCACTTCCATCCTGGTAGTGCTCAAGGTTAAGGGAGGCGTTCTCATCGGTATCCTTGCAACCACCATCATCGGCATTCCTTTCGGAATCACCCATCTTGACGGAATCATCTCCACACCTGCCTCCGTGGCACCTGTATTTATGAAGTTCGAGTGGAGCCAGATATTCACCCTGGATATGCTGGTAGTGGTTCTCACCTTCCTCTGCATCGATATGTTCGACACCATCGGAACCGTTGTGGGAGTGGCCGAGAAAGCCCATATGATTGACAAGGAGAACAAGGTTGAGAGCTTCGACAAGATCTTCCTGGCCGACGCCGTCGCTACCACCGCTGGTGCCTGCCTGGGTTCTTCAACCACCACAACTTACATCGAGAGCGCATCCGGCGTTACCGAGGGCGGCCGCACCGGTCTCACCTCGTTCACCGTAGTGGTATGCTTCGTACTGGCCCTCTTCTTCTCTCCTCTGTTCCTGGCAATTCCTTCAGCCGCCACCGGAGCAGTGCTGGTAGTAGTAGGAGTTATGATGATGTCTCCTATCAAGGAGATCGACTGGTCTGACTACTCCGAGGCCATCCCTGCATTCATCACCGCCACAATGATGCCTCTGACCTACAGTATCGCACACGGTATCCTCCTCGGTATCATCGCATACGTTGTAATCAACGCCTGCACCAAGAACATCAAGAAGATATCCGTTGCAATGTGGGTACTCTTCGTCCTGTTCGTCCTTAGGTATATCTTTATGTGATGAACTAGACAAATATTTCCCTCAGTACCTTGAGTGACTGGACGTTGAGGGAGCATTCGCTATGGTAGCCGATGTACTTGAGAAGTGCGTCGGCTATCCTGTTTCTCTGCTCTCCGTTGAGGGGGAGGAGCAGGGTTTCGGAGAAGGAACTCTCCAACAGGGCCTTTATCTGGGGGAGTGAGTCCCCGGCGAAGGGCATAAGCGCCTCCAGGGAGGGTGCGAAGCCCAGGGCCTGGGCGTACTCCAGCAGGAAACGCAGGTGGTAGTTGGAGAAGTCCTTCTCCAGGGAGTCCAGCGTGAGGATGCAGCCCTGGCACCAGTCAAAGAGCCCTTCCTCGTAGAAACCGTCCTTGATGCTGCGGTAAAGAACCTCGCTGAGGAACATTGCAATGGAGTTCTTGTACATATTGTCCCTGAGGCTGTAGAGAGGATGCAGGGCGGAAATGTTGTGCGCCCGCGCCAGCTGGGACTTGGGATTCTCCACGATGTCCGCCTCCAGGATACTGAGGGGCAGGAACATTGCCATGGAGCCGCCCTTGCCCACGTTCACTATGAAACTGCGCCGACCGTGGTCCCTGCTGAGGCAGTGGAGCACTATGGCGTTGTCCTTGAACTTGGTCAGGGAAAGGACTATGAGCTGGGTGTTGCCTGTCACTTGGTGTTCTCTTTGAGCCAGGCGGCCATCAGGCGCAGGGACATTCCCCTGTGGGAGATGCTGTTCTTGATGTCTTCGCCCAGTTCGGCCATTGTGTAGCGGGGGTATTCGTCGGGGATGAAGACGGCGTCGTAGCCGAAGCCCATCGTTCCCATTTCTCTTCTGGCTATGCGGCCTTCCACGACGCCGTCGAAGAAGTGCTTGCGGCCGTCCTCCAGGATGAGGGTTACCACGCAGCGGAAACGGGCGGTGCGGAGTTCGTCAGGGACGTCCTTCATAGCCTCCAGGAGCTTGCGCCGGTTGGCGGCGAAGTCGTGGCCCTCGCCCGCGTAGCGCGCGGAGTGCACGCCGGGGGCGCCCCCCAGCGCATCCACCTCCAGGCCGGTGTCGTCTGCAAAGCAGGCGGCGTGAGTGATATTGAAAATATGTTCCGCCTTTAGTATGGAATTTGCTTCAAGAGTTTCTCCGGTTTCCTCGACGTCTTCGGTTATTCCCAAGTCAGCCGGACATACCACTTGATAGTCCGGACCGAGTATATCAGAGGCCTCGCGCAGTTTGCCGCGATTGGAGGTGCCAAAAATAAGTTTCATATTACAAATTTATTATTTTTGCATAAGATATGAGCAAGAAAATAATATTGTTGGCAGTATCTGTGCTGTGCTGCACAGTCTC
>JAEEGL013251932.1_pt1 | contig 11729 bp, 12 predicted proteins | sample 9134231 | NCBI WGS metagenome assembly JAEEGL01 (sample SAMN16246548, study PRJNA631951) | gut metagenome | biome: gut microbiome; feature: rumen; material: fiber-attached | host: Bos | place: Iran: Karaj | collected 2018-10
AATATAGCTGGTTCTCATGTAACTAGTGGTATTGTTAAAATAAATACTCCTTGTAGAGTAATTAGAGATGGTATTGTTATTACAACATCAAAAATAGCTTCTCTACAAAGAGAAAAAGATCAAGCTAAAGAAGTAAAAGAAGGATATGATTGTGGTATTATAGTTGACTCATTCCCTGATATCAAAGAAGGAGATGTAATTGAAGTCTTTGAAGAAAGAGAAGTGAAAAGAGCATGACTAGTTTAAAAGGTGAAAGAATATCTTCTGATATTCAAAGAGAAATATCTAATATATTATTACTAGATGCTAAAGATGAAGATTTTAAACATGTTACAATCACTGCTGTAGAAGCTACAAATGATTTATCTTTTGCTAAAATATACTTTACTACTACAGATGATAGAGAAAAGGTAACAAAAGATTTAAATAATGCAGCAGGATTCTTTAGAAGCTTACTAGCTGAAAGATTAGAAGTAAGACATACTCCTGAATTAAGATTTATATTTGATGAGTCTATTGAGTATGGAAATAAGATTGAAAAAATCATTGAAAAATTACATGAAGAAGAGTAACACCTCTTCTTTTTTATTGACTTTAAAAGATTAAAAAACTATAATTAACTTAGAATAGGAAGTGTTAGTATGGATGAAAATAATAATGAAAATATAGAACAAACTCCAGTTGAAAATACACCTGTTGAACAAACAACTGTTGAACAAACACAACTAGATAATCCAAATATAGAACCAATGGAGATACCTGAAAAGAAAAGAAGATTAAGAAAGGGAACTATTCCTAAATTGTTATTATCTATTTTATTATTTATAGCTGGTGTATCATTAATAGTATTTTCATTAAGATATGAAGAACCAGAAGATAATCCTCCTATTAATGAAACTCCTATTGGTGATGAAAATATAACTCCAATAAATGAATATGCTGGAGTATATGTATATAATAAAGAAACTAATGATGATGGTAGTTTTGCATATGATGTAATTGTTTTAAGAGAAGATTATACATTTATTTATGATATAGATGCTGGTAGTTCATCAGCTCCTAAAGTTGGTATTTATACAGTACTTGATGGAGTAGTAACTTTAGAAGAAAAAGTATCATATGGACTTGATGTATGTTTCTTCACAGAAGAAGATGAAAATACACATCTAAATACTTATACAGCAACATTAGAAGAAGATAATTTGACTATTACTAAAGATGAAACAACTCAAGTATTTACAAAGAATGCTCAACCTGATGGAGTAGTAATATATTATGATAATACTTGGTATGTTCCTGAGCCAATAGATGGTGTTAGACCAGAAAACACAACACAAGATGAGAATGAAACTTGGAGAAATTGTAATAATATAGAGAATTAAAAAAATCTTGTTTAAAACAAGATTTTTTATTTTATAATTCTTTTTATTTTAAATACTTAATAAACTACATGCTATATTAAAATATACAATTAATGATATAGCATCTACTATTGTTGTTATAAATGGACTTGCCATTACTGCTGGGTCAAAACCTAACTTTTTAGCAAATATTGGAAGAGTACATCCAACAAATTTAGCTATTGTTACAGTAAGTACAAGAGTTAAACATACTACTAAAGCAACACTTACAGCAACTCTGTCTATTAATAATAATTTAGCAAAATTAGCAATTGCTAATGTAATACCAACAAAAATTGATACTCTAAATTCTTTCCATATAACTTTCAATATATCTGAAAATTCAATGTCATTTAATGATAAACTACGGATAATAGTAACACTTGCTTGTCCACCAGCATTACCACCAGTATCCATAAGCATTGGAATAAATGATGTTAATATTACCATAGAAGCTAATGCTGTTTCATAATGTTGAATTATTTTACCAGTAAATGTAGCAGAAATCATAAGTAATAATAACCAAGGTATTCTACTTTTCCATATTTCAAATGTTGATAATTTTAAATATGATTTTTCAGTAGGTAAGATAGCAGCCATTTTTTCGATATCTTCTGTTGCTTCTTCTTCGATAATATCGATAACATCATCGATTGTAATAATACCAACTAATTTATGTTCTAAATCAACTACAGGAACTGATGTAATATCATAATCTTGAATTAATTTAGCAACATCTTCTTGGTCAGTTAATGTACTAACAGAAACAAAGTCTTTATCCATTATTTCAGATAGAGGAGTGTTTTCATCATGAACAACTAGATCTTTTAATGTAACTGTTCCGATTAATTCTCTTTTTTTATCTGTAATAAAACAAATATTAATCGTTTCTTTTTCATCATATTCATTTCTTATCTTTTTAAGAGCATCTTTTATAGTATTATATTCTTTAAAATCTAAATATTCTACAGTCATAATACTACCAGCTGAATTATCTGGATATTTAAGTAATTGATTAATTTGTTTTCTTGTTTCAGTATCTACTTTACTAAGTAATTTATTAACTACATTAGCAGGCATTTCATCCATTAAGTCAGTAGCGTCATCAGCAGACATTTCATCAATAATTTCAGCTGCTTCTTTATCAGATAATGATGTAATAAGTTTAGCTTCAGTATCAGTTTCTAAATAAGAAAATACTTCAGCAGCCATATCTTTAGGTAATAGTCTAAATAGTTTAACTACTTCTGTATGAGGTAGTTCTTCAAAGATTTCAGCGACATCATGTTCGTTCATATCACTTAGTAATCTTTTGATATCAGCATATCTCTTATCTTCAATTAATGATTCTATTCTTTCAAGCATATTATCACCATCCCTTTTTTCGTCTTTAGATTATATCACAAAAATGTAAAAAATTGTTAAAAAAGATGAAAATTTAACATTTTTGTTATACTATATATTGAAAAGGAGAAATATATGAAAAATAATATACCAACTCATGTTGGAATAATAATGGATGGTAATGGTAGATGGGCTACTAGAAGGGGACTTGTTAGAAGTGCTGGTCATCAAGCAGGTTATGAAAGACTTAAAAAGACTGCTATTTATATACTTAAAAAAGGAGTTAAATATTTAAGTGTATTTGCTTTTTCTACTGAGAACTTTAAAAGAAGTAAAGAAGAAGTATCTTTCTTAATGAATTTATTTTGTGAAGGTTTTGGTAAAGAAAAAGATTTCTTTTTAGAAAATGATGTTAAAGTAGTATTCTCTGGAAGAGAAAAACCTTTATCTAAAAAATTATTAAAAATAATGAGTGAATTAGAGGAACTTACTAAAGATTGTAAAACAGGAGTTTTAAATATATGTTTAAACTATGGTGGACAAAGTGAAATAGTAGATGCTAGTAAGAAAATAGCAACTCTTGTTAAAAACGGTGATATTGATATAGAAGATATTGATGAGAAAACTTTTTATAAATATTTATATAACGAATTACCACCAATAGACTTATTAATTAGAACAAGTGGAGAAGTAAGAATAAGTAATTTTATGTTATATAGTTTAAGTTATTCTGAACTAGTATTTACTAGTACATGTTTTCCTGATTTTGATGAAAAAGAGTTTGATAAAGCTTTAGAAGATTATCAAAATAGAAATATTACTAAAGGTGGAGTTAAATAATTGTTAAAATAGTGTTTTTTTGATAAAATAAGATTGAGGAAGTGATATTATGTCAAATGATAAAACTACTGTTATTGATACTAAAAGTATTATTAACGAAAATACTAAAATTGAATTAAAAGAAATTTGTAATGATTTAGAAGAAAGAGGATATAATTCAACTAAACAAATAGTTGCTTATTTAGTAAGTGGAGATCCTGGTTATATTTCTAATTATAAAGAATGTAGAAATAGAATTAGCAAATTTAAAAGAGAAGACTTAATAGAAGTAATGTTAGTTGATTTTTTAAATAAATGATATATTTAGGATTAGATTTAGGTAGTAAAACATTAGGTTTATCAATAAGTGATAAAACTTCTTTAATAGCAACTTCTCTTGATGTAATTAGATATAATAATTATGATGAATTATTTAATATGTTAGATGAAGTTGTTTATAATAAACATGTGGATGCTTTTGTACTTGGTAATCCTCTTAATTTAGATGGATCTATTAGTACTCGTAGTGAGATTACTTTTGAATTTAAAAAGTTACTTGAAGAAAGATATAAAAAAGAAGTAATTATGCAAGATGAAAGATTAAGTACAGTTGAAGCAGAACGTATGTTAATAAGTAATGATACTAAAAGAAAAAATAGAAAAAAAGTTATAGATAAAATAGCTGCCACTATTATATTACAAGGATATTTAGATAGGATTAATCATGAAAAATAATTATATTACTTTAAAAGATAAAAAAGGGAATAAAAAGGAATATAGAATATTATTGAATATTGAAGAAACTACTAATAATGTTAATTATATTGTATATACAGATGATAGTAAGAATTCAAATGGTGAAGTAAAAGTATGGGCTTCTACTTATGTTTTAAGTGAGAAAGGAAACATGACCAAATTAAAACCAGTTGAAATGAAAGAAGAATTTGATTTTATAGAACAAATATTATCTTCTTTGGAAGGGAATCAAAGTGAAGAAATTAAATATTAAAAAAGTTATTATTGGATTATTAGTATTAGTTATATTATGTGCTTCTATTTTAATAGGAGTATATTTTTATCTAATAACACCAACTTCTAAGAATAGTGAAGAAGTTGCTTTTTATGTAGATGAAGGATCATCATATAGTATGATAGGTAATAAATTAAAAGAAAGTGGTTTAATAAGAAGTACATTAGCATATAAAGTATATTTAAAATTAAATCATGTTAATTATCATTTAGAATATGGAGATTATACTTTAAATAAAAATGAAAGTGTTGAAGAATTAATTGAAGTGCTTAAAAAAGGAAGTAATACTCTTGCTAAAACAGTTAGTATTACATTTGTGGAAGGTAAAAATATGAGATATATTATTAAACTTCTACAAGATAATTTAAGTATAAGTGATAAAGATGTTTTAGATAAATTATCTAATCAAGGGTATTTAGATAGTTTAATAGAAAAATATTGGTTTTTAACAGATGAAATTAAAAACTCAGATATTTATTATAGCTTAGAAGGTTATTTATATCCTGACACATATGAGTTTTATAAAACTGCTACTATAGAAGATGTATTTGAAAAGATGCTTAATAACTTTGATAAAAAAGTTAGTCCATATAAAGATAGTATAGAAAAATCTAAATATAGTGTTCATAAATTAGTAACACTTGCTTCAATAATTGAACTTGAAGCTGGTGGCGCTGATAGAAAGAGTGTTAGTGGAGTGTTCTATAATAGAATTAAAGCTGGTATGTCTTTAGGAAGTGATGTAACAGGTTATTATGGTGCTAAAATGGATGATTGGTCTAATGGACTTGGAAAACATGTTAATGATTGTAATGCTTATAATACAAGAGGTAAATGTGTTAAAGATTTACCAGTAGGAGCAATATGTAATCCAAGTGTTAAATCTATAGAGGCAGCTATTAATCCAGAAAGTCATAAATACTATTATTTTGTTGCTGATTGTAAAGGTAAAACATATTTAAATAAAACATACAATGAACATTTAAATACAATAGCTAAATTAAAAAGAGAAGGTAATTGGTGTGATAAATAATCTTATAGATGAAATAAGAGAATATGGTATTAAAAATGATGTTCCTATTATGAGTGTTGAATCTATAGAAACAATTACTAAGATAATAAAAGATAATAATATTCATTCTATTTTAGAAATAGGAACTGCTATTGGATATTCAACTATATGTTTAGCAAGTATAGATGGTATTAATAAAATAACTAGTATTGAAAGAGATAATGATAGATTTGAAATAGCTAAATCTAATGTAGAAAAAAGTAATCTTAATAATATAAATCTTATCTTTGGAGATGCTACTGATATAGAAATAAATGATAAATATGATTTAGTTATTATAGATGCAGCTAAAAGTCAAAATAGAAGATTTTTTGATAAATATAAGAATAATTTAAATGATAATGGAATTATTATAATAGATAATTTAGATTTTCATGGTTATGTAGGTAAGAGTAAAGAAATAAAAAGTAGAAATTTAAGACAAATGGTTAGAAAGATAGAAAAGTTTATTGAATTTTTAGATACTAACACTGAATATAGTGTTGAATATATAGAAGTAGGTGATAGATTAGGAGTATGCAAGAAAAAATAATATTACCAAACAAAAAGGATTTAAAGTTTTATGAAAAGTATGGAATAAATACTTTTCTTTTGCCTTTAGAAGAATATAGTGTAGGATGTGATGTTTATTTTAATATAGATGAAATAAATATGTATTCTAATGAATATACTATTTATGTCTATATGAATAAATTCTTACATAAAGAAATTGATAAATTTAATGTAGATCTTTTTAATAAAAATATAAAATTTATAGTAGAAGATATAGGATTAGTTAATAAGATTGAATCTGATAGATTAGTTTTATATGAAAATCATATTTTATCTAATTATAAAGCTATTAATTATTTAAGAGATTTAAGTATATTTAATGTAGTTATTAATAATGATTTAACTATTAAAGAATTAGAAACTATAGATAAGAATACTAGTTCTAATATTTATTATTTCTATGTATCTAAAAATATACTTATGTATTCTAGAAGACCATTAGTATCTAGTTATAAGAAACATTTTAATATAGATAATAATGATAATGAATATTTATTAAAAGAGAAAACTACTCATAAAGAATTAGATATTAAAGAAGAAGAGATGTCTTCTGTAGTTAGATTTAATAAGATATTTTGTGCTTCTAAGTATTTAAATAAATTAAAAGGTTTTAATCTTATATATGATTTTAGCAATATAGATGAAACTAATGAAAAGATGATTCTTGAGAATATGGATAGTACTAAATTATGTGATCTAATAGATAGTGATTATTATTTCTTAGAGAATGATATTAAGTATAAGGTAGGTGATCTATAATGAAATATGAATTATTATTACCTGCTGGTGATTTAGATAGACTTAAAATAGCATGTTTATATGGTGCTGATGCTGTATATATTGGTGGATATAATTATAGTTTAAGAGCTAATGCTAATAATTTTAGTTTAGATGAAATTAAAGAAGGAGTAGAATTTGCTCATAAATTAAATAAAAAAGTATATGTTACTGTCAATATGATATTTCATAATGATGATTTAGATGGTTTAGACAAGTATTTAAGCGATTTAGATCGTATTGGTATAGATTCATATATTGTAAGTGATTTTGCTGTTATAGAGGCTATAAATAGGCTTAATATAAAGACTCCTTTCTTTATATCAACTCAAAAATCTATTACTAATAAAGAAGCAGTTAAATTTTATAAAGATTTAGGTGCTTATAGAGTAGTTTTAGCACGTGAATGTACTCGTGAAGATATAATAGATATTAAAGAAAATGTTGATACTGAAGTAGAAGTATTTATACATGGAGCAATGTGTACTAGTTATAGTGGTAGATGTGTAATGTCTAATTATGTAACATTAAGAGATTCTAATAGAGGAGGATGTTCTCAAGTATGTAGATTCTCATTTGATTGTGGTGAAAAAGATGAGTATGCTTTCTCATCAAAAGATTTAAATATGATAGATTATTTACCTGATATGATGAAAATAGGTATTGAATCATACAAAATTGAAGGTAGAATGAAAAGTTTATATTATATAGCTACTGTTGCTAATGCATATAGAACTATTATGGATAAAGTGATAGATGGATCTATTACTGAAGATGATATGAATTACTATAAAAAGGTATTAAATAGAGTATCAAATAGAGAAAATATACCACAATTCTATGGAGAGGATATTGATTACAAAGCGCAATATTATTCTGGTAGACAAGAAGTAAGTAATCAAGACTTTTTAGCTATAGTAAAATCTTATAATAAAAAAGATAAAAGTATTGTTGTAGAACAAAGAAATAAGTTTAGTGTAGGTGATGAAGTAGATGTATTTGGACCTAATACTAAAGTTAAATCTTTTAAGATAGAATATATACAAAATGAAGATAAAGAATATATGGAATCTTCTTGTCATGCTCAAGAAATTGTTACTATTAATTGTCCTTTTGAAGTAAATGAAGGAGATATTATAAGAGTAAAAATTGCTTGACAAAATATCTATTTTATAGTATCATTTTTTGGTAACTGGAAAGAGGTGACTAACACTATGAAAAAGAAAGAAATCTTTTTAACTAGTGAAGGATATTTAGAATTAGAAAATGAATTACATTATTTAAAAACTACTAAAAGAAATGAAGTAACTCAAACTTTAAAAGAAGCTAGAGCTCTTGGTGATTTATCTGAAAACTCTGAATATGATCAAGCAAGAGAAGACCAAGCTAATCTAGAAAAAAGAATTCAAGAGATTGAGTATTCTTTAGAACATGCAGTAGTTATAGATAAAAATGAAAATGATGGAAAAGTAGGTATTGGTAGTTCAGTAGAACTTCAATATGAAGATGAAGATGATACTGAAAGCTATAAAATAGTTGGTAGCCAAGAAGCTGATCCATTTAATAATAAAATTTCTAATGAAAGCCCAATTGCAGCAGCAATTATGGGTAAAAAAGTTGGTGAAGTTGTTGAGGTATCTTCACCTGATGGAGTTTATTCAGTTAAAATAGTTGCAATAGGATAGAAATATCCTATTTTTAAGCATATAGGAGGGTTTTTAATGATAACATTGTTATTATTCATATATGGAATGCTTGAAGGCGCTGGATTTAAAAAATAGTATATAAATGGAGGAAATAAATGAAAGAAAGTTATACTTTAAAATTAGAAGGAAAAGAATGGAAAGATTGTTTAAAAAGTGCTTATAACAAAAAGAAAAAAGATATAAAAATGGATGGCTTTAGAAAAGGTAATGTTCCATATGAAGTTTATACTAAACAAAATGGAATTGAACCATTATTTATGGATGCTGTTGATGAAGCAGTAGATGTATTATATACAAAATTACTTGCTGATCCTAAAACAATAGTTCCAGCTGCAACACCAAGTATTGATATTAAAAATATAGATAAAGATCATATTGAAGTTGAATTCACTTTAGTATCTAATCCTGAAGTAAAATTAGGTAAATATAAAAAATTAGGTATTAAGAAAGAAAAAGTAGAAGTAACTAAAGAAGAAGTAGATCATGAAATAGGACATTTAAAAGAACAATTTGTTGAATTAAAGTCTTGTGAAGATAAAACTAAAATTAAAAATGGTATGGTTGCTGTAATTGACTTTGAAGGTTTTGTAGATGGAGAAGCATTCAAAGGTGGAAAAGGTGAAGATTATAACTTAGAAATAGGTTCTAATACATTTATTCCAGGATTTGAAGAAGCTCTAGTAGGTTTAAAGAAAGGTGATAAAAAAGATGTAGAAGTTACATTCCCAGAAAATTATCATGCTGAAAACTTAAAAGGAAAACCTGCTACATTCAAAGTAGAAGTAAAAGAAGTTAAAGAAAGAGTAATGCCAGAATTAAATAAAGAATTCTTTGAAGACTTAAATGTTGCTGGTGTTGAATCAGAAGCAGATTTAAGAAAATATATTACAGAACAAATTGAAGCAGAAAAATCTAAAAAAGTAGAAGATGAATTCTTATTTAAATGTTTAGATAAAATTGTAGAAAATTCTAAATTTGAAATACCAGAAGAATTAACTAATGATGAAGTAAATAGATTAGTTAAAGAATTTAGAGAAAGATTACAATATCAAGGATTAAATTTTGAAGATTATTTAAAATTTGCTAATACAAACTTAGATGACTTTAAAGAAACTTTAAAACCAGAAGCAAACAAGAGAGTTGGATATAGACTTGTAATGGATGCTATTGTTAATAAAGAAAAATTAGAAGTTACTAATGATGAATTAGATGATGAATTAAATAAACAAGCTGAACAATATAAAATGGCTAGAGAAGATTTTGAAAAAGAAATTGGATCAGTTGAATTATTTAAATATGATATGGTTGTTAAAAAAGCCATGAAAATAATTACAGAATAAAAAAGAATCTTAAAGATTCTTTTTAATTTGGATTTATTAGAGAAAGAGAAACTTTCTCTTTTTCTTTATTTATATCTATTACATAACATGTAACAATATCTCCAACACTTAATACTTCACTAGGATGTTTAATATATTTATTAGTTATTTTAGATATATGAACTAATCCATCATTATGAAGACCTATATCTATAAAAGCACCAAAGTCTACAACATTTCTAACTGTACCTTCTAAACTCATTCCTAAATGTAGATTATCTATTGTAAGAATATCACTTTTTAATATTGGCGTTTCAAAATCATCTCTATAATCTCTATTAGGACGTTTTAATGAATCAATAATATCATTTAATGTATATAAATCTATATCTAATTCATTTGATATTTTGTTTAAATCTAATTTATCTAAAGATTCTGATAATTCTTTAGTACCAATATCTTTAACATTCATATTTAAATGATCTAATAGTTTTAATGTTTTATCATAACTTTCAGTATGTATATTTGTTTCATCAAGAGGATTATCTCCATCTATAACTCTCATAAAACCAATTGATTGTTCATAAGCTTTATCAGATATTAGTTTTTTCTTTTTAAGTTCTTCTCTTGAATTAATCTTTCCATGTTCTTCTCTATATTTAATAATTTTATCAATAATAGTTTTAGTTAAACCTGAAATATATTTAAGTATAGAAGGGGAAGCAGTATTAATATTAACTCCTACATTATTAACACATTTTGATACTGTGAAATCTAATGATTCAGATAATTTCTTTTGTGAAACATCATGCTGATATTGACCAACTCCTATACTTTTAGGATCTATTTTAACTAATTCATTTAATGGATCTTGAAGTCTTCTTGCTATTGAAATAGCACTTCTTTTTTCAACAGTTAAATCAGGGAATTCATTTATTGCTAGAGGACTAGCACTATATACACTAGCACCTGCTTCTGATACAATAGCATATTTACAATGTCCTAATTCTTTTATAGTTTCAGATACAAGTTTTTCACTTTCTCTTGATGCTGTCCCATTTCCAATAGCAACAATATCTACTTTATATTTATCTATTAAATCTTTAATAGTTTGTTTAGCTTCTTCCCATTTATTATGTGGTTCATGTGGATAAATAACAGATATATTAAGTACTTTTGAAGTAGGATCAACTACTGCTAATTTACATCCTGTTCTAAATGCTGGATCAAATCCAAGAACAGTTTTTTCCTTCATAGGAGCTATTAATAATAAGTGTTCTAAATTGTCTTTAAATACTTCTATTGAATCATCTTCACTTTTTAAAGTAAGTTCACTTCTAATTTCTCTTTCTATAGAAGGACCAATAAGTCTTTTATATGAATCTTTTATAGCATCAATAACATATTCTTTAGTAGGTGAGTCCTTCTTAATTACTTTAGATTCTAAATATTTTTCTATTTCATCAGTATTAACATCTATTGAAACATTAAGTATTTTTTCATTTTCACCTCTGTTAATAGCAAGAACTCTATGTGGTTTTATATATTTAACATTTTCACTAAAGTCATAATACATTTCATATACTTTATTTTCGTCATTAGCATTCTTTTTAATTTTAGAAATAAGAATACCATTTTTATAAAAATAACTTCTTATCCATTTTCTATAATAAGCATTATCACTTATCCATTCAGCTATTATATATTTAG
>JAEEGL013609821.1_pt1 | contig 11729 bp, 5 predicted proteins | sample 9134231 | NCBI WGS metagenome assembly JAEEGL01 (sample SAMN16246548, study PRJNA631951) | gut metagenome | biome: gut microbiome; feature: rumen; material: fiber-attached | host: Bos | place: Iran: Karaj | collected 2018-10
ACCGAAGGGCACGAAAGACGTTCTGCCCGAAGAAAGTTTTAAATGGCACTATCTTGAGAACAAGATCAGGAATATTTGCGATCGGTTCGGCGTGAAAGAGATCCGTACGCCCACGTTCGAGCATACGGAGCTGTTTTTACGCGGCGTAGGGGAGACCACGGATATCGTCAACAAGGAGATGTACACCTTCGACGACAAAGGCGGTCGCAGTATGACTTTGAAACCGGAAGGCACTGCGGGCGTTGCTCGCTGTTTTGCCGAAAACGGTTTGGACAACGCGCCGCAACCGACGAAAATGTATTATCTTACGTCCGTATTTCGCTACGAAAAGCCGCAGTCCGGCCGCTTAAGAGAGCATCACCAGTTCGGTGTGGAACTGTACGGAAGCGCTTCGCCTTATGCGGACGCCGAAGTTATTTCCATTGCGCGTCGTTTTCTGAACGAAGTCGGCGTCGATAAGTTGACTCTCCATCTGAACAGTATCGGATGTTCGGAATGTCGAAAAGAGTATTCTAAGGCGCTCGTCGCATATTTCCGTTCGTATGAGGATCAGCTTTGTCCGACATGCAAAGAAAGATTAAATAAGAATCCGCTTCGTCTTTTGGACTGTAAGGTCGAAGAATGTAAAAAAATCGCGGAAAACGCACCTGTCGTGAGCGATTATTTATGCGATAATTGCAAAGAGCATCAAAAGAAGCTGTGCGGCGCGTTGGACGCGCTCGGTATCGAATATGTGCTCGATCCGAAAATCGTACGCGGTCTTGATTATTATACGGGTACCGTTTTCGAGTTTGTTTCCGACGCGATCGGCGCGCAAGGCACGGTTTGCGGAGGCGGTCGGTATAACAATCTTTGCGAAGAGATCGGCGGTAAGAATGTGCCGGCGGTAGGCTTCGGTATGGGGTTGGAAAGACTGATCATGGTCATGGAAAACTGCGGCGTTTCTTTCGGCAATGCTCCGAAAAGAGATCTTTATATCGCGCCTCTCGGCGCCGAACAGTATCCTGTCGCTATGAAAGCCGTTGACGAACTGAGAAGAAATGGTATCAACGCCGATACGGACATTTCCGAAAGAAGCCTGAAAGCGCAAATGAAGTACGCCGATAAATGCGGGTACAAGTATGTCGTCGTTCTCGGCGAAGAAGAAGTAAAAAAAGGCGTCGTGACCGTCAAAAATATGCGTACCAAGGAACAAAAGGAATGTTCTCTTGAAGATTTGTCAACAATCATCGATGACTAATAATTAACAAAAAGAGGTGAATTATGAAAGTATTATCGGAAAAAGAAACCGGTTTGATCGCCGAAAAGAAGTATGTTTTGGTTGATTTCTTTGCGGATTGGTGCGGACCTTGCAAGTTGCTCGGGCCGGAACTTGCCGCCGCAGAGGGCGATATCGAAGCGCTCGGCGTCGCTTGCTATAAAATCAACGTGGACGATTGTAACGCGTTCTCGATCGAAAACAAGATCCAATTCGTGCCGACCGTTATCCTGTTTGAAAACGGCGCCGAAAAGACGAGATTCGTCGGGATGAAAGACAAAAACGCCATTATCGACTTCGTAAAGAGCAATATCGGTTGATCGAAAAAAATGAAGGTATATCTCGATTATGCGGCGACTACGCCGCCGGATGAACGCGTGTTGAAAAAGATGCTTCCGTGCATGACGGATGTTTTCGGCAACGCTTCCAGCTTGCATTCTTACGGAAGGGCGGCTCTTTCGGCGGTCGATCGCGCGCGCGACGAGATCGCTTCTATCCTGCATTGTTCCGCAAGCGAGATATTTTTTACTTCAGGTGGAACGGAGAGTGATAATTGGGCTCTCCGCGGCGTTGTTTCCGCTTCTTCGCTTTCTAAGAAGCATATTATCACAACAAGGATCGAACATCCGGCTATTCTTTCGACCTGCCAAGAACTGGAAAGAGAGGGTTGCGAAGTCACGTACGTCGGGGTGGACGAAAAAGGGTTCGTGGATCCGAACGACGTTTTTGCAGCGATCCGAGATAACACCGTACTCGTCGCCGTTATGACAGCGAATAACGAAATAGGAACGATCCAGCCGATCGCCGATATCGGCGCCTTATGCCGTGAAAAAGGGATCCCTTTTTATACGGACGCGGTTCAAGCGGTCGGAAGTATACGGATCGACGTGCAAGCGATGAATATCGATATGCTCGGTTTTTCCGCGCATAAGATATACGGACCAAAAGGGGTCGGCGTGTTGTACGTAAAAAACGGAGTTCGATTCGACAGTCTTATTTACGGCGGAGAGCAGGAACACGGAAAGAGGGCCGGCACGACCAATACGCCCGGCATCGTCGGTACAGCGGAAGCCTTGCGATTGACCGTTGAAGAAATGGAGGAAAGTAACGAGCGGATCAAGGCTCTCAGAGATCGTTTTATAGAAAGAGCGGAAAAAGAAATACCCTTTTGCCGTCTTGCGGGAGCCAGGGAAAACAGACTCGTCGGCAATGCCGATTTCATTTTCGACGGTATAAGAGGAGAATCTTTGTTGATGGCGCTCGATATGGCCGGGATCGCTGTCGGGAGCGGATCTGCTTGCAGTTCCGGTTCTCAAAATCCCTCTCACGTTATTCTTGCAATAGGCGGGAGCGATGAAGACGCGCGTTCGTCCGTGCGCTTTTCGTTTGGAAAGCATACCACGCAGGAAGAAGTCGATTACGTTGTCGACGTATTAAAAAGCAAGGTCGAAAAATTAAGAGAAACGACGTTGTTTAAAGTTATCGCCGCAAAAGGGAAGAGGTTATAATTAAAAAAATCTCGTAATAAAAAAAGAATGTCGCGTTGAACGACATTCTTTTTTATTCATTGAAAAATATAATTACGCGTCTTTTTTCATAGTTCTGAGACAACGAGTGCAAACGTACTGATAAGAGGTGTGACCGTTTTTATCGGTTACCTTAACTTTGTGGACGTTTACATTCCAAGCTCTTCTTGTTTTAATATGGCTATGGCTTACGCTGTTTCCGCTCACCCTTGACTTTCCGCATACACAACAAACTCTGCTCATGATAGTACCTCCTGGAATTATGACTTGACAATTATACAATGAAATCAAAATGAATGCAATTGTTTTTTTATATTTTTTAGATTTTACTTGCTTTTTTTTGTTCCCGATGATAATCTATATATATAAAAAATAAAATAAGGATCATTCTCAATGGCGCTACACACGAGCAATATCTACGGCAACATTTCCGTTTCGGACGAAGCCGTCGCGCTTGTTATCAAAAAAGTTGCTATGGACTGTTACGGAGTATCCGAATTGGTCAGTCGTCGTTTGAGCGATAGCGTCCTTATGCTTTTCAACAAAGATCCCATCAGCCGCGGAATAAAACTGGTCACCGTAGACAATCGCATATATATCGATATATATTGTTTGATCGCCTCCGGGGTCAATACCGAAGCCGTCGTCAACAGTCTTAAGTCGGCTGTTACTTACCATGTCGAAAACTTTACCGGAATGAGAGTAAAAGCGGTGGACGTACACGTTTTGGGCATGAAGCTGCTATAAAGGGATCCTGTAAGGCTATTTAATAGAGTGAGGAAAGATGAAAAAAGTTCTCAGCGTTGCCGATATAAAAGAACTTATTCGGGGCGGAAAACTGAATTTAACGATAAACAGGCAATACGTCGATAATCTGAACGTATTCCCGGTGCCGGACGGAGATACCGGTACGAATATGAGTCTGACCATGACTTCCACCGTTAAAGAAATGGATACGGTGCAAGACGATGACGTCCGCGCGATATGCGCCGCGATCGCAAAAGGCGCGCTTAAGGGCGCCAGAGGAAACAGCGGCGTTATTCTCAGTCAGATTTTAAAAGGTATTACGGATACTCTGCCTACCGAAAAGACCATAACGACGAAAGTCTTTGCCGCAGCGCTTTGCGCCGGTTCCGAAAAGGCTTATGATGCCGTCGTGAATCCGAAAGAGGGTACTATACTTACCGTAATCCGCTTGATCAGCGATTATGCGGAAAGAACGGCCAGACGTACGCCCGATTTTAATGATTTTTTTGCAAAGATCATTAAAAAAGGAGAAGAAGTGCTTGCCGATACGCCGAAATTACTTCCCGTTCTGGCTAAGGCGGGAGTCGTGGACAGCGGCGGACAAGGTTTGCTTTTTATCTTGCAAGGTATGTATAACGTCCTTGCCGGGATCGAAATGAAAGAGCCGGAAGCGGAAGAGCAGCAAGCGCAACAGACGATCTCCGCCGCATCCGTTGACGAAAACGACTATGAAAACATTACGTTTTCTTATTGTACGGAATACTTCATCGTTAATTTGAAAAAGCAGACGACTCTTGCCGATATCGACAAACTGCGCGATAAATTATGTAAGATCGGCGATTGCGTTCTGGTCGTCGGCGATCTTTCCGCGGTCAAAGTACACGTACACACCAACACTCCCAACGTCGCGCTCGAATATGCGTTGAAGATGGGCGATCTCGACAATATGAAGATCGAGAATATGCGCGAACAATACAAGCGCATTCATGCCGGAGACGAAACGTCCGAACACGTAGAAGTGGGCGTTCTGTCTATCTGCACGGGCGAAGGTTTTAAAAAGATCTTTAACGATTTCGGCGCTAAAGTCATGGAAGGGGGGCAGACGATGAACCCCAGCGTCGACGATATCGCGAGCAACGTCCGCAAGGTCAACGCGGATACCGTGTACATTTTGCCCAATAACAAAAACATCATTCTCGCTTGCGAACGCGCTGTGGAGATCGTTGATTGCAATCTCGTCATCGTTCCTACCAAAGACGTCCTGCAAGGCATTGCGGCGCTTACCGCTTTCGATCCCGATTGCGACGTTGAGACCAATAAGGTCAATATGACCGATATACTCGACGAAATGACGTCAGTAGAGATCACGCACGCCGTTAAGGATGCCGAAGCAGACGGTTTCGAAGTAAAAACAGGCGATATCATCGCGCTTAGCGGAAACATCATTGCAAGAGGCAACGACGTTGACGACGTTGTGTTGGACGTTCTTAAAAAGTATTCTCCGGACGATATTTGCGTGGTCGATCTGTATTACGGCGCAAGCGTGACGGAAGACGCGGCCGCTTCTCTTACGGAAAAGGTAGAAGAATTGCTTCCCGATTGCGACGTCCGCTGCATAAACGGCGGACAACCGCATTACGATTACTTTATCAGTATCGCATGAATATTTCGGCGGTAAAAGGCGTCGGGCCCGCTTTAGAAAACAAGTTTCGCGAATTAGGCGTTTTTACCGTTTCCGATTTGATTTGCACGTTACCGAAAAGCTACGTCGATATGGACGCGGCTTTTTCTTTGGAGGAATGTAACGACGGCGATTTTTGTGCTTTTTTCGGTGATTTGATTGAAATCAGCAAACCGTATAAATACAATAAAGTGACCGTTTTACACGCGAGAGCGATGTGCGGAAAAACGGAGATAAGATTAAAATTTTACAATCAAAATTATTTTGCAAAAACTCTTGAAATCGGCAAAAAGTATGCGTTTTACGGAAAGATAAAAAAAGAGAAAGAGCCTGTTTTTATTAATCCGAAAATCGACGTGATCGGCGGTAAAAAACTGGTCGGTATACACCCGATATATCGAACGAAAGGGTTGATAGCGCAATCGGTCTATTCAAACGTCGTAAAAGAAGCGTTTTCCTTTTTTGAATCGAAAAGCGTAATTTCGCCCGAGCTTGAAAACGACTTTGGGCTCGCGCCGTATAAAGAGGCGCTTTATAATCTGCATTTTCCGAAAGCATTACCTGTTTCGGACTATAAAAACCGCGTCGTGATCGAAAACGTTACTAAAAGAATTTGCGCGTTAAAATATATTAAAAAGCATACTTTTACCCAAAAATCATTCAAAAAATATCAAAATATTGACTTCTCTCCCGTTTTAAATAAGTTGCCGTTTTGCTTGTCTTCTTCACAGCAGGCAGCCCTCGAAAAACTGACCTCGTCGCTTTTATCGGATAAAGAAACGAATGCCATTTTATGCGGAGACGTAGGCAGCGGAAAAACGATCGTCGCCGTTCTGTTATGTTATTTTGTGATAAAAAACGGATATAAAACGGCGTTTATGGCTCCGACGGAAATTCTTGCCAAACAGCATTTTTCTTTTATCGACAAATTGTTTTCTCCGTTGGGAATTCGCTGTGCGTTTTTGAGCGGTTCTACAAAAAAACACGATAAAGAAATGTTTTATAATTTTGCAAAAAACGGAAAAATCGATATACTTGTCGGAACGCATTCTTTGCTTAATGAAAGCTTGATTTTGCCTGATCTCGGTTTGATCGTGACCGACGAACAGCACCGTTTCGGCGTGGCGCAAAGAACGCGCCTTATCGAAAAAGGAAGCGAGGTCGCCGTACTGACGATGAGCGCGACTCCCATTCCTCGTTCGCTGCGATTGATCCTCTACGGAGAGATCGACTTTTTGACGATCGACAGACCGAGAAAAAGCGCGATAAAAACGCGTATCGTTACGCCGTCCAAGAGAGAAGATATGCTCGCGTACGTCAGGTCCGTTTGCGACGCGGGGCAACAGGCTTATATCGTCGCGCCGCGGATATTCGATAACGAAGGCAACGAAAGCGACTCCGTTGAGACGCTTTACGAAGAATTGCTCGCCTTTTTTCCGGAAGAATGGATCGGCGTCGTACACGGACGACTGAAAGGAGAAGAAAAGCAAAAAGTATTGGATGCTTTTTATAAAAATGAAAAAAAAGTTCTGCTTTCCACTACGGTGATCGAAGTCGGCATCGACGTGCCGAACGCCACGGTCATGGTGATCTTCAATGCCGAAAGTTTCGGTCTTGCGACTTTGCATCAGCTTCGCGGCCGTATCGGAAGAGGGGATAAGGACGGCTTTTGCTTTTTGTATACAGAAAAAGAACCTTCCGAAGGGCTTCGGACGCTTGTGAAATGTCAAAGCGGATTTGAGATCGCCGAAAAGGATTTTGAATTAAGAGGAGGCGGAGATATATTCGGGCTCGATCAATCGGGCGCCGGTTCTCTCGACGGGTTGAACGTGCGCGTTCTGAAACAGGCCTCCCTTATCGCGGACAGAATCGACGTCGATCGTATCGCTCCGCTTCTTTGGAACGAGATCAACGGCTTTTCGCTCGTCGACGTTAGTTTAAATTAGATTTTTATTAGTTATTAAATATAAATTGGGTATTGCGTTTTGCGGGAGCCTGTGTTATTATTTATATAATAACAAATTGGATGGTTCTTTGCTATGTTGAAAAGCGGTAAAAAAATTCTTCTTCTGATCTTTTTGCTTGCCCTGGCCTTTACGTTCGTCGCCTGTTCCCAAAAAAATGAAGGCGAAGAAGGAGACGCCGAAAAAGAAGAAAAGATCGAAGTGAATTACGCCGACATAGCGTCCATTGAGGTCGTTGACGCCGAGATTTTGGAAGAGACCGGTTTTTTGTTGGATGATTTTTCCGTTTCCTCGATCAAACTTTCCGTAAAATATCTTTCCGAAGAAGAAGCGCCGGTAGAGATACCCGTTTCGGAACGAATGATCCGCGCGGAAGACAAGGCTAAATTGTCCGTTGCCGGAACGCATACCATAACGCTGTATTACGGCAAGTTTACGATGCAATTCAAGTTGAAGTTGTTCCGCAATATCGAAAACAGTTATCGCGTTACTTTTATGGATTGGGAAGGGAATCGCCTCGGCGACGCGCAATATCTGAAATCGGGACAAATCGCTTCCGTACCCAACCTCGAATCGCGCGAAGGATATCAATTCATCGGATGGAAAAACAGCGAGACGGGCGCTATTGTGACCGATTTTGCTTTTACTTCCGACGTTACGCTTGTGGCAAGTTATGCGCCCGATTACTATTCGGTCGATTATTATTACGTTATCGGCGACGAAGAAAGATATTTATCGAGCGAAATGGTGCGCCGCGGCGGCGACGCGTATGATTTTGCGCCGGCTATTCCTATCGTCGAAGGCTACAGTAACGGCCGTTGGTCCGATCGCGAAAGTATGAGAAACGTCGATTCCGACGGGCTCACGTTTTATGCCGTTTTCGATAAGGATTACGTCAACGCGACTTTCGTTTACTATAAGTTTGTTGAAGGAGAATGGTATTCTTACGACGTTTATTGGAAAGTAGCGGAAGCGACCGAAGGAATTTCCGCGCCGGACGACGTAAGAAGAGTCTCTTCCGATATCTTTTTATATTGGTACGTTAAGCACGGCGACGTAGAGGTTAGAGTCGACTTTCCGTACGTTCTGACGGCAGAAACCACTTTTTACGCCAAATATATTCCGGCGCAAACCGGTTCTCAGGGGATCGATATCCGTTACGTTGATGCGACGGGCGGCGTTGAGGAAGAAGGATATTATATCTTTGATTATAACGGAGACGACGATATCATAGCGATTTCGACGGATATCGGCTTTTCGAGCGGAATGCGCTACGTTTTTGTTCCGTCTTCGGTAGCAACGGGAGAAATGCTCTCGGATAATCATTATTGCCGCGAGGGCGATTATTTGTATAAGACAACCGATCAATACGCTCTGGAAAACGTCGCGTATTATAATAAGTATTCCGTCGTTGAACAAAACGGGGTTTACGATATCTATCTTCCGGCGTCCGTAACGCCGGGCGACACCGTCCCGACCGACGTTTATTACGAATCGAGGGAAGACGGTTTTGTTCTGACGTCCGATCGTTATTTCGACGCTGTCAAAAAATATTTTTTGAAAAAGAGAATGATCATTCAGAGCGGAGACTTTTATTTGCAGGAGGACTTCGCCGTCGATACCATTCTGGAAGCGGGAAAGTATTATTACGCAAAAGATAACGCTTTTATCCTTCTTACCGAAGAAAGCAAAGCAAAACTCAGCCTGCGGTATTTTACGAAAATGAAAGGTCTGAGCGTAAACGGCACCGCGCTTTTTGCCGAAGAAAACAGGACCGATCACACGAAGGCGGTCTCTTGTTTCGTTCCTCAAAACAAAACGATGATCCGCGGACTTTTGGGCCATCCCTTTGCCGATAACGGGGCGGAACGGTTTTTCGTTGCCAACAACAACACTGTTTTCAGGATCAATAACGATTCACTTTATTCCATCGACTTGAAGACTTTATATGCTTATCCGACCGGAAAAAAGGCGGACGCTTATACGATCGAAAGCAAAAGGCTCCCGATCGTCGAGATCGCGGATTACGCTTTTTACGGCGCGAAGAATCTTCGTTTCGTGACGTTGCCGAATACCATCCTGACTATCGGTAATTACGCTTTTGCCGAATGCTCTTCTTTGGAATCGTTTGTCGTTCCCGCGTCTGTGACGTCGATCGGAAACGGCGCTTTTTCGGGCGCTGTCTCGATTGCTTCGTATTCCTTTAAGCCGAATTCTTCTTTGACGATCATCGGTGAAAACTGCTTTGCGAAGAACTATCGTTTGGAGACCGTCGCTTTGCCTACGAGCGTTACTTCCATCGGAAGAGGGGTCTTTTCCGATTGCGTCGCGTTAACGAATATCGATCTGGAAAACGATTATTTTACGGTCGACCGCGCGAACGGCGGTTTGTACGGACAAAAAGACGCGATGTCGTATTATTATCTGTACGCTTTCCCGGCTAAGTTCCCCGGGTCGTCGAACGGCGTTGTTATTATCAATTCCGGCGCCCGCGTCGTTTGTTCCGGCGCGTTCAGCCGCGTTTCTTTATTCGAGATCGCGTTCGAGAGTAAAAACAATTCTATCGCGTTCGAGAGCGGAAGCGTCGTTTGCCCGACGCTGCGCACCGTCCGTTTGAATTGTACGCTCGTTACTTTGAACGATCATATGTTTACCGATCCGTCCACGGGAGAGTCTTTCTTCCCGAACAGCTTCTATCTCGACCAGGAGACGGCTTCGGCGCTTGGCGGATGCTTGAACGACAGCGCGTTTTCCGCGATAGAAAGACGTCAATATCACGATACCCAGGGTCGTGTCGAATATCGTTCTTATTCGGATGATTTCGGGTATGTTATGACGACGAACGGAAACGACCAGACTGTCACTATCACGGGTTATCGCGGAGTAAGCGCCGATATCGTCGTACCGGAAACGATCAATAATGCGGTTGTGACGGCGATCGATTCAAACGCTTTCAGGGGGAACAAAACGATCGTCGGCGTCGTCCTTCCCGACAGCGTTTATTCCATCGGCGAATATGCTTTTTACGGATGCGAAAACTTACAGGTCGTTTCTTTCGGAACGGGACTGAAGAGAATTTCTTCTTACGCTTTTGCCGGATGTAAAAATCTCGGAACCGTCGATTTTACCGACAGAACCAACATAAACGAAGTCGGCGAGCATGTTTTCGACGGCGACGAGACGCTTTTAGGCGGCGAAGAATTCGTTGTGATAGGCGGAGTTCTCTTTGCCTATAACGGTATCGACGACGTCGTCGTTATTCCCGACTACGTGTACGTTATTGCCGATCGCGTTTTTGAAAATTGCGTTTCTGCGGAAAAGATAGTTTTCGGCGCCGATTCTCAGCTCACGAGTATTCTTTCTTATGCGTTCCATGGGTGCGACTCTGTTTTCGAGATCGTTCTTCCGACCGCTTTGCATATCGTCGGAGAATACGCTTTTGCCGATTGCGCAAAACTGTTCGCGGCGGTATTCGTGTCCGACGTCGATTATCCGGATAATGCTTTTAGCGGTTCCGGTTCGTTTTATCCGGGCGGCGCCACTAACGTCTTTAAACCTGAGAATACGGCTTTCAACTATGAATTTGACGGAATTGCAACGGGGAGCGGCTATTACGTTTTGACGGCGCCTCAACCCGCCGAAAACGGTGGCGTCTTTAAAGGTTGGTACACGAACGACGAAAGGACCGTTTTGGCCGAGTTCCCGAGTATTCTTTCGAGCAACGCCGTTTTTTATGCGAAATACGACGCGAGCGTTCGGGAGACGGACGGTATCGTTTATGAACAGACCGATAACGGCTATGAAGTTATCGGATACGTCGGGACGGATAAATACGTTACCGTTCCCGCCGTATATCGCGGTAAAAAAGTTACGTCTATCGGCGCGGACGCGTTTTTAAATAAAAACGTCGTTTATTTCTCTTTGCCGGATACGATCAAGTCGATCGGCAGAAACGCTTTTGCCGGTACGGCATGGCTGGACGGGATTTCGACGCACAGCGCGACGATAGGTTCTTTTTTGATAAAATATAACGGTTTTTCCGAAGAATACAAATTGGCGGACAATATAAAATACATTGCGGAAGGAGCCTTTGAAGGAAATACTTCTTTGCGGGTTTTGCATCTTAACGACGTTGTTGCATCCGTTCCCGATTATTGTTTTTACGGCTGTTCTTCTTTGGAAAAAGTAACGTTCGGAAAAGCTCTTACGGAGATCGGCAAGCAGGCTTTTGCCGATAATGAAGCACTGAAAGATATTGATTTTTCCGATTCGACTCGTCTTGCGAAAGTACATTATACCGCGTTTGACAATTCGTATTGGAAAAAGCATTATCCGGACGACAGTATCGTCATTAACAAAATATTTTACGCTTATGTCGGTTCGAACGAGACCGTCCACGTGCCCAATTCGATCACGCTTATCAATCCGTACGCGTTTTACGGAAACAAGAAAATCCGTTACGTTTACGTGCCGGAAAGTTGTTTGACGATAGGCGAGTGCGCCTTTGCGGAAAGCAGTCTGGAAAAGATCTTTTTCGCGACAACGATCAATAA
>JAEEGL013903159.1_pt1 | contig 11729 bp, 7 predicted proteins | sample 9134231 | NCBI WGS metagenome assembly JAEEGL01 (sample SAMN16246548, study PRJNA631951) | gut metagenome | biome: gut microbiome; feature: rumen; material: fiber-attached | host: Bos | place: Iran: Karaj | collected 2018-10
GCTCATCCTCTTCTCCCATCCAGACTGTAACTGTCGGTTACAGAATTTCACCGGATCGAACCGTGATGCCAGGCACCCGGTCTCGCGGACTGTCAGGATCTGCTTTATTCAAACCATCCGGCTCCATAACTGCCTGGCCTCATGGTCTTTTGCCGATCCACCGCCGGTAGGGAATTACACCCATCCCCGAAGAACGATACCAATACACAATATTTTTTTGACAAGGCATACTATACACTTTTTCTTACGGTGCGTCAAGAAAAAAAGTTTGCGTCAATTCATCCCGCAACCGACTTCGTCGAATGGAGTTTTCTTGCCAGATTATCCTGCAATGCTTATTCATGCATTGTATAATCTTTGTCCTCATCCATGAGTTCCAGCATCGTTTTTGCCACTTTTGGATCAAACTGCGTGCCGGCATTGTTCTCGATTTCTGACCGAACTTTATCCTGGGGCAGGTATTTTCTATAGCTGCGATTGCTTGTCATTGCATCATAACTGTCGGCAACGGCTATGATCCTGGCAAAGAAAGGTATGTCTTCACCCTTTTTCCCATCCGGGTATCCCTTTCCGTCATAACGCTCATGATGCCATCTTGCGCCTACGACAAGATCCGGACGGCTCTTGATCTCAGCAAGGATTTCAGAGCCTACGCCGGGATGGGTTTTGATCACAGTATATTCTTCGTCCGTCAGTTTTGACGGATTGTTAATGATCTCATTCGGAACGCCGATCTTGCCGATATCATGCAGCAGTGCCATATAATAGACATTCTCACTGTCTTCGGAAGAAAGCCCCAGCCTTTCTGCAAGCATCCTTGAATACTTTGCCACGCGCACAGAATGACCCCTGGTATATTCATCCTTTGCATCGATCGTATGTGCCAGCGCTTCCATCACCTCGACAGAGAGAGTTTTTACTTCTTCTTTGGATTCCTGCGCATCGTTCGTCGCTTTTATATTTTTGATGATCACATAAAATGCCCAGATAAACAGGATCAGGATCACAAAGGAAAGGATCTGGACGACAACATTGGCATCTTCACTGCAGTACGCATATGTATAAAAGTCAAAAACACCATAAATAAGCGAAAAGGCAATGGGCGGGATCAGAAAGAGTTTCCAATTGATACTGCGTGTTTTATCCGATAACCTAGCCAACGCATGCATGATAAAAAAATACAGAAGTAATAAACCTGAGAAATATACAATATTGGAAATATTACTCAGAAAGCTAATCAGCCCACCGGTATCTGCAGATATCATAGAACTGCGGTCATCATATACGATAACGATCACCGAAAACATCAGATAAACGAAAGTAACCAGCGATTTATTATATGCCTTCAGTCTTTTTCCTACGAGATAAGAAATCGAGATGATCACAAGGATAAATATTATAATGGCGATCAGGACCAACGCGGAACTCAGGTCGGCGTCATTGACCACTGCATTGAAATACCCGACGACTGAAAAATCTTTCAGACTGATCCCTTTCTGAAGGGCAATAACGGCGAACATCATCCCCCCCGTCGCGATAACCATGATAGCAAACACCAAAAGCGGATTTGTGACCAGCGACAGGAAAAACAGTTTTCCTTTGCTTTCCCCTTCTTTCAGAAAACACTTCTTCAATGATTGATAAAACAGTATAAAAAGGAACACATGGAAAGCAATTTCAAACACATCATTTATAGTACTGAGAACTTCAAGCATTTGCACTTTTCTCCCCTTGCCGCGAACACTGCCCTGCCCCGCTTTGTAACAAACGGGATACCATCATTTCCTTCAACGATCTCATAAATGTCATGCTTTGTCCAGGCCAACCTGCATGCTTTCCACCGCCCTGCCCTGGATCAGTTCGCAACCCATATCGGTAAGTTTCTGCAGGGTATCCTCATCATCCGCCCCCTGTGCGATCACCGTAAGGGGAATCTGCGAAAGCGCGTCGATGATTCCTTTGATCAGCGTGCATCGCTCCTGCCTTATGGAAGACAAAACCCAGTTTTTGTTCAAACGGACGGCACGGATCGGAAACTCCATGATCCTTTCCATATCGGAATATCCTTTTCCAAAACCATCAAGCATCAACCGGTAGCCCTGCGCGCTGAGTCTGTCCAGGTTTTCATGCAGAACCTCGCTGGTATTTTCGTAAGCCGATTCCCGGAAGGAAAAACATACCTGTTCCGGATGGATATCGTATTTTTCCTTCAGTTTCCAGATCCGGTCCGTAAAATCCAGTTGCAGACATTGCTGGGTGGAAAGCGGGATGAGAACATACTCATATTCGGTCAGTTTTTTCTCATGAATATCCATAAATACGCGTTCGATCAGATAGGTGCCAAGCCGGATGGAAAGTCCTTTCTTCTGCGAGATATCCATCAGCATTGTCATATCCACTTTTCCATATTGCTCATCCTGAAGTTCTGCCATCGTGTCTGCAGCAGGAAATGTTTCTTCCTTTGCAGACCAGACCGGCTGATAAGAGATGGAAATACTGCCATTTTCTATGGCCTGATCCAGTATCTCATGGAAATGGGTTTCGATCTGATAATCCTTTTGCGCAATGATCGCATCCGCATGCGAGTAAACTCTGTCCACATCCGCAAAGCGGACAAAGTCATGCCCGAAATTCAAAAGTTCACCCAGATCGCTGATATCCTGCGGAAACATAACCGTCACGATGCGTGTGTCCGCCTTGACGCCCGCGCCGGCTCTGCCTTCCATATAAAGTTCCATCTGATCCTGAATCTCAGGGACTGCCTGTACCGGGTTGTATTTTGTATCTCCCGTAATGATATAAAACGTCCCCGGCTGTTCATAGTACAATTCGCAGGACAGCCTGTCTTTTTTTGCAAAACTGCGAATACTTTGCTCCATGGCATGGATAAAGTCAATAAATGCCTCTTCCCCCATATACCGGCTCATATCATAAGCATTTACGATCCTGGCAATGATGATCTGTATATTCTGTCCCGCAGCCTTGATCTTTCCGATCTCTTCCCGGAAACCATGATATCCGGGCAAACCCGTATCCAGATCCACCTGTTTTTCCGGGCGCTGGACAAACAGCACGATAAAAAGCAGTGAAATACTGGTAAAATAGCATTCGATCAGCATTTCAGAATAAAAATACTGGATGATCACGGCGATCACATTCAACAGGTACATGGCCGATAATGCCAGCAGCGCGCCAAGATCCAGCGCCCGCCTGCAGACGATCAGCCATATCATGCCGAAGATCAGATAAAACGCCGCGCAGGCATACAGCAACAGAATATACTCTCCGCGCTGGTATCCGCCGTCTGCGGTAACGGTAAAAACAGCCTGTGTTCCTTCGTTGATGGCAAGCATGAATAAGACGCCGATATAAGGGAGGAGCAACAGTATCTTTTTCCATATGGCGCTGATCCGGTACCAGGTTCTGGTCACCGCAAACACAAAGAAAAAATAAATCATGTTCGTCCCGTTGCGGAAGACAAAGTACAGATATTCCGTAATCTTGAGTCCGGTCTGGCAAAACTGGTCCAGCGGGTACTCACTCATAAAAACCCCGGCAAGAAGATCACAGACCACCGTAAAAAACGCAAAGGCCGTCACCCACAGAAACAATGCGTTTGTTTTTCCTTTTGTCATCTTCCGAAAGATCGTCGTATACCATATAATGATAAAAATGGGGATTGCTCCGAGATCCAGGTATAAGATTTTATCCCGCATGGCTGCTTCTCCTTTTGTAGATCAATCCAAAACTTCCGGGTCCGCAATTGATTGAGATTGCCGGAGACGCCGGTTGTAAGTACACATGATCAAATGTTACGATATCTTCTGCTTCCTTTTGTATCCGGCTCAGTTCATCCGATGATATACCCGCATAAGTGATAAACAAAGTGTCCGTGTCTATCCCGCTGACAGCGTGCAGTACTCTGCGGATATACTTTCTTCTTGCCTTTTCTCTGTCTCCGAAAATGATGCCTCCTACCGTCATCTCGCTGTCCTTCATCTCGATCACAGGATGGATCATCAGCGCACTGCACACCTTGTGAAGCCACATGGGCAGGCGGCCGCTCCTGCTTAAATATTCCGTGTCGTCCACAATGAAACTGGTGCTGATGAGATCTTTCGTATCCGACAGCGTTCTGCTCAGCTCTTTAAAATCCGCGTTGCTGTTTTCCGCCTCTTTCGCTGCATCTAAGACCATAAGCCCCATGCCGCTGGACAGATGTCCCGAATCCACTACCCTGACATTATAGAAGGACAAAGCAGCTTCGCTTGCATTGGCAAAGCCCCTGCTCGCTTTTTTTGCCATGGCAATATGCAGGATATACTGTGCATCAGACAATTCTTTTGCAAAGAACTCCTCGTACTCTGACCGTTCCGGTGATTCACTCTTTGCAGTAGCCTTGTTATCAGACAGATATCTGAGTATCGCATCCCCCTTCACTTCCGTGCCGTCTGCAAAAATGCCGTCTTCGGTGATCACCCTATATGGAAGCACTCTTATATTCATGCTGCGGATCAGTTCCTCAGGAAGGTCGGATACGCTGTCTGTTGTGATCATGATCGTCGCTTTTCGCCGGATCTGCCGCACAACTGCATCCGATCCGTAAACGGTATCCGCAGAGTCATTTCCTGTCATCAGTTCCTTCGGCAGCAGGGATTGCAGGGTTTCCTCCAGCGCAAAACCGTCCACCGGTTTTAACAGATAAGCATCAAAGCCTTCCTTCTTATACAGCGCCCGGTTTTCGCTGTCCGCATTTGCGGTCAGGATAATAACCGGCGTTTCCCTGCACAATCCTCCGGGCTGCTCACGGAGCTTGCGGAAACACTCCACCCCATCCATTTGCGGCATCATATGATCCATAAAGATCGCATCATAATGATTCTGCCCGGTCAGCATCAGACACTGCTGACCGCTTTCCGCCGTATCGATCTGCACCTTCGTATCTCTCAGAAGCTTCGATGCCACCAGAAGATTTGCCTTGTTATCATCCACGATCAGCACCCTTGCCTCCGGTGCTTCAAACTTTTGCTGATAGCTGTTTTTCTCCCTGCGCCCATGGTATCTCTCCGGTGTAAACTGTCCGATCACCGCATCATCCACCGTTTCCTGCTCGATGGAAACCGTAAAGGTGGAACCCTTTGTATAAACGCTGCTGACAGAGATTTCCCCGCCAAGAAGTTCCACCAGCTGTTTGACGATGGAAAGCCCCAGTCCGGTCCCTTCAATATATCGGTTTTTCTCTTCATCCACACGTTTAAACGCATCAAACAGATAGGGAATGCTTTCGGAACGGATGCCCATTCCCGTGTCTTCCACCTGATAGGTGACCATCACTTTCCCCTTTGCAGTCCTGCTGCAATGGATCGACAGCGACACCTCACCCTTTTCGGTGTACTTGACTGCATTATTCAAAAGATTGATCAAAATCTGCTTGATACGGACCTCATCGGAAAAAAGCTGCGCCGGCAGATACGGATCTACATCGATCACAAATTTCAGTCCTTTTTCATTTGCCCTGCCCCAAATCATATTCACCAGTTCAGAGAGCATCTTTCCGGTGTCATAAGGAACGCGGACGATCTCCATTTTCCCGGATTCCATTTTGGACATATCCAGTATATCATTGATCAGCGACAACAGCATTCTGGATGCCGATTGGATATTCCTGGCATCTTCTGCCACCTCATCCGATACCTCCTCACGCAGGATCATCTCATTCAATCCGATGATCGTGTTGATGGGTGTACGGATCTCGTGGCTCATACTCGAAAAGAAACGGTTCTGCGCCCGGTTTAAAGCCTCGATCTCAACGGCCTGCTGCTGAGCACGCTGGTTTTCCCGGATAAACAGCCGGTTCTGAAAAATGATCATCAGGTAAACTGTATAACTGACCACAAGAACAGAAAGAAGCGAATCCATATACCAGGTGAACCTGTCATGTTCATGAACCAGTTGCGGCCAGAAATACGCAAGGACATAAGAGATCACCACACTCAATGTCAGCAGGATCAGCATAAAAGTACGCTGCTTTCTTTCCAGGATCAGACCGATAAAGAGATAAGAAAACACATACCAGGAGACTACGCATCCCGTCAGTCCGCCGCCAAAGAAATAAGCCACAGGCAGTATGAGAAAGATCATACAGAGTGCGATCAGAACACCTCCGGTCTGTATCTTCCCTTTTCGCAGGGAAATGAGCATGACCGCCGGTGCTGAAACCTCAGTCAGGATCAGGACCACGATCTCGATCCAGTGTTCCCGGATCAGAATGTTTCCAATGGTCACAAAGACCAATGCTAACACGCCGATCAGTGTGAAATACTTGAATTTCTGTTCCGAAAAATCACCATCCGGCAGGGACATTCTATGAATAAAGTTTTGTATCCGCTTTTTCACTTCTTATCCTCCTTCAAATCTGCCGGTGCAAACTCCAGTGCTTCATCTTCGTCTGCCACCCCTGTCTCGTCTGCGGGCGAAAATTCCAGTGCCTCATCTTCGTCAGATTCTTCTGCAGGTGAAAACTCCAGCACCTCATCGTCCTGCGTTACATCTCCCCTTACATCATCGCGAATCGCATGCAGCAGGGTTTCGTATTGTTTCAAAAACGAATCATGTTCATTTCTGACGGTCTCCAAATCCCCCGCCTTTGCTGCCAGCTCCAGTGTCCTTGCCAGCTCAGAAATCTCACCGGCCCCTATCATCTTGGATGTGCTTTTGATCGCATGCACATGGATCGCATAATCTTTCCAATCTTCCGTGTCATAACACTTCTGCAACCGCTCCGTCTTTTCTTTCGGCATGCCGGCATATTCGTCCAGGATCTGTCGGTAGAGATCACCGTCCCCGCGGCAATATTTCAACCCCTGTGCCACATCTATCCCGTGGCGTTCCAATCCGGAAAAATCGGCCTCTCCTTTCTTTTCCTCTGTGCCCGCCTGTGAACTTGTTTCCGCAGGACTTTCTGCAGGGATAACCTGTTCCTGTGCATAGGATTCTTCTATGCTCTCATAGACAATCGCTGATTTCGGAAGCACATGTTTCAGCACTCTTTCTAAATCCATGATCTCGATGGGCTTGGGAATAAATCCGTCAAAGCCCTCCGACAGGAACATTTCCTTTGCAGAGCTTATGGCATTTGCCGTCAAAGCCACAATGCAAAGCTCCTGTTTTTTCTCACCTGCCTTGAGCCTTAAGCGCTTCATCGCCTCGACGCCGTCCATCTCCGGCATCATATGATCCATGAAAATGATATCAAAACTACGCTGCTCGCAGATCCTGATCGCTTCCGGTCCGCTTCCCGCAGTCGTCACTATCATACCGTAGGTTTCAAATATTCCCTGGGCCACCATGAGATTCATCGGTTCGTCATCAACCACCAGCGCGCGCACGCCCGGACAGAGCATACGCTCCTGTACGTTGAAGCCGGTTTTGTCCGCCTGATTCAAAACATTTACGATCTGGCTTCCGTAAAAGGGCTTGCCCAGCACTATGATCCCCTGTTTCACCTGCCCTAAAAGTCCCCTGTCCGCAACGATGGCCACATGGATATTCTGAGAGAGCGAATCGATAAAATCCCTGTTTTCGATATACTCACCCGTCCCCACAAACAGATGGGTCACGTTTTCCGATTGCAGGAGTTTTTTCAATTCCTCAATAGATTGCACCCGCAAAAAAGGAAGACCGCTTTTCTCGATCAGATGGTTGATCATATTCATATAATATGCTTTGATCCTGGGATGATTCGTAGTGATGAACCCAAGGAATCCTGCCACAACACATTTTTCCTTGTCGCGGACGGAAATGCAGGGCGTTTCATTCACGATCTCCTGGGGAATGCTGACCTGCACGATCGTTCCCTTCCCCTTCTCACTCTCGAAGGAAAGCATTCCGCCCATTGCCTTTACAAAACCGCTGACAATGGGAATCCCGAGCCCAAGCCCCCCGGCCATTCTTGATCTTCCGGAATCTGACTGATAGAACTTATCGTAGATATGCCGGATCTGGGCTTCATCCATTCCGATACCGGTATCCTCAACTCTTATCACCAGATTGACGCCATAAGGTTTTTTTACGGAATGGATATGGACGTAGACGCCGCCTTCAGCTGTAAATTTGAATCCATTACTGATCAGATGCCAAAGGATCTTTTTGATCTTGCTCTCATCCCCCGCCAACACGGAAGGAATATCCGGATCAAGATCCACCACCAGTTCAAGACCGTTCTTTTCCATAAAGGAAATCTGTGTCAGCAGATCGTTGATCACGGAATTGATCATATAACTGGATTTATTTACTGACAGCTTCTCCATATCAATCTCGGTAAAATCCAGAATATCGCCAATCTGCTCTGCCACGCGGTGTCCTGCTTCGGAAATAGCCTTCAGATCGTTTCGCACCGCAGGAGGAAACTTTTCTTTTTCCAGCACGGAAGTCAGTCCGATCACCGCATTCACCGGCGTACGGATCTCATGGGAAACATTTGCCAGAAAATTGTTGACCTTGCCGTTCTCTTCCCTGACATCCAGAATTTCCTTTTGCAATTTTTGCTGCGCATCGTTCCAGGAAGACATGATCTTTTTTGCGATCACAGCAGAAAGCGGAACTAACGCGAATTGCCATCCGATCCGGAAGATCTCTGAGGCCTCAAGGCTTCCCATGTCAAATCCGCCGGCCAGATACTGATGCATGAACATGCCCGCCATTCCCACGACCGAGCCTGTCGGCAGCAAAAATGCCTCTCCTGATGCCGCAAACAAAAAGAGCATGATCACAACGATCGCCGTGCTTTCATAGATCGTTTCAATATGCACGGTAAAATAAAACACTTCCACCATGAAAAAAAAGCAAAAGTTAAACAATGCAAACTTTTCCGAACCGCGTTTGGAAATAAACAGATACCAGCAGAAAACCAGTTCTGCCAGAAAAACCGGAAGGATCCAGACATCCAGTCCCAGCATCCTGTTAACCAGAAAAACTGCGCCGGAAAAGACAGTCAAAGCCATGATCATAATGAGATGAAAAGAATGCTTCACGGTCTATACCTCCCTCATCTGATAATCCGTATCTTCATCGATCATGGCAAGCATGATATCGGCAAATACAGGATCAAACTGACTCCCGCGCCCTTTTACGATCTCTTCCCGCACCGTCTCCTGCGGCAGAACATCACGGTAGCTTCTCCTGCTTGACATGGCATCATAGGAATCAGCAACAGCAATGATCCTTGCCTCCTCGGGTATTTCCTTTCCCTCAATGCCATCGGGATATCCGCCGCCGCCATAACGTTCATGATGCCACCTTGCGCCTGTGATCAGCGCCGGCATTTCTTTAATATTCTTCAGGATCCGCGCCCCCATCACCGGATGATTCTTGATCTGTTCAAATTCCTCATCATTCAGTTTCGCAGGCTTATTGATCACCGCGTCCGGAACGCCGATCTTGCCTACATCATGCAGCAGCCCCATCATGTAGATATCATCCAGTTTTTTGCCTCTGTATCCATACCGCCTGGCTATTTCTTTGGAATACTGCGCCACACGGCCGGAATGACCGTTTGTATAGGTATCCTTGGCATCAATGGCATCTGCCAGCGACTGCACGACATGAATAAACAGCCGCTCGTTTTCCTCCGTTTTCTTTTTCACTTCCTGCTCTAAGTCTTTCTGCAGATGATTCAGGTCAATGATATGCCTGACACGTATGATGAGTACATCGGCAATAAACGGTTTCTTGATGAAATCCATTGCGCCGAGGGACAGCCCCTTTGACTCCAGCTCCTCATTCTCATCTGCTGTCAAAAACAGAACCGGGACCTCTTCCTTCGGATTTTGCTGCCGAAAACGCTGCAGCGTTTCGAAGCCATCCATTTCCGGCATATTGATATCTAACAATACCAGATCCGGATACCCGTTCTTTTCCACATAACTCAAAAGCGCTTTCCCTGATTTGAGCGCTGTCACCCGAAATCCCGCTTCACTGAGAAAGGAACCTGCCATCTTCAGATTCGCCATATCATCATCTACTACGATCACCCAGTCAGACATTTTCATCCTCCATACACTTCCTTATATTGATCAGAAGTTTATCCCTCGGTATTTTCATATCGGACTTTACACTACCTTTACTTTCAAACAGAAAAAGCGCGCATGACAGGACATACATTCACTGCCATGCACGCTTGTTTCTTATCAAGCCTAATCCTTACCGATTTATAATCCATCTGTGGTCCCCTCATGTATTTATCAGCAGTTTATCAACTCAGTTTTTCATATCGAGCTTTACACTGCCTATCACACAGAATGCACAGACACATTTTACAACAGAATGGCGTAAAAATCAAACTGACTTATTATCCATCATCGGTTGCACATCACGCGATTATACTGTATAATGTATATACATTTCTGGTGTAGATTCAAAAATGAAGCATCGCGGTCAGGATATAGGTAATAAGTTAAAGGAGTGATTGTATGGAGCAGGTAGCAATAAGAGCTTGGGGCAATAGTCAGGGAATACGAATTCCTAAGGATATATTAGAACAAATGCAATTAAAAGTTTCTGATGTTCTGGAAATAGAAGTAATAGATGAAAGCATAGTACTTAGAAAGCAGTTTGTTCATAAAACTTTTGAAGAAAGACTTGCCGAATATAACGGTGAAATAACGGTTTGTGATTTTGATTGGGGTGAGCCGGCAGGGAGAGAAATTCTATGAACGAGCTATTTCAAGGAGATATTATTAAGATTACAGGTTTCAAGAAGCAGTTATTTGTTATAGTCAGTAAAAATGCCTTCATAAGGGCAACAGGGATATTTCATGTATGTCCTATGATACCCGCATTTCCGCCGGGCCCTCTGCATATTTTAGTGTGTGGTGAAAAGGGTGAAACGGGAACTGTAATATGTGAGCAGATAAAAGCAATAGATCCTAACGCAAGAGGCTGTCATAGAGTTGATCTTCTGAAATACAAAGATGTTATGAATGTATCTGATGCAGTTCAAGGCATTTTTGAATATGATTGAGGATGGTTTGTTTCACTGTTTACGCAAAGCCATTTGGATATCAAATGCACATATAACCAAGTCAACGCAAGATACAAACCCGGAATTATCACACACACACACATATATTCAGAGGTGTTTCAAACGTTTTGGCAATATTGTCCCCCCGTTAAGTCAGTCATCAATTTTCTACGCTTAAGAGTTTATTTCTCTAGCAATCATATGCTATAAAGAGGCTAACAGCTTGTAGGTTTCCCTGTAGAGGTTCATTCTTCCCTCATCTAATAAATAATCCAGATCTCTTTTGGTTTTTTCATCTCGTAAGAGTTCCGGTCCCCAGGGTGCATATCTGGTACCTGCATCCAGGATCACTTCCTGCTCAAAGTCTTTAAAGGTCTTTCCTCTGTTATAGCTTCTTCCTACGCTGTCTGTTGCTGCATCCATACAGTCAGCTATCGTAACGATGTCTGTGATGATCTTAACGGGACTTTTACCGCCGTTAAATCTCATGGGATATCCTTTGCTGCCGTCATACCATAGATGATGCCCTCTTGCAACTTCTGCATATCTTTGTGTGGACTGATGCTTTATAAGCAGATGATATCCGATATCCGGATGCTGCTTTACAAGGTCAAACTCCATATCCAGAAGCTTTCGTCCGTAAACAAAGATCGTGTCTATGATCATAAGTTTCCCGAAATCATGACAAAGGGCAGCATGATAAGCATAC
>JAEEGL014042208.1_pt1 | contig 11729 bp, 6 predicted proteins | sample 9134231 | NCBI WGS metagenome assembly JAEEGL01 (sample SAMN16246548, study PRJNA631951) | gut metagenome | biome: gut microbiome; feature: rumen; material: fiber-attached | host: Bos | place: Iran: Karaj | collected 2018-10
CTCTTTGCGCCGAAGTAGTCGGTGTCCCAGACGATCGGCGTGCCGTCCGGGTTCTCGTAACGCTCTTCCGGCTCAAAGGCCATGCCCAGCGTATCCGTATCGATCCGGTCCGCTGCGTCATCCGCGATCACTTTGAAGAGGTCGGTCTGCAGGGTATACTTCCCGTCCTTCTCAGTCAGCTTGAACCGCACCTTACCGGTGAGTTTTGTGAACTCGCGCTCGGACTTGCAGGGCTTCGCCCCGTTGACGTAGACATTGCCGCCCGTCCAGACCGGCAGCGGGATGTAGTAGCGGTCGCTGGGCGCACTGCCCATGCCGCAGTAGCCGTCGAACTCCCGCACCCATTCCTCATAGGTCTGATAGCCGCTGTAGGGATGCGTGCCGACCGTCGCATTACCGTCGTCCCAGTCATTCGTCCCCATCACCTTCTCCACTTTCTTCAGATATGGCCGCACGGGCTGCTGGATGAAGATATTGTTGTAGAAGCGCATGTCGCCGTGGAGGATCGTCATGAACCCGGCGATCTCCGTGCGGTGCGGCACATGATAAGGGGTATACCGCGGGGATTTGCGCGTCTTCGCGCCGTTGTCCACGCCGGTCCCGACCGCGGCAAAGGCGCCTCCGATGAGATTGTGCACCACGGCGACTCCCTGGGTCGCGAGCTTTAACGACCGGTCGGAGAGCAGGATGTTGTTGTCGATCAGCGTCGGCCCGTGGGAGACCTCGATGAAAATGTCCTCTCCGCGGGCGCCCATCGCCTCGTCGCACATCAGATGATCAAAGGGCAGGCAGTTGTCATGGAAGAAATTCTGTGTCACACGGGTGCCCTGGGCCTGCCAGTCAAGCCACAGCCCGCGTGTGCAGTGATGGATATGATTGCGTCTGTAGATGACATCGATCGCCGCATGCATCTTGATGCCGCCGATCTCCGCCCCCGCGAGGTTCTGTTTGTTGTTGATATGATGGATATGATTGTCCTCGATGAGGGAGAACACCCCGCCCAGATGTCCCACGATGCCGGTCTGTCCGCAGTCGTGGATCTCGCAGCGGCGGATGATATGCGACCCGATGCGCTCCTTTGTCCACCCCTCCCGCTGCGCCTGGCAGATGCAGTCGCGCTCGGTCTGGGTGCCGTCCTTGAATTTCTCCCTAAGCCACTTGTTGTCATTCTCCGGCTGGAGATACTTGCCCAGCGAGATCCCGCTGCACTTGGAATTTGCGATCTCGCAGTCCTCGATGATCCAGCCCTTTGACCAGTGCGGGCCGACCATGCCTTCCTGATAGGCGGTCGGAGGCGCCCACTGCGTGGCGGCCTTGTCGATCACAAAACCGGAGAGCGTGATATACCCGCGGCCCTCGGCCATCGGATAGAAGCAATGCCTGCGGACATTGATCTCGACATTTTCCTTATTCGGATCATACTGATGGAAATTGGCGTATAGAACGGTCTCGTCCGTCTCCTCATCCTGCTCGGCATACCAGGTGTAGACGGAGAATTCCGGATCCCAGGACACTTTGCTCTTCACCGGCTTCTTCACCGCGGCAAGAGACGTGACCTCATAGAGCGACTTGTCATTCAGATAGACTTCTCCGGTGTGGGCGATCATCGTGGCGATGAACCAGTCCCCGCGTACCAGCGTCTTGTAGGGGTTATATGCACCGAACATGCTGTTGGCTACGCGTACCGTCCAGACGCCCGTTGCGCCCTTCACGCGTTCCCAGCCCTTCACGGGCTCCGCACCGGTGATCCGGACCGTACCCTTTTTTGCCGCCCGGTAGACGATCCTGCGCTCCGGCGTGCCGCCGGTGGCGGGATCGACATGCTCCCTGTAGATCCCCGGCTGTACGATCACCTCGTCCCCGGGTCCGGCCAGCACCGCTGCCTCCGAGATCGTGCGGAACGGCTTCTGCCTGCTGCCGTCACCGGTCGCCTTCTTCCTGCCATCCACATAGTATTCCATCTCTTCGTTCCTTTCGGATCATCCCAGGCCATCCGGGGGCCGCTTAACTGCGGGGCAGCTCCCGTGATCTTTATGAAACGATTCTATTATATATTCTCAGACATATTCAATGCAAGCGCCGCAAGTCCGGCACCGATTTCCTCCTTTTCATGCGGATGCAGGTCGTTGTCACAGCCGAGTCCCACCGCGTTCAGCATGGCTGTGGCCGGTTCGGTCAGGCAGACCTTCTGCTTCTCTCTGATATACGCCCACTGCTTCATACCCGTGTCATCAAGATCCACGGTGAAATTCGGGAGCATGACATAGAGGAAAGGAAGCACGGCCGGCGTCTGCTCGCTGCGGGAATTCCACAGATCCCTCCAGCCGCGGATGAGACGCTGCATGAGATCCTCATAATCCTCCACGGGGTTCCCCGTCTCATCCGTAAGCAGGGCATAGTCCGCATTGGATTCCCCCTGATACCAGAGGAAGCCCGCAATGGTATAGCATGTGCAGGGAGCCGCCATCCCGTTGTACAGGCCTGTCGGATGCCAGTTGATGAAATCGGTCGGCGGGACGGGTTCCTCCATCCGGGCCAGGACCCGATACGTCCACTCCCCTGCAAGATCGACCTCCCAGAGAACACCTTCTTCTCCGGATACAACGGATCCGCCGGTATCTCTTTTCGTAATTACGTCATTATTTTCACATAATATCGCATATTTCTTGCCGGGCGTCAGACGTCCCGCGCCGGTCTCCACGACCAGCCGGATCTCCACTTCATTTTCTCCGGCATGCAGGAGTTCAGCGGGAACAACATATTTGCGGGGCGGATACTGATAACCGGTCTCGCCGACCCTGGTACCGTTGATGAACACCTCATCGCGGTCAACGAGTGTCCCGAGGAAAAGACGGACACGGAGATCCGCAGCCTCTGCCGATGCGGTTTTTCCGATCATATCCTCCGAAACCGTGAAGGTTCTTTTGATCGATATTTTGCCAATAAAATCACGCAATTCCGATACATCCCGGAAGAAGCACGGTACGGAAAGACTGCCCCGCGGCAGATCACCGCCCTCTTTCTCCCGTCCGGCAAGCTCCTCGTTCCACGCCGCGGCGTTCTTTTCATTCCGCGCGATCTGTCCGGTCCGGAAATCATCCTGTGCATAACGCGCCGCTTCCGCGAGATATTCCCTGTATCCGTCCGGGCAAAGATCCGACGGCGCCGCAAGCATTTCCCGGCTCATCCAGCACCAGATGCGGGAGCCGCCGAGCGAAGCATGGATAAAACCGACCGGGATCCCGGTCTTTGCGAGATATGTTTTGGAGAAGAAATACGCCGTAGCGGAAAATCTGAGAATGGTATCCCGGGAGGGGCTCACCCATTCGCCCGTGAGAGGTTCCTTAAGCGGACCGTGATAATCCGTGTGTTCCGTGATCTTGAAGCAGCGGATGCGGGACTCATCGCAGTCTCTGATCTCATCCGGATACCTGTCCCGTACGCGTTCCATTTCCAGATCCATATTGGACTGACCGCTTGCGAACCACACTTCCCCGATGAGCACATCCCGGATCACGATGCTTTCACCGTGATCGTCCGTGATGGTGAGCTCATGCGGATCGCCGGAAGGCTCCATGGCGGGCAGGAACAGAGACCAGTCCCCTTTCTCACCGGCGGCCGCCGTCGCGCGCTTCTCCTGTGCCCCGCCGGACAGTACCGCCGTAACGGCCGCGCCCGGATCAGCCTCTCCCCACAGATGGACCGGCTTGCCGTGCTGCAGGATCATGTGGTCGGAGATCAGTCTTGAAACATGTAATCCGCTCATAAAAGCCCTTTCCTTTCCCGTTTACCGCTGTACTCTCATATCCAGCTGGAAGCGTTTCGGTGATACCCCGATCTGATCGGAAAAACGCCTGGAGAAGCTGGAATAATTGTTGTACCCCACCATGAAGCATACCTCGTAGGGAGATATGTTCTTGCGCAGATAGATCTGCGCGAGTGCGATCTTTTTGGCATTGATATAGTGCTTCAGCGATCCGCCGGCCGCCTCCCGGAAGGAACGGCTTAAGTGATCGCTGCTGTAGTGAAGCGCTTCCGCCATGCCCGCGATGGTGATCTCCTCACACAGATGCTCTTCAATATAGGAAAAGATCCTGGATACCGTCTGCGGCATCCGGTTATCCTCGCTCTCCGGATGGTGCGCGGAAGCATAGCGGTTCGCCGTTATGAGGAATTCCGCCAGAAGGGAACGTGAAAGCATCTTCTGTCCGTAGCAGCCGTGCGACAGGCTTTCCTCCAGATCCCCGGCGATACGGACGAGCCGTTCGATCGCTTCCTCCGTCAGTCGGACATGATTCATGTAACTGCAGGAATCGCTCTTGAAAAAGGAAGCGAGGTCCGTCTCCGCGTCCCCCATCTCCCTCAGGACTTCATAGCGCACGTTTACGACCACACGCTCATAGCCTTCGATATCCGTCAGATCGATGCCGTGAAAGGTCAGCGGACGGATAAAAAAGAGATCCCCCCTCTGCATCTGAAACTGTTCGGATTCGATCTGGATGCGCACATCTCCGGAAAGAAACAGCACCACTTCATAACCGTCATGATTGTGCAGCTTCTGGATGTCCGTCAGATCCACGCGCGCGCGCTTGTGCTCACAGATGATATCGCAGTCAATGACACTGTATGGGCAGTTCAGATCTTTCTTCATCGCGTAAGATCTCCTTCTGAAAAAGAAACGTTCCCTGACATTTTGAAAGGATCAGGAACATGTCGGATTTTGCAATAAAAATATAGTATTCTGTGTATTTTTTGGAAAATAATACCTGTAAGATATGATATAGCATAAAAGGACATGTTCCACAAGTCCCTTTTTCGGTGTGAGGTGTTTACGGACCATCATGGCAAAGATCAACTTCGATAATCGATGTATGTTTGTCTATGAAACCCAGGCGTACCCGGGGGTGAACCGGGTTGCGTCCATGGTCCGCGACGATCTTTACCTGGTGACCGGATTTCATGCCGGCGAGTATTCCAAAGACGATAAATGCAGGAATCTGGTCATTTTCGGAACAGTCGACCGAAGTGATTACCTCGCCCGGCTGGAAGAGCGCGGTATCATCGATCTCTCCCCGATCCGCGGCAAATGGGAGGTCTACAGTTTTCAGGTCATTGATGCTCCCCTGGAGGGTGTTGACCATGCGCTCGTGATCGCCGGAAGCGACAAGCGCGGTACGATCTACGGACTCTTCCATCTTTCCGAACTGCTCGGAGTTTCTCCTCTTGTCAACTGGAATCACGTCCGTCCGCGCAAAAAGAAAAATGCGTCCCTGACGGATGACGTCAATCTGATCTCCCGCGAACCCTCCGTGCGCTACCGCGGCTTCTTCATCAATGATGAATGGCCGGCCTTCGGCAACTGGGCCGAAAAGCATTTCGGCGGGATCAACGCGAAATGCTATGAGCGCATCTTTGAGCTTCTCTTAAGACTGAAAGGCAACTACCTCTGGCCGGCCATGTGGCATTCCAACTTCAGCATGGACGGTCCCGGTCTGGAGAGCGCCCGCCTCGCCGACGAATACGGTGTGGTGATGAGCACCTCGCATCATGAGCCCTGCATGCGCAGCGGAGAGGAATACTCTCTCCTGCGCGGCAGAAACTCCATTTACGGGGACGCGTGGAGCTTTATCGACAACCGGGAGGGGATCCTGCGCTTCTGGCGGGACGGCCTGCTGCGCAATAAGCCGTTTGAGAATGTCATCACGCTCGGTATGCGCGGCGAAAGAGACTCCGCCATACTCGGCAGGGACGCTTCCGTGAAGGACAACATCGATCTGCTGCGCGATGTCCTGCGCACGCAGAATTCGCTCATCCGGGAGACTCTGTCCGGAGATCTCTCTCAGATCCCGCGTCAGATCGTCCTGTTCTCCGAGGTGGAGGAATTCTTTTACGGCGATGAGGAAACGGAAGGGCTGATGAATGACCCCGAACTTGAGGGTGTGACCCTCATGCTCTCGGACAACAACTGCGGTTACACCAGAACGCTGCCCACCGAAGAGATGCGGGATCACCCCGGCGGCTTCGGCATGTATTACCATATGGATATGCACGGCGGGCCGCTCTCCTTCCAGTGGATCGGCGCGACCTATCTTCCCCGCGTATGGGAACAGATGACGCAGGCCTATGATTACGGCGTCCGGCAGATCTGGGTGGTCAACATCGGTGATATCGGCACACAGGAGCTCGGTCTCTCCTACTTCCTTGATCTGGCGTATGACATCGACCGCTGGGGCGGCGAAGATGCTTCCGTCACGGAGACCTATATGCGGGAATGGACGAAGAAGCAGTTCCCTTCCCTGACCGCCTCCGCACAGGATAAGGTATGCAGTCTCATCTGGGACTACACCGGACTTCTCGAGAAGAGAAAACATGAGATCATGAACGCGCACGTCTACCATCCGCTCCATTTTGACGAAGCGGAAAATGTGCTGTCCGTATCCGAAGCGATCTTCAGGGAAAGTGAAAAACTGAAGAAAAAGATCCCGGATGAGGATCTCTCCGCCTTTGTCTCGCTCCTGTACTACCCTGCCTGCGGCACCGCCAACCTGATGAAGATGTGGATCCTGACCGGCAGGAACCATCTCTACGCGGCCCAGAACAGGATCGAAGCGAACAGTCTGTCCGGGCAGATCGAGGCATGCATACAGGCCGACCGGGCGCTGATCGACGAATACGAAGCTGTGGATGGCGGATATTATGAAGGCTTCGGCCGCTCCGAACATGTCGGCTTCGTCAACTGGAACGACGAGGACAACCGTTTCCCCGTCACGCACATCGTCCATCCCGCCAACTATCCGCGGATGCTGGTCGCAAGGAAAGATGATGAGCACTACATGACAGGTCTCTACTGGTGCGATCATCCGCAGACCTGGCGCGAGTTCTTAAGGCCGGATACGGACACGATCGAATTCGACATCATGAACGCAAGTGATCAGCCCTTCCAGTGGAGGATCGAGACGGACTGCGCCTGGATGCACTTTTCCAGGACCTCCGGGACCTGCCGGATCCGCGAACGCATCACCCTTTCCATCGAACGCGCGGCGCTGCGCGGGCCCGTAAAGGGCGTATTCACGGTGGAACAGACAGGGATCACCCAGTGGATCGATGTAGGCAAAGCAACGGTCACCGTGGAGACGGCTCCGGACGAAAGCCTGCCCGGCTGCTTCATGGAGCATGAAGGCATTATCTGCATGGAAGCCGCGCATTTCGCGGATAAAAAAGATGTAAAGCGCGGCGCGTTCAAGGTCCTCAGACCCTACGGCCGCAGCGGCAGCGCGATCAAGGTGTTTCCCTCCACGGCGGATTTTGTCAATGCCAAGGAGCGTCCGCGCGTGTCCTACCACTTCAGTGCGGAGGAACGGGGCGAATACCGCCTCATCTTTGATCTGGCCCCCACCACGCCGACAGGCTTTGATCCGGTCCAGTACCTGTGCTTCTCCGTTAACAGGGACAGGCCCGTATCTCTCAATACCGTACTCGATCCGGACAGACCGTTCTACGGCAGTGCGCAGTGGATCAGGGAAGCAAGGGACAATGTCAAAAAGGCGGAAACACTCGTAACCTTAAAGAAGGGAAAGAACACGCTGCATTTTTACGGCATGAGCCCGTCGATCGTTCTGGAGCGGATCGTTCTTGTCAGGAAGGATGCGGGGCTCCCGGCATCCTATCTGGGACCGAAGGAAAGCTATATCCGGGCGGAAATATAAGTCAGTTGCTGCTGTCACGATCATACAAGGAGGACGGACAATGAAGGCAAAGGTCAAAGTGCCGAAGAAAAAAATGAAGTTCAGTGTCTACATGAAACGGTACTGGCAGTTGTATGCCATGCTCGCTCTTCCGCTCATCTATCTGTTCATATTCAAGTATCTGCCCATGGTCTATGTGCAGATTGCCTTTAAGAAGTACTCCATCGTGCAGAGCGTGTGGACGCTCCCGCTCGCCAAGAAGCACGGCTTTGAGTATTTTATCAAGGCTTTCAGCAACAACGATTTCCGCTATGCCCTGCGCAATACGCTGACGCTGAACCTGCTGGATCTGATCTTCGGCTTCCCTGCGCCGATCATCTTTGCACTGCTCTTAAACGAACTCTGCTTCCAGCGCTACAAGAAGGTCGTGCAGACCATTACCTATATGCCGCACTTCCTCTCCTGGGTCATCATCTACTCGCTGGCCCTGCAGCTTTTGACTCCGGAAACCGGCTTCATCAATATGCTGGTCGAGGCGCTTGGCGGCACCTCCATTCCGTTCCTCAATGAGCCCACGCACTGGATCGGCAGCTACATCTCCTTCGGTATCTGGCAGAACTTCGGCTGGGGTTCCATCATCTATCTGGCCGCGATCTCCGGCATCAACCCGGAGCTCTATGAGGCAGCGGCCGTTGACGGAGCGGGACGCTTCCGCAAGATGTGGCATATCACGCTGCCCGGCATCAAACCCACGATCGTGGTGCTGCTGATCATGAATCTCGGTAACATTCTCGGCGGCGGCTTTGACAGACCTTTCGCCTTCCAGAACAACCTGGTCATGAAGGTCGCGGATGTCATCGCCACTTATGTCTACCGCGTCGGTATCAAGGGCCTGCAGTTCTCTCTGACCACGGCCGTCGGTCTCTTCCAGTCCGTGGTCGGTGTGTTCTTCCTGCTGATGGCCAACTGGCTCTCCCGTAAGCTCGGAGAGCGGGGCATCTGGTAAAGGAGGGCCGGGGATATGAAAGTCAAATCTAACGTTGATAAAACCTGGGATATCGTTTTTGTGGTCCTCTGCTTCCTGATCGCGGCGGTCTGTGTCATCCCGATGCTGCATCTGCTTGCCAAGTCGCTTTCCGGTACGGATTATCTGGTGCGACACGAGGTGTTCCTGATCCCCAAAGGGTTTAATTTTGACGCGTACGCAACCGTATTAAAGGATCCCAAATATGTCCGTGCCTTCTTCTGGACCGTTTTCCTGACCCTGATCTGCACGGTATTATCCCTTACGATGACGACGCTGTGCGCATTCCCTCTGATCTTTGAGAACCTGAGAGGCCGCAACGTGATCAATATCTTCATCACGATCACGATGTTCTTTAACGCAGGGACGATCCCCAACTACCTGCTCATGCAGAAGCTGGGTCTGCTGAGTAATCCGCTGGTCCTGATCATCCCCGGCGTCATGAGCGTCTACAATATGATCATCATGCGCAGCTTCTTCTACGGCATACCGGACAGTCTGCGGGAATCCGCCGAAATAGACGGAGCCACCTTCTTCCAGATCCTGACGATCATTTATCTGCCGCTTAGCAAGCCTGTTCTCGCAACACTTGCCCTGTTCTACGCGGTAGGAAGATGGAACGGCTATTCGGATGCCCTGATGTACATGCGTGAAGAGAAATACTACACCCTGCAGCTTCTGCTCTACAATATCATCAACAATATCAACCAGGTGGAAGTTGCCACACAGGAGGGCTTCTCGAGCCCGGGTCTCGCAGCATCCCTGAAAGCTGCCATCGTCATGTTCTCCACCGTGCCGATCCTCTGCGTGTATCCTTTCCTGCAGAAATACTTCATCGCAGGCGTCACGCTGGGAGCGGTCAAGGAGTAAAACCGGTAATATCCCGCAAGGGTTATTATAGTTGCTCATCAACACGAAGGGAGGTAACAATGAAAAAGAAAGTACTCTCAATCCTTTTGGCGTCAGCCATGGTCGTTTCCCTGGCAGCCTGCGGCGGTGCCCAGCCGGCACCGGCAGCCCCCACCGAGACACCCGCTGACAACTCTGCGGCAACAGAGGCTCCCAAGCAGGAAGCCAAGGCCGAGGAGGCACCCGCTGCCGAAGAGCAGCCCGCAAGTGAGCTTGTGGACGGCAAGTTTGCCGAGACCCGCAAGATCACTGTCGAGGTCTATGACCGCGGTAATGACGGCGGTTCCGACCCCGAGAACAACATGTACACCGAGTTCATCAAGAAGGGGATGCTGGAAGAGCACAACGTCGAGGTCACCTTCAAGAAGGTTCCCCGCTGGACCGAGGTTGACGACATCAACAACCTGCTGGCCGCCGGCGAGGCTCCGGACATCTGCGTGACCTACTCCTATCCCACGATCCTGACCTATGCGGACATGGGCGGTGTGATCGATCTCGCTCCCCTGCTTGACCAGTACAAGAGCGAGCTTCCCAACCTCTGGAACTGGCTGGGCGACGAGAACATCTACTGGGATAAGGATCCCAAGACCGGCACCGTATGGGCAGTCGAGGGCAGAAGATTCGAGCAGCAGAGGATCGTCACCTTTGTCCGTCAGGACTGGCTGGACAAGCTGGGTCTGCAGGCGCCTACCACCACGCAGGAATTTGAGGATATGCTGGTCGCGTTCAGAGACAACGCGGACACCCTGCTCGGCAAGGACGCGAAGAAGATGGTTCCGTTCTCCATCAGCAAGGACGTAGGCTGGAGAGCCGCCAACATCATCACCTCCTTCATGGATCCCTCCATCACGGACAAGGATTACTACATCAACGGATTTGATGATCGTATGGTGACGGAGCCTCAGACCAAGGAGGCTGTCAGACTTCTCAACAAGTGGTACAACGACGGGCTCATGCGCAAGAACTTCTCTCTTGCTCCCGATGACACGGAAGAGGATGACATGATCAAGGCCGGTTATGTCGGCGCCTTCCAGCACAACTGGGATATGCCTTTCCGTAACGGCGAGGACAGTTTCAACGCAAACCTTGCCCGCAATGTCGGAGAGGATGCAAAGTTTGTCGCGATCGATCCCTTCACGAATACCGCAGGCAAGCATGCAAAGTGGCTCTACAGCAGAGCCGGCGACCGCAAGAGCTTCTTCCCCATCACCAACCAGGAGCCCCTTGCTTCCCTGCTCTATCTTGATTACATCAGCAAGCCCGAGGTCATCAAGTATCTGCAGATCGGCGACGAGGGTGTGACCCATGAGCTTCTTGACAGCGGTGCCATCCAGATCAAGGCAGCAGAAGGCGATGCGATCCAGAACTCCGGCAAGAACATCGACATGACGATCACCTGCAACGGCGCTTTCTACGGCGATGCGGATCTTGCGGCTCTGTCCCTGTCCTACGGCTATGCCGGCATTGATCCCGCGCTCGTGGACCAGGCCAGCAAGATCGCCCAGACGGACGGACTGACCCCCAAGAATGTCAACGTAGGATCGATCGAGGCGGAAGCCGGTGTCGGCGACACCCTCTCTGCCAAGAGAGACCAGGCCTACGATCTGGCTGTGGAAGCGGCTGCGGCTGACTTCGACAAGGTTTGGGACGATGCCATTGCCGACTACCTGTCCTCCGGCGGCCAGGCCATCATGGATGAGCGTGCCGAGAAGTGGGCGGAGTACTTCGGTGATTCCGATATGCTTCCCTAAATCCCACGTTCAGTAGTTCACGAACAACAAGAACCCCGGGAGTATCGCTCCCGGGGTTCTTCTTTTGTTCCTGCTATCCGTTGTTTAAACCGTTCTGTCAGTATATTTCTCTTCCCTTTTCGTCCGGGATCCCGCACTTGCGGTAGAAATAACTGTTGACCTGATCGCACCACTCCCTCGCATTGACGCGCTGTCTCTCAAGCCGCTCCATGATGCGGCCGTAGCGCACGGGATCCAGATCGTCCTTCAGCGCCCCGATCGCCCTGATGCTCTCCTCCACCGCTTCCAGACCGGCGAAATGCGTATCATAGATATGCTGGATCAGCGTTTTGCCCGACTTCAGCTTTGCCGTATACAGCA
>JAEEGL014771158.1_pt1 | contig 11729 bp, 7 predicted proteins | sample 9134231 | NCBI WGS metagenome assembly JAEEGL01 (sample SAMN16246548, study PRJNA631951) | gut metagenome | biome: gut microbiome; feature: rumen; material: fiber-attached | host: Bos | place: Iran: Karaj | collected 2018-10
AAATAATAAATAAAACAAATGAACTTGAAGAAAAATTAAAAGGAAATTGTAATATTTATATAAATAATAAAAAAATTGATTTTTCCTTTAATTCAGAATTCAAATCAACACAAAATAAAATAAAAATAGAATTTAAAGTTTATGTAAATAATATAAATTCTTTTTTTTCAAATTGTACTTCGATTTATTCAATTGATTTATCACATTTTTTGGTGGGTGAAATAAATGATTTAAGTAAATTTTTTTTTAATTGTTCTCAATTAAAAGAAATAAACTTCACAAATTTTAATACATCAAAAATAAATAACATGTCATATATGTTTTCAGGATGTGAATCACTTGAAAAAATAGATTTATCAAATTTTAATACTGAAAATGTAACTGATATGAATAATATGTTTTCAAATTGTTCTTCTTTAATAGAATTAACTTTATCAAATTTTAATACTCAAAATGTCACTAATATGTCATGTATGTTTAATAATTGTATTTCTTTAGTTTTATTAGAGATATCAAATTTTAAAACAAATTTAGTTACTAATATGGAAGGAATGTTTTTAAATTGTTCTTCTTTAAAAGAATTAAATATTTCCAATTTTAAAACTATTATAGTTGAAAATATGACAAATATGTTTTATAATTGTTTATCTTTATCTAAATTAGATTTAAGTAATTTTAAAACTAAAAATGTTACTCATATGAATGGAATGTTTAGTGAATGTCAAGAATTAAATGAATTAAATATTAATAATTTTAATACTAAAAAAGTTACTGATATGAATTCAATGTTTCAAAATTGTTCAAATTTAACAAATTTGAATTTAGAACATTTTATTACTGTTAAAGTTACAGATATGAATGAAATGTTTTCAAATTGTTCTTCTTTAGTTGAATTAAATCTTGATAATTTTGATACTAAAAAAGTTACTAATATGAGTAAAATGTTTTATAATTGTTCTAGTTTAGTAAATTTAAATTTAAGTAAATTTCTTACTGAAAATGTTACTAGTATGAAAGAAATGTTTGCTGATTGTTCATCTTTACAAATATTAAATTTATCTAATTTTAATACTAAAAATGTTGGTGATGTTGATTGGATGTTTAATGGTATTAATTCATCATGTAAAATAATTCAAAATGATAAAAAAATTGGAAAAATATGGCTATTGAAAATATCAAAAGTTTTTTAAAATTATAATTTTAATTATTATTAAAAAAATTTTACAACATATTTTATAATATAAATATTTAATTTATAAATATATAATATAATCATAAATTTTTATATCATTTATTTTATTTAATGCAATTTAAATAAAAGTTACAAATCTTTTAAATTTTTTGTATTATAAACACCAATTTTTACTAAAAAATGTATAACTTTTTATTTATAAAGGAAAAAAATAGATGACTCAATATTCAAACTTAATTAAAAAATATTACAACTTTCACAACAAATTGTTTCTTTTTCATTACTTCCTTCAAAATTCATAATTTTATTTTGTTTTTTATAACTTTCAACATCAATAATTTCTACAATATTATCATATTTATAAACATTTTTACTATTATTAATATTACTATTATTATTATTATTATTATTATTATTATTATTATTATTATTATCATTATCTTCAATATCTTCAATAACAGATAATAAAACATTATCAGCAAAACTAATTTTTTGTTTTCCTCCTTTTTTAATTATTTCTCCAAAAATATCTTTTCTAATTTTATTTGACATTGTCAATGATAAATTTGGAGTACTTAATGGCTTTCTTTTTGGACGTGTATATTTAAATTTATTCATTGTTAATATATTTTTATTACTATTTGAAGGAATAATTGTACTCGTTGTAGTTTCTGAATTAATTGAATTTATATTTCTTGATTCATCACTCATTAATTAATATGTTAATAATTAATTAAAATCTCAATAAAATTATAAAAAATTAATTTTTTTTAAATAATCTTTTTAAATATTTTCTAAAACAATAAAATTAATAATCAAATATTAAAACAAAACTAATATCATAAAAGAAAAAAAGAAAACACATTAAGCAACTAACCAAGTATATTTTTCAACAGAATAAATAGGAATTAAAGGTATTAAAATAGGTGTATTTTTAATATATTCTTGATATTCATTATCATTACTATAACTTTTATTTTGTCTAATTTCCAATCTCCTTGTTCCACTAAACATAACATAAATAATAAGAATATAACCAAGAATAGCAAAAATCCAATAATAATAATAATAATAAATATTAAATCCACCAATAAAAACTCCAGTCCATATTAATAACTCACCAAAATAATTAGGACATCTTACAATTTTATATAAACCAGTATCTACAAATCTATGAGGATTAATTTTTTTTGCTGAATCTTTTTGTAAATCAGCTAAAGTTTCAATAATTAAACCAAATAAAGAAATAAAAATAGAAATTAAATAAAGAAAATCAAAATAATTAGTAGAAATTAATCTAAAAGTAACTGGACAAGTCATAAAACCATATAATAAAGAACAAGCAATCCAAATAAAGATTTTGTAAATTATACTAATTGAATCTTTAATTTCTTCTTTTATTCTATCATTATATGAACTATTTGATTCTCTAATTATTAAATAAATCGATAAACGAAAACCATATAAAATAAATAGAATACATGATAATAAAGTTCCTAAATGTAAAGATGAATGAAATATTATTAATAAATATATTCCAATTGCTGCTATTGCTAATCCGTATCCTATTGAAAAAAACCATATGTAATATTTAAATCCTATACTACATGCTAATAATCCTATTAGAATTGAAATAAAAAATTCTTTCATTTTTTTTTAAATAAAATTGTAATTTTTTCGAAATTTTTATTTTTTTTCTTTTTAATTAATTTATAATAGATTTATTTCAATATTTATTTTATATTTTTTGTTTAGATTTAATTTAGATTTTTTTTATAATTTATTTTTCTTAATTAAATATTTTTTTAAATTAAAATAATAACAGAAAAAAATGAATGATGAAAATGATCCTTTACTTAAAATAAAACATATATGTAAAAAACATTTATCAGAAATAGGAGGATTATGTGATAATATATTATGTCAAAAAAATGAACAAATGAAATGTATAAAATGTATATCAGATAATAATGAATGTATTAGAACACTAAAACATAAATTTATAACAATAAAAGAATTTGTTGATAATTTCTTTAATGTTGAATATAATAATTTAAAAAATAATTATACTACTTCTAAAAATACTAATTATGCAGAATCTTATTGTAGAAATGCTGAATTAATTTTAAATACTTTTTGTTCTAAAAGAGATAATATTTATCAATGTTTTTTAAAAAATTATGAAGATGTAATTTCTTATTTAAATGAATTGAAAAATAATTTTGATGAATTTTATAAAAATTTTATGGATGAAAAATTAGAACAATTAAAAGATTCTTTAGTTAATTTAGATTTAATAATAAATTATGATTCATTAGAAGGTTTAATTGAAGATGATTTAAAAAAAAAAATGTCAAAAATGCCTTTTGATACATTAAATGGAACTTTTTTAAAGATGAAAAAAACAATTGAAAATTTAAAAAATAATAAACATGTTGAAGATGTAAAAATAGTAGAAAATATAATTGGAATTGGTGATGGAGATTTTATTTCATTTCTTCAAAATGATATGGATAATATTAAAAATGATTTAGAAAAAAGTTTTGAATTATATAAAAATGAAATGAATATTAATTTATTTAGAGATAAAAGTTTAGAAAAATTTAATTGTTCTAATTTTAAAAAATATTATGATATGCCAATTGATTATTCTATTAATTCTCATTTTTTAAATAAAAAATTTTCTATTTATAAAAGTATTATTGATAATAATATTTATTTTGCTTATCCTACTTCATTAAATGCAATTAAAATTGAATTATTTTCAAATATTATTTCATCTAATAAATTATTAGAAAGTAAAAAACCAAATGATAAATTATTTTTAGATACTGGATTTAATTCAAGAAATAATTTATTATTTTTTAAATTAGAAGGTCATGTTGGAAAAATATTAGATATTCAATATTTTTTATTAAAAGAAAAAAATTTAGAATATTTAATTTCTTCAAGTGAAGATCATACAATTAAAATATGGAATATTTCAAATTTAATTCAATATCAACAAAATCCAAATAAATATTATAAAGATTTTAATGTAATAAATTTAATAGGCCATACTGGAATAATTAATAAAATTCAATTATTTTATGATTTTAAAAAAAATACAAATTTAATAATTTCAATTGCAAAAAATGATAAAATTAAAATTTGGGATTTTGAAACAGGAAAATTAATAACAGATATTTATGATAGAAATTCAAATCAAAAAGGTACATATGAAGATTTATTTTATGTAATAACAATAGATGAAATAAATTATTTAATTACAATAAATAATACAACTCACTTAATTAAAATATGGGATTTTGATCAAAATTTAGTCACAGAAATATTACAATATAAATCAAATTCCAAAATAATTCAATTTTTATATCAAAAATATCAAAATAAAATTATTTTATTAGATGAAAATGGAACTTGTGGAATATTAGAAATTATAAAAAATAAAGATTCAATTTTAACAGATATGAAATTACATATTAGAGATACTGAAAGAAATGGTGCTTTATTATGGGAAGAAAATATGTTATATATTTATAATAAAAATGGTAGAATTGATCAATTTGATTTAGATCAAACTAAATTTATTGATAAAATAAGAATTTGTAATTTTGGTATTTCATATATGATTAAATTTTATGATGAATATAATGATAGAAATTTACTTATTTGTCATTGTGAAGATCAATTTTTAAAAATTTTTGGGTAATTTAAATAATAATAATTCATTTAAATTAAATTAAATTAAATTAAATTAAATAAATAAACAAAGATTGAATAAATAATAATTTTTTAAATATTCCAAATAAAAAACAAATTCTTTTTTTAACAAACTGGACATGTAAAACAACCAAATAAATAATTTTTTTTCTGAAAATTAATCATAATATCTTGGGGATCATATTTTAATCTAAAATTTTTTATATTTAAATCACATAATTTTAAATTTTTAGATAAAGCTTTTTTTGATTTATCATCTTGGGATTCATATTCAACTAATTCATAACCTAATCCTTCAGGTTTTAATTTTATTTTAATTTGCCTTTCTTCAAAAGAAGAATTAAAATTGTCAATAATATCTTTTATCATTTCTCTTACATATATATTATTTCTTACATTTAAACTAAGATTTTCATTAATTACTTTTTCATCATATTCAATATTTAAATATACTGAAATTTGAATTAATCCTTCTTCTTTGTTTAAATTAAGTCTTCTCATATTGATTATAATTTAAATTTTATTTTAAGGAAATTTATTTGTATTTTATTCAATATATAAAAAAAATATTAATTATTTTATTGAATAATATTAAATTAATTGATAATACCATTATATATAATTATACTACTATCCAATAAATTATTTATAAATTTCCTTTTTTCTTTTTCTTCTTGTATTCTTTTATTTAATTTTAAAGTCATTTTATTTTCTTTCCTATTTTTAACAAGCATATTCATATTTAAATTAGTAAAATCTTTTCCTTTTAAATTATTAATCATTGAATCAAGTCTTTTATTAAAAGCTTGTTTAAAGAAAATTTCTTGTCCTGCTTTACCAAAAAAAGTATCTGGTCTTAAATCTTTATCACTATCAGTCATTAAATATTTCCATTTATAGATATTCATTAAATTATTCATTTGAGTTTCTATTAAATGAAAATGTTTCTTCTCTCTTTTTATATCTTTTAAATTAATTGTATTTTCATAATCTAATATTTTTAAATCTTTTTGTAATGAGTCAAAATAATTTATTGATTTATTTAATTTTTTTTTCTTAATTCTTATTTTATTTTTATTCATTGATGTATTTATTTCATCATTTGTAAAATTATTATTTAAACTAAGAATTAAATCATTTTCTTTATTTCTTGAATTTTCTTTTAATGATGTAAAAAAAAAATCATGAATATTATTATTTTGATTACTATTATCTTCATTACTTAAAATTAATTCATTTTCTCTTTTTTTTTTCTCATAATATAAAATTTTTGCAATTTGAGATTGACGAGGTAAAATTCTATTTTCAGACTCACCCAAAAAAGTTGAACCTTTTCTTACATTTCTTCTTATTTTTATTTTTTGATTTTTAATTATTGGTTTATTTATCATTGATTTATTTTTTCTATGACCACTTTTTAACATTATATTTTTATCATATAATGTTAAAACATTATTTCCAACTTCTTCTTTTTTTTCTTTTATTATTGGAGGAATACTTGTAAATGAATATAAATTTATATCTGGAAATATTGATTTTTTTATATCGCTTTCTAATAATTTTCCATCATTTAAAATCTCCATTTATATTTTAAAAAAAATATATTAATATTCATATAATTTTATTTAAATTTTTTAAAATTAATATATTAATAAATATAAAAAAAAGTAAATTGTTTTTTAAATTATGGATGAAAGATTAAAAGAGGATTTCACTACAAAAATACTTCAATTAACAAGATTAGTTTATATAATGAATGAAAAAAATGAAGAAAATCAAGCTTTAATTGATGCAATTGTAGAATCATATGAAGAAGAACAACTTATAATGATAGAAAATTTTTTAAAAGAAATAAATCATTTAAAAGGAAAAATAAAAAAAATGAATTCAACTTATGAAGATAAATATCAAAAATTTAAAACAGAAATAAAAAAATCATATGAAATAAAATTTAAAAAACTTCAAAGTAATTTTGATAATTTAATATCTGAAAGAAAAAATATGTATAATGAAATAAAATATGATTATGATAAAAAAATTAGTTCAATGTTATCAGAAGTTCAAAAAATGAAAAATGAATGTGATAAAAAAATAATAATGATTGAAAGTAAATATTATCAAGAGAAAAAAGAATTAACCGATAATAATAATACATTAATTGAAAAATTAAATTTAGAAATTGTAAAAAATAAAACTTGTCAAAAAGATAAATTAACAGATTTTCAACAAGAATCAGAAAGATTAATAAATTCAATTAGAGAAGATAATAAAATAAAAATAAAATTTAAAGAAAATGAAATTATAATGAAAAATAATAGAATAAAAGAATTAGAAGAGGAAATTAGAAAATTAAAAGAAGAAAATAATTCAAATTCTTCTCTTCAAAATAATGAAATTGAAAAATTAAAAAATGAAAATCAAAAATTAAAAAATAATATAAATAAAGTAGAAAATCATATTAAAGATTTAAATGATCAAAATTTAAATTCAACAAGTAGAATTTCATTTATTGAAAATACTTTAAGAATAGAAAAAGAAAAAAATATTAGTCTTGAAAATGATATAAATGAAAAAAAAAACGAAATTGAAAAATTAAATTCATTAATTCAAAATAAAGAAAAAACTATTAAAGATTTATTAATAAGTAACAAAGAAATAAAAGATAACTTAGAAAAATTAGAAAAGAATTCAGAAAATAATTTATTAAAACATAACAAAGAACTTGATGATGAAAAAAAAAAATTACAAAATGAAAAAGATAGTTATAAAAGAAAAATAAAAGAAATGGAAAATTTACATAATTCAAATATTGAGAAATTAAAAAAAGAAAATGAAGAAGATAAAAAAAAATTAGAACTGAAATTAAATAAAAATTTGGATTTAGAAAAAATAAGAATTGAAAAAGATTCAATAATAAAAAATTTAAAAGAAAAAATATCAAATTATGATTCTCAATTAAAGTCAAAAGAAGATATGATAATTAAATTAAAATCAGAAAATGATGCAGCAAAAAGAAATTATACAAAAGAATTAGATGATTTAAAAAGTTTAAATAGATCAATGTCAAATAAACAAAATGAAATAACTAATTTAAAAAAAAAATTAAAAAGTGAAAAAGATATATTAGAATCAAGATATAGAGAAGAAATTGATAGAATAAATTTTCAACATACTTTAGAAATTAATGAAGTCCAAGTTAAATTAGATTCTCAAATTTCAAGATTAAAAATTGAGAATTTACAATTAAAAGAAAATTATGAAAAATTACTTTCAAAAACTACAAATTTAATTAGTGCTAATTTGACTGAAAAAAATTTAACTCCAGAAAAAGATATTTTAGCATATGATAAAAGTAATGAAAAAAATATTCATCATAATAGAATTACTAATTTTAGTAATACTCAACATAATATGCAATCTTTAAATTTATATAGTGGAGATATTGATTTCAATAGTAATTTTATGAATTATCAAAATAATATGAATGATACTAATAAAAAAAGTACTACTAATATTTCAAGTCCTATTAATGGGCCAAGATTAATTAAAAAAAATTCTAAAAAATTAGTTCCTGTTAAAAATATTAATTCAATAAGATTAAGTAAAATAACAATAAATGCTAATATAAAGAAATGAAATGAAGAAAATATATTTATAAAAAATAATTTTTAGATTATTATTAAATAATTTTTTAACGCCATAATATTTTATAATTATAAAAAAACTTTAATTTCTTTACATAATATATTTTTAATCATCTTTTGAAAAATATTAAAAATAAATAAAAACAAAATACTCTAATACATATAATAAAAAAAATATCAAAATTACATAATTCCAAATTTCCAACATTTTTTTAAAAAAAAAATTAAAAAAAAAAAATAATTAATTAATCAATTTATGAATAATAAGACGAATGTTCATTTTAAAATTGTTTTAACCAATTAAATGATTCTATAAAGCAATAAAGAAAGAAAGATGATAAAAAATTAACAAAATACATAATGGTTATAATATGAATATAATATACAAAAAAATGTTAGAAAACAAATTTTCAATATTACAAAGCACAAATTCAGACAGTACAACAACAGCGAATTCATCACCAAATCCTTATGAAAAAAAACTGGAAAAAAGAATTGCAATCTTTGATTGGGATGATACTTTATTTTGTACAAAATATCTTGAAACTTTTCAATTAAATTTTACAGATATTTTCTCTTTTAAATACTCACTCGAGGAAACAAATCCTTATCTTCTAAATCAATTAAAAGATTTAGAAAATAGTATCATTCAGTTATTTTATGAAATTGTTGAATGTAATTTTCAAATTTTTATTGTTTCAAATGCAGATTTAAAATGGATTGAAAATTGTTTAGTTCATTTCTTTTTTGATTTGAATACTTTTATTCAAGATGAAAAAATCAAAATTTATTCTGCAAAAAATCTTTTTAATGGTGTTTCTTCTTGTCTATGTAAAATTAAATGTTTTAAAAAAGTTATTTTGGATAATTTCAAAGATACAAATTTAATATTAAAAATTTTAAGTATTGGAGATTCTAAACATGAAAAAAAAGCAACTTTAAATTTATCTAAATTAAAAAATTATGAAAAAGTCAATGTCAAGTTTATTCAAACTATTAAATCTCCTAGTTTAAGAAGTATTATTTTACAATTAAATTATATTCAAAAAAATTTTTTAGATTTTTTTGAAAATGAAAATATTATACAAAAAATAAATATTGAAATGAAAGGAAAGAATATTTTTATTAAATGTAATAAAGAAGAGAATGAAAAGGAAAAAGAAGAAGAAGGAAATAAAAAAAAAATAATCATTAAAAAATCTATTCAATTTAATAAAAATTTTTTAAATCAAAAAAGAATTTTTGATTTATAAATTTAGAAATTTATTAAATAATCAAAAAAATCTTTTAATATCTTTTTTTTAAAGTATGTATGAATTACATATATTATTATTATTATTGAATAATTAAATAAAATCTAAATTTTATATTAAAAAAAATTTTAAAAAAATGATATAAAAAAAAAAATAGTTAAAAAAAATATAACTTATTCATTCTTTTCTTTAATTTTCATTTCAATAAATTTATTATCAACATCTTCATCAACATTCCACATAATTTTTTTAGTAAAAAATCCAACAACTAAAGTTAAACTTGCAATTAAAATACAAATAAAATGTTGATATAAACTTAAACGTTTTGTTCTAACTGCTCTTCCGCCAAAAGTAACTAAAATAACTTGTCCAATAATAATAAATAATTGAACAATAATATAATAATAATTATTAAATAAACCATCAAATACATTTTCATTTCTTTTTAATTTTCTGGCATTAATAGAATTAAAAACTTGCATAAAAACAAAAATATTAAAAAAAATAGTAAAATGAAATCCATTTTTATCATTCCATTCAAAATGTTCTAAATTTCTATCAGATTGTACATTAAAAATAAAATCTCCATAAAATAAAATAATAACAAGAATAAAAATTTGAAAAAAAGCTTGTGATAAAATATTCCAAATCATAAAATTATTCAAAATTTTTTGACCTAATTTATAAGGTTTTCTTTTTAATAAATCATCACTAGGATTTTCAGTAGCTAAAGAAAGAGAAGCAAAAGAATCCATAATTAAATTAACCCAAAGCATTTGAATAGCATTTAAAGGAGAATCCTTTAATAAAATTCCTCCTAATAAACTCATAAAAACAGCAACAATATTAACAGTTAATTGAAATTGAATAAATTTCCTAATTGAATCATATACATTTCTTCCATATTTTAATGCAGTTATTATAGAAGAAAATGAATCATCTAATAATATAATATCTGATGCTTCTTTTGAAATATCTGTTCCTTTTATTCCCATTGAAAAACCTATGTGACTTTGTTTTAATGCTTGAGCATCGTTTGTTCCATCTCCAGTTACTGCTATTATATTATCTAGTTTTTTTAATCCAAATACTAATAAAAATTTATCTTCTGGTGTTGCTCGAGATATTATTTTTAAATTTTTTATTACTTTTTTAAATAAATTTAAATTTTCTATTTTTATTTTTGTCTTTTTATCTTTTGAATCATATGTTTTTATTATTTTTCCTATTAAATCACGAAATTCTTTTCCTTCTAATGCTATTGGACTTTCAAATTCAGTTTCTGTTATCTTTTCGTTTTTTATTTTTTTTTCTTTTATTAATTTTGATATTTTTTCTTTTATTATAAGTGCTTTTTCTTTTTCTTCTTTTGTTATTATTCCTACATCTTTTGATATTGAAAGTGCTGTGTTTATATTATCTCCTGTTATCATTCTAATTGTTATTCCTGCTTCTTTACATTTTTTTATACTTAAAGGAACATCTTCTCTTATTGGATCTCGTATTCCTATTATTATTTCTAATGTTAAATTTGATAAAAATTCTTCGAAGAATTTTATATTTTTTTCTATATGGTTTTTTTCTATTTTATTTAATTCTTCTTTTGTTATTTTTTTTGATGTGAAAATTATTGTTCTTTTTGAATCGTTTGTGTATTCGTTTATTTTTTCTGATATTATTTTTTCATTTTGATTAAAGTTTTCTTCTTCAAAATTTATATTTCTTACTTTTGTTATGTAATCTTTTATTATTTCATATGCTCCTTTTACATAAATATTATAAGTATTATCTTTATTATCACATATTGTAATCATGTATTTATTTTCTGATTTAAATGGTAAAATATATTTTATATTCTTTTCTTTATTAATATCAAATCCATTATCTTTTAAAAAATTATATAAAGCTTTCTCAGTC
>JAEEGL014999626.1_pt1 | contig 11729 bp, 12 predicted proteins | sample 9134231 | NCBI WGS metagenome assembly JAEEGL01 (sample SAMN16246548, study PRJNA631951) | gut metagenome | biome: gut microbiome; feature: rumen; material: fiber-attached | host: Bos | place: Iran: Karaj | collected 2018-10
CCGTGTAGGTATAAGCGGGAACGATGACCTCGTCTCCTGCTCCGATGCCTAACAGGCGAAGCGCCAGCTCCAAACAAGCTGTCGCGGAGTTGAGACACACGGCACGCTCTGTACCGACATAGGCAGCAATCTGGCGTTCCAATTCTTTGGTGCGCGGACCGGTGGTGATCCAACCGGAGAGAATCGCTTCCCGTACTTCGTTGACTTCCGCCTCCGTCATGTCCGGCGGCGAGAAAGGAATATTAAATTTTTTCATATCTAAACGATATATTTTTTGACGTAGAATAGTTTCTTATAACTGTTACCCAGGATGTTCATTCCCATCCAGAAAGCAGCAGCAATAGGGTTCATCTGTGCGCCATGACGGAAGAGGACATAATGCCATCCTATCTTTTTCTGAATAGAGGTAGGCGTTATCGATCCTATCCGACGTCTATAATGCGCTAAGTTTTCGGGTAGCAGATAGCAGTCAGTCTTTCGAATCACCTGCAACCACATTGCCGAGTCATTATTCTTTTTAATATCCGGTATCTGAATAAGCCCCACTACCTCAGTATCGTACATCACGCTCAAGCATCCCGGCCAACAGCAACTATACATATCGAACGGTCGTACGTGCTTTTTGCCGCTTACACAGACACCTAATGGTTTTGAATCTTCGTTTATCTCATCGTACTCGTGATAGGTAAAAGCGTATCCTTGCTGCTGCATGAATGCTGTTTGTTTCTCCAATTTATCCTCCGTCCATAAGTCATCTGAGTCTAGGAATGCAATGTATCGTCCTTTGGCTATTCTTAATGCGGTATTCCGTGTGACGGCAGCTCCGGCATTATGTGCATTGCGTTGATAACGGATACGCGGGTCTTTAAACGATGCAACCGTTTCTGCTGTATCGTCCGTCGAGCAGTCATCCACGATGATCAATTCCCAGTTCGTGTATGTCTGAGATATCACGCTGTGAATCGATTCTGCAATGAATCGTCCGCAGTTATACGTGGGCATGATGATACTAACAAGTTCCATGGTTTAAAATCGTTTGATAAATCGTGTTATATTCTTTTGCAATATGTTTCCAATCAAATTGGCTTGCATATTGCACACAACGCAACGATGATTTGTCGTAGTCTTGAGCGATTCGTTTGATCCTGTCAATTATCTCATAGACATGGTCTGGCGAAACGCTATATCCCACTTCTCCTTCTTTGAAGAAGCCGTCAAATCCCTGTCCTCGTGTATAAATTACCGGTAAACCCTGGCTCATTGCTTCGGCATAAACAAGCCCAAATGTTTCTTTATAGGAGGGCATCACGAAAATATCATTTTGACGCAGATAGGTCAACACCTGTTCTTTGGGACATTGGTCGTGCCATTCAATATAATCGTTACGTTTTTCGATGAGCAATTTGTACGCGGGTTCGACCATGCTTCCTACTAAGCATAGTTGTACTTTCATACCTTCTTGAATCATCGTGTCAACTACTTTGATAAGTGTGTGTACATTTTTCGCCTTCTCTATTCGTCCTACATAGATAAGTCGAATTGTATCGGAAAGAGAATGACGGGAATTGCTTTCTAAAAACAAAGGGTCAATACCGTTAGGAATAACGATGGATTTATCTTTCCATTTATCGGGTAGATATTGCCCGATCACTTGTTTTTGATAAGCCGGTGAGATAAAGATAATCTTCTGAGCGTGGGCAGCTATTTCTCGTCCGATATGACGCAGATGCGGCATATGTTTGAAAAATACATTTACATCCGTATTCCGTACAGCCACGATATAAGGAATGCCATATTTTTGATGCAAACGGTATGCTATATAACCGCTGGAGAAAAGTGTGTGTGCGTGTGTTAATTGCACCTTATCAAACGGCACTACTGATTCGATATCTTGCAATAAGTATCGTTGTTTCGGGAAGAAAAGGAGTCGTTCCAACGCGGAGAAAGAACGTTGGACGACATGTACATTATCCGGCACAGCTTGAGCTGGATGAACCGCATTATCACTCGCGTATACATATTGCTCTTTGGCAATATTATATGCAGTCAATGTCTCCAACAAGTGGTGATATAACGGCTTGTTTATATAATCAGGTGCGAGATGTAATATCATTGCTCAAATGGATTGTTGTTAAATGTGTTAATACAATAATCCGTCAACTGCTGTATTTGCACGTCGTTGCCTCCTGTAAGATTAGTACTGGAAAGCATCAGCTTGTTCCAGTTCAAAATAGGTAATAGCACCGAATGACGTGAAGTGTGTACGATTTCAGTCTTGGCGAGCCGCGCCATTCCATTCAACCAAATATCATCTGCATTGGCGCATACTAGCAGAGCCGTTTCTATATTACAGACATACTTGTGTAATGAATGAGCGGGGAATAAAGTACCTCCTCCGCTACCAAAGAATAAATGTTTTCCTTCCGTCACATTGTTCTTCCATAGGTTATATGATAAAATATGTCCGTTATGATAACATATATCATGGGTATAATGTGCAATTATAGCTTTTGGATGTTCCTCGTGACCATCCATTAATTCCTCTACGAGTGCACTATGGTAGAATAAGTCATCATCGATTGTAATAAGTATCGCTTCCGGGTATTGTTGTAGTGCATATAGATATTTTTTGTGTGATCGAATATCTCCTTCTACGAATCGTATTTCCAATCCTCGTGATTGAAGATGTAATAAGTTGGAAGGCATTGATTGAGAATTCGCAAATTGCTCTTTGGATAGCCACAAAATGATTTTGTCCGGTTTGACTGTTTGACGCAACATGGTTTCAATTACCAACCATACTCGGTTAATACGAGCAGGGAAAGAAGTAAGAGATACAATAACTGGAACATCCCTATGAGTGTCCGATAAAAGTGAATAGGTTCTATTGTGCGAGGTACACCTTATATATATAGGTAATAAGATATTAGCACTTAATCGGGTTAGTGCACGTAAAACGGAATAGAAATGCACTTTTTTTAAGAAGGCATTGTTATCTTTGATCGAAGAATATATGTTGCAAAAAAAGTCAATCATTTTCTCATTCGAATTAATTTGGCAGGATTACCACCTACAATGCTATATGCTTCAAAGTCTTTAGTAAGAACAGTTCCCCCTCCAATAATAGTACCGTCTTTAATAGTTCGACCGGGCATTATGAGAGTACATCACGTCCTATCCATACATCATCGCCAATGCAGGTTTGTTTGTTGGGGTAGTAGCCTTGTTCAATCATGGGTATATCCGTGCGTTCAAAAGCGTGATTTCTTGCTAAAATATAACAATTGGGTCCCATCATTACGTTCTTACCAATCACTGTATCACTTGGGATACATGCATTGATACCAATACTGGAATTATCTCCAATTACTATATTGCGTCCGGACCCAAAGTCGGCTTTTCGCTCTACATTCACATTTTTACCACATTGTTTGAAAATATGTGTGCAGCATCTATAGCGCAGAAAGGTGGCCACTTTGCCTAACAATGGAAAGGGATGAGATGGTAAATAACGCAACAGTCCATAATAAATGGAAAGAAAGAATAATTGGCTTATACGTATGTCAACCGATTTGATTCTCATGACTCTAATGTTTTTCTAGCGTTTCTTCACGCAAGTTATCTTTGAGAGTATGTAAATCCGTTTGGAAATAGGATACATATGCTCCTGTGTTTTGCTCGCAGTAATAGGTGAAACGACTATATTGCATCACCACAAAGAGAACTATGAACAAATACTTAAAGAATTGTGTGTTATTTTGTTTGTGCGTGTGATATAGGTATGATAAAGCATATGCCACAACGATATATTGTGTATTAGTGAAATATACAATAAGTCTTCCCAGTAACATACTACCTTTAAAGATATAACCCAAACAGACAGCCACAATGAAAATATCGTACAAAATATTAAATATATCGCTTTTAAAATATTCTTTCATCTGACGGCTATTGAGTATGATCATCGAATAGATTGCAAATTCAATGAGATCAAATAAACCTATCGCTCGTCCTCCTCCGTTCATCATAGTATCCGCTTCATCCATATACACGTCATATCCCAATAATGCGATTAAATTATCGAACCGATGAAGTATTCCTAACCAGTCGGTCACGTGCATAAGTATCAAACTAAAAAATACCATACCAAACTCGATGAGAGGACGGTTCAGTAAACTCTTGTTGCGTATCCATATAAAATAAAGGGGGAAAAGCAAGATGGCCGATTTATGAAAGGTCAAAGCCAAAAGGCAACATAACCAATATCTTATTGGTTGATTATCACGGATATATCTCAAAGAGAATAAGAATATACACGCTGCAATGATTTGTCGCATGATATTCATATAACTAAGCATAGCAATACCTGAGAAGATTAACGTTAAGTATATAAAAATAAGGATATCGCCTTCGTCTTTGAACGCCTTATATAGGAAATAGATCTGAAGAAACGCGATTATAGAGAAGAATATATACACCGGTTCATCAAAATGATGGCACAAATATAGAATCCAGGAAAAACCATATTCGAAACGCTCATATTCCCATAAATCAGATAAGGTATAATCTTCTGTATAGTCGTAAATATCCCAATAATTGTTATAATCAATTCCTACACCATAACGTAGACCAAATACCAATGTGAACAATAGAATAGGTATCCATCCCAAAAGTCTTGCCGTTTTAGCAGATCCTTGAGAACGATAAGCGCAATAGCACATTAATACGGTCAATATAGTATATACTATGAATGATTGATAAATCAACATATCTTGGATTGCATCGACTTAAGTTTAAATACACACCAGAAATACATACATTTACATAAAGAACGAATATGCAACCTTCTTAATGAAGATTTGGCACAGTCAAAATAGGACTTGGCTATATGAGCATACATAAAATCCTTCTCTACATTAAATACGCGAAGAATCTCTAAGTTCCACGCTTGTGCTGTTTTAGCAAGTTGATATGGTTCTGTATAAACTGTCATTCCCTGAGCACCTTTGCGATAAACGGATGAAATGATGTTTTCATAGCGTAACCGTCCTTTCGAAATGATCCAGCACCATAGGAGCGTGTCAATATTATACCGGCATGTTTCGTTGAAACCGTCCAAGGTCTCTTTTCTGCATAGCATACCCGCAGTCGGGAATCGGCGTTTGGTAATTGCCTCTTCCAATTCGATGTCATGGGACGGGTCCGGATTGAACGGATATTCAGTATTGTTGACAGAGTTCTGTACCAAACCGTTTTCTGCTACCGCTGCATATTCCGAATGTGCATCCAGGAAATCCACCTGGCGTTGCAACTTGTCCGGATCCGTCCAATAGTCGTCCCCTTCACAATAAGCTATATATTTACCTTTACAAATGGGGTAAATGAACGTATCCCCGATTTTTACATGCTGGCTGTATTGGTTTTCTTTCTGAAGTATAGGGATGAATAAATCGGGGTATATTTGTACATATTCCTTTATAATAGACGGTGTATCATCCGTAGAGGCATCGTCATGTATAATCACCTCATACCGGAAATTTGTCTTTTGCATGACGAATCCGTCCAAACATTGTCTGATGTAAGGAGCGTGATTGTATGTCAGGCAAACGACAGATACAATAATCATATTATTTTTTTCATAATGTGGCATAGTCAATATAGTCTTGTTCGTAGCCCCATAATCTGGCGAAACGCTGACTCTCCATTTCCTTCTTGAAATCGATCAGATAATCAACCCATTTCTGGCGCGGCTTGTAGCCTAATTCTCTACTGGTCTTGGAATAATCCAGTAAGAATTGTTGCGCAGACTTTTTCTCCGGACAATATATGATTTGTGATTTGTGAGATTCAGGAGAGAACACGTCCGCTATTCCTTTCACGCGTTCTTCCAGAGTGCTTCCTCCGGATCCTATATTATACAAACCTCCGTCACCTTCACTTTGAAGCGCACATAGAATGATCTGCTGGAAATCCGCAATACTGATAGTCTCCAGTACTCTTTGGGGATCTCCCCATATTTCCAGATTGCGTCCTTTCATGGCCTGGTATATCAGGTACCGGTCGGAAACCATTACTTTTTTGCCATCCGTATAGGTATAAGGGTTGGGGTGATACAGATAAATGCGCGAAAGGCGGAAAATAAAACGCTTTAAACCATAATTATGATAATAATGCTCAATCATGTCAACCGCCATGTTTTTGGCAATGACATACATGGAATGATCCCCGTCCATAGGAGCAATCCTTTCGGATTCTGCAGGGATGGGAGTTTTGCTGCCGAAGAGATAACTGATATCAAAAAGCGTCTGTGGAAATATAATACGATCCGCTTTGATGCTACGCGCATATTCCAGTACATTGAATGTCCCATTGACGATAGATTGCAGATACCGGCTTGCGTTATATCCTTTCATGCTGGCAGGCAAATCGCCGGCAAAATGCAAGACGGCGTATATGTTTTCCTGAGGCAACTTGGCAAACTGCTCCGGACATGTGATGTCCACAGACAAATACGGAATATCATATTGTTCAAAGAAACCGTTGTCTGAATCTCTATGACCAACAGCATAGACAGTATAGTACTGACTTAAAAATGTGGACAGATATGCACCAATGGTGCCGGTTGCCCCGAATATGACGATGTTCTTTTTCATGTCAATATAATTTTGTGATCCGCGTGATATATCAAATATCCGTTTCGATCATAGTTCGAAGTACTGTCATTAAGCTGGGCGGTTGTGACTTGTTTTTCAACCAGCCAGTCAGGATGGTCTGTGCGTTCAAAAGCCGGCAGATACTGTTCGGTCTGACGACAAAGGAAATATATGCCAGCATACGCATGCTCTACCGTTTTCTGTATGCCCTTGAATTCACCAAGAGCCACTTCAATCATGTAGCGCAGATAGTCTTGTCCGTTGCTCAATTGTACCAATCGGTTCGATATCTCGTCGCCTCCGCCTCGCGGGTTGATTTCGATCAGGTATAAAGAATCTCCATTATACTTGAATTCAATATGTGCAGGACCGTTCTCATACCTGACTTGCGTCAAAAGTGCCGGAACAACCGTTTTTAGCTTTTCTTTGATGACAGGAGGTAATTGTGCCGGTTGGTGATGTCCCAATTCAACAAAATGCGGAGCACCGGAACTGTCCTTGTCCGTCGTCTGGATGATATAATGATTTCCTTGATATGAAATGGTCTCAACGGAAATCTCATGTCCGGCAATATATTCCTCTATAACGATATTCGTCTTGTCTGCTCCAGCATATTGCATGGCTGCCGTCAATTCCTGCTCATTTACTACATAACTGACTCCTAATTTGGAAGAACCGCTAATGGGCTTGACAATACAGGGATAAATGGTGTTCGGTGCTGCTGCATCAAAGAGTTGCGTGCGGATAGGTGTGAGACCCGGTATGGCCAAAGCCAGCCGGCGCACCTTGTATTTGTCCCGAATGGTCATCAGATGCTTGTAATCAACACCCGGCAAATGTAACTTGGTCGTCAGGTAGGATACGACTTCCGCGGTAACATCCGAGCAGTTGGAAACAATGCCGTCTATACCTACTTGTGAGCAATAATCGGCAATCTGATCCTTTTCCGAGATGGAAATGGGAACAAAATGGTCAGCATATGGTTTGCATACGGCATCTTTCTCCCATGCAAATACATATACCTCCAATCCCATTTCTTTTGCCTTGATGCATATTGGCAATTGACCGGTTGCTGCTCCTATGATGGCAAGTCTCTTTGGCATGACTGGTTATTTATCGGATAGTTGAATCATAATAAACTGACGTATATTTCGGACAAGTTCAATCATGTCCTCTTCTTTGTCAAATCGCATTTTGAGCGTGCCGATGGCATCGTTGGCACCGTTGAATGCCTTTACCTCATCACCGGCTTGTACCCAAAGGTCGGTATCCACTACATTGTTACGGAAATGAGCATCTACATGCAGTGCCTGGAATATTCCGTCTTTGTCCGCATGCAGGATGACTTCGGCCCAGTAACCGTTATAGGGTCTCTGCTCAATACCTTCCACACAATCACCGACAGCCGCGCGGACCTGTGCGGTAATCAAATCCACGCCTGTTGCATAGCGGAGCATCTCACCAAGCCGGTTGCCTCCACCTCGCGGGGTACATTCCATGATATATGGTTTGCCGTTTGATGCAACGCGGGTCTCAATATTGAATACAGACGTGCGCATGCGAAGGAGTGTCAACAGACGCTGTATCTCCGCCGTAAGGTATTCTTCGTGCTCAGGGAAAGTTGAGGGCCAGCTGTATGCCGCCGGAGTATAGGGATTGGCTGCGTCAGCATCAAAGTGCTGTGCATTGAAGCTGACGAATTGCAGTTTCCCGTCCAACAGGAAACTGTCAGTGTCACTGCTGCAGCCGATTTTGTCAATGAACTCCTCTACGATGACATGCCCGCTGATGGATTTGCTGAACGCTTCATCCAATGCGGCTTCATATGCATCGATATTGTCAATGCGTGTCACGCCTTTGCTTCCTGCGGAATCCGTCGGTTTGACAATCATCGGGAAAGAGGGAATCCACGATTTGTCTGCCAATGCCTCCTGCTTGGACGAATAGCCTTTGGCTGCAGGTACATTAAATCCGTTGTCGCGCAGGAACGCACGGAAGAGATCTTTATTCTGAAGTATGCGTACAGACTCGTATGGCCCCATGGATGGCAAGTGCATTTTCTCTTGTACATACGCGGCACTCACAACACCGGGATCCACACCGAAGGAAATGATGCCGTCTATGGAGCGTTTCTGCGCTTCTGCCAGGACGGCTTCCTTATCCACTATACTCACATTACAGAACTCATCGGAGTATCGATGGGCAATATTATCCGGCAGATAATCCGCTGTGATGACATAGTATCCTTGCTCATGCGCCGCTTTAATAACAGGCAAGAGATAGTGGATGCCGCCAAGGAGCATTATTTTTTTCTGTCTGTTCATTTGGCCTTAATACAAGTTAGGATGCGTTCTAAATCGTTATCTGTCAACTCATGATGCATCGGCAGACAGATTACCTCATTAGCAATGCGGGTAGCTACCGGCAGGTTCTCCGGTGCAGCCGAAGGAAGACCGCGATAGGTGGAGAAATCACTGATTAGCGGATAGAAATAACGGCGTCCAAGTACGTTCTGTTCTTTCATCGTGAAGTATAACTCATCGCGAGACATACCAAACTCATCAGCCTTGATGAAGATCGGGAAGTAACTGTAGTTATGACGCACACCTGGCATGTCGTCGAAGAAACGTACACCGGGTATGCCGCGTAACTCTTTGCGGTATAGTTGAGCAATCTTCTGACGTGCTGCAATCGCTTCGTCCACCTGTTGGAGATTCAATAATCCATAAGCCGCACGTACCTCATCCACTTTACTGTTAATACCGGGTGCTACCACCGTTGTTTCATTTTCAAAACCGAAGTTCTTTAGATAATCGACGCGTTTTTTGGTTTCTTCGTCATGCATCACCAGCGCACCACCTTCAAGAGTGTTATAGACTTTGGTGGCATGGAAACTCAGCGTACTCATATCACCAGCTTTAAGCACACTCTCTCCGTCCACTTCTACACCGAACGCATGCGCAGCATCGTAGATCACTTTCAGTCCGTATTTGTCCGCAATCTCTTGGATACGTTTCATCTTTACCGGCTTACCGTAGCAATGCACCGGCATGATAGCTGTTGTCCGAGGAGTGATAGCCGCTTCGATTTTATCCGGATCAATACCACAGGTCTCTTCTTCTATATCTACAAACACCGGTCGACAGCCGTTCCACCATATACTGTGTGTGGTGGCTACAAAACTATAGGGAGTAGTGATCACCTCACCGGTGATGCGCAGTGCTTGCAAGGCCGTCAACAACGGTAAGGTACCATTGGTGAATAGACTGATGTACGGTACCTTGAGGTACTTGCATAGTTCCGCTTCCAGTTGTTTGTGGAACTGTCCGTTATTGGTAATCCACTTGCTTTCCCAGATCTCTTTGAGCATCGTTTGGAAATCTTCCAGTTTTGGCAGAAGCGGAGTCGTTACGGTTATTTGTTTGTTTGTATCCATGATGATTATTGTTTTTTCTTTAGCATGCTAAAAACGATATCTTTGATTTGAAGGTATTCATTTAGTTTGGTTATTTCACATACGGTGAACACGATGATCGCACCGATTAGAATTTGTATAAATAACAATAGGTAAGGAGAAAGGGGTAGGTATCCTACACAAAATACAATGAGGCCCATACCTAAAGCTAACAGCAAGGATGGTGTGATATCTTTTATTTGTGCCCATACCGAGTAATTTAAATAAGGTCCAGAATAAAAGGCGTTTAAATAATATGCAAACCATCCTACAACTACTGATCCGATTAGCATCCAGTAAATATCAATGAAAATACCTAACAAAATAGGAATGACAGCTATGCATTTCTTGATAATCTCAAGTTTTAAGAACAAATCGCTACGTCCTTGTACTTGAAGCATATTCAAGTTAATGGCATGTAGCGGATATAGAGCCATAGAGAAACATAAGATTTGCAAATATCCAACGCATGGTAGCCATTGTTCACCTATGAGCACGAAAATGAACTGTTTTGCACAACCTGCTAAACCGAACATGAAGACAAAAGTCACCAGCATGGTCACTTTAATAACCTGACGATAAGCTTGTTTAAGCCGCTCTTTTTCATCTTGCATTTGGCTCAGAACCGGATAACTGACACGCTGAATAACATTACTCATGTTTCGCGAGAAGATATCGGCATAGAAATGTGCTTGGGTGTATTGCCCTAACGTAGCAGGGGTATAACATTTGCCGATGACTACTTTGTAAATTTCATTCCATATCGTATTGATTAGACCGCTTGCCAATAGTTTCCATCCAAATCCCCATAACTCTTTGAAACTACTTACTGAGAATTGCCACGAAGGGTGCCATTTATTTGCGATCCATAATGCAATTGTATAAACCAACTGACGAGTGAGATGCTGACCAACCAATGACCATACACCATATCCCATGCAAGCCATTGAAATGCCGACAATTCCGGCAATAATCGCGGAAGCGATTGAGCAAAATGTAATAGATTTAAAATTGACCAGTTTGGTTAATTTGGTTAATGGAACAAGTGATATGGCGTTGATAATAACAATCACTCCCATTACCCGAAGTAATAAAGTCAATTGAGGTTTATCAAAGAAATTGCTGATGAACGGAGCGCACAAGAACAGAACCGCATACATTACAACACTGAGAAGCAGATTCGTGATGAATACTGTACTATAATCCTGCTCTGTGGCATCTTGCTTGCGGATAAGGGCACTACTGAGTCCACTATTGACAATACTCTCGGAAATCAAGATGAAAATCATCAATATACCCAGTAATCCGTATTCTTCCGGTGAAAGTAAGCGAGCTAAAACAATCCCGACAAGGAAAACAATTCCTTGACTTAAGATGCTGTCTGCAAAGCTCCATCCAACACCTTTTACAGTTGTATTTCGCAAGCCGGCTTCTGCCATCAGTCTCTTCTAAATATATCGCGGGTGTATACTTTATTTTTTACGTCATCCAGCACCGCATCGTAGCGGTTGGCGATGATGGCTTGGCTGCGAAGTTTGAATTGCGCCAAATCATTCACCACTTCGCTACCGAAGAACGTCGTGCCGTTCTCCAGCGTCGGCTCGTAGATGATGACCTGTGCA
>JAEEGL015776630.1_pt1 | contig 11729 bp, 6 predicted proteins | sample 9134231 | NCBI WGS metagenome assembly JAEEGL01 (sample SAMN16246548, study PRJNA631951) | gut metagenome | biome: gut microbiome; feature: rumen; material: fiber-attached | host: Bos | place: Iran: Karaj | collected 2018-10
CCGTGGGATGTGGCGCGGTGCGTCCCGCCTGCGCCGGAGGATGTGACGCGTGCGTCCCGCCTGCGCCGTGGGATGTGGCGCGGTGCGTCCCGCCTGCGCCTTGGGAGGCGGCGCGTGCGTCTCGCCTGCGCCGTGGGATGTGGCGCGGTGCGTCCCGCCTGCGCCTTGGGAGGCGGCGCGTGCGTCTCGCCTGCGCCTAACCCTTTTTCCGTTGCCCCCTCGGAGCGGCGCGCAGCCTGCAGCAGAACACGCTCCCCATCATAGCGCGTGGAGCGCGCCACTTAAAACAGCCGCTATTCCTCAAGAATCAAATGATGTATGGCCAGCACTGTAAGATATTGCAATAAACGATAAAATAAATAATAAAATGAAATTCGTATCATGCATTGATGAATCATGACGAAAACGTTGTCCGATGTCGTGACGACCTTGTTTCATACACAGGCATGGATGGATAAAATGACATGAAATGCGTGATGAAGCGAATATTACCTGTCATTATGCTTTCATAGGAATTTCAAGTCAGCTGAATGTGAGTCATGCTTGGAAGATATTGTTTGTGAGTCAAAAGGTTATGTTTTTATCAACAGGTTTGGCTTTACATTGCCTGTGATATGACATTTGGGGATTTCTTACGACTTTTTTAGAGAAAAAGCAAAAATCGCATTTGCAATCAGGTGACAGCTTGCTAAATTATTCCTAGGTTGTGTTTGCTGCTTGAAATGAGCGGTTTGGATTTAATCTTATAGGAGTCATTATTTATCAAAAAATAGCGTTTATCTTTAATTGACATAGCCAGCGGATTCGTCTGCTGGTGTTTGTGCTTTGTGATTTCCTGAAATTGCGACCTTCTGTAAATCATGCAACAGCACATGTGAAGCACGCTCATGCCTTGGGCGTCTCTTTTCGTGTTGTTGCATAGGTTGTCGCAAACCTCAGGAAATCACGAATTGAAGACGCTCTTTTTTTGTCATGAAATTGAAAAACAAAAAACTATTCAAAAAGTGAGAAAATTGCCAGATGCTTATGTAATAAACTTACTAAGGAAGAGATGTAAGTATAAAAAAACTTAATAAATCAATCTTGAAATATCGAAAATGAAGAAAGTTTCAAAATATTTTTTTACAAAATTACAGGAGCAAAATATGACGAAAGCAGAACTTCTTTCATCTATTGAAAAATCAATGGCATTGGGAATTCCTCAAAGTGATAAAACAAAAGAGGCTCTAGAAGAACTTGAAAAATCACACTATACAGTAACTCTAACTGGCGAGTTTCAAGTGGGTAAGTCAACACTTCTCAATAAAGTCTTTCTAGGCTCCGATGTTCTCCTCACTGAAGGTAAAGGGTTGGCAACCACAGCAATTCCGAGTAAAATTGTTTATGCGCCACAAAAAGAATTGACTGTTGTCTATTGTGATCCTGCACGCAAACCAGACCGCTATTTTGGTAACGCAGTGACTTCAGACCTTCTTCGCTCACTAACAACAGCATCGGGTGAGGAGGCACGTTTGGCGCTCGCACGTAAAATTCGTCACGTCGTATTGGGCATTCCTGCTGAACCGCTTCGAACATATTCATTTTTTGATACGCCTGGTGTTAATGATCCCAATACAGAATTGATTGAACGCACAACGGCTGAAACATTGCCTGAATCAGACATTGTTTTGTTCATTGTTGATGCCTCCAAGTCTTTGACTGAAGATGCAAAAAAATATCTCTCAAAGGCTGTCTTTGCAAACGGAATGAGTAGGGCACTTGTGCTTGCTTCGTATAAGCCGCAGGTTTACCTTTCGGCCGAGAACCGAAAGGCTATTCTTGATAACATCCGCGCTGAGCTATCATTGATAGGCAGAGGGTATGTGCCTGTTGTCTCCTATACATATGATACCGAAGTTGATGGCGAAATTCTCCATGGGCCAGAGGAAATCCTCGGCACAATTCTCGACTATCTAGCCAAGAACCGTGATGCATCAAAGATTGACAAAACTGCCTACCAACTTGTTGGAGATGCCGTCTCATATGCCGAATCGCTTAAAGCGAAAATCGAAGTCAGTGGCAAAGGAGAGGAAGAAATTTCTGCACTCAACAGGAAAATTGAAGTTGTTGCTCGGGAACTTGATGCACGATACAATCAAACTGTAAATGATTTCACCTCTGATTTCGCAAGGATTCAAGGAGCGTCTGCCACAAGACTGCATAATGCTCTACTTGATGAGAATGACAACCAGTCGGCACTTAATATTTTCATGGCGCAATTTGAAGGAATCACAGATGCAAATGCCGTGAAAAAACAAATTGAATCAGCAGTCGCCTTCACAGCGCCAATCGTTCAGTCAAAAATGGTCGAATGCGCAACCGAGTTCATAGATGAACTTCGTCAATCAATTCAAAACATAAGCTATGCGGCCTCGAATGCCGCCGCCGGAGTGGCAATATCTACAGATTTTGCGCCTTCAGTGAATGGCGGATGGGCAGGCAAACTAAATCCGACACTTGTAAAATGGCTTGAGGTAGGTGGTGTAGCGCTTATTCTCGGACCAATTTATGGTGTTGTCACGGCATTTCTCGACAAGATTCCTGTCATTCAGTCGTTTTTGCCGCATACAATGCTTACGACAATGATCATATCTTCTTTAAAGACATCCTTCAAAGATTCACTCATAGTCGCATATCAAGGCCAGTTAGGGCAGATGGAGGATGCAGCCGTATCGGTCAAGGACTCTATAAAGGAGATTTTTTCAGACATATACCATGAACGGATATCGCCGTTTCAAGAGGCAATCCAGGCTGGAGCAGGAAAAGTTCTCTCTCCAGAAGATATTCAAACTGCAAAGGATTTGATAGAAAAGGTCAATGCTTTTTCAGCTTCCTTAACTGCATAGAATAAGGAGAATTACCATGCCAAACGATGAAGAACATCCCTTCACGCCTTCCTTTCTTTCTGACGAGGCGCAAACAAAACGCATGTCTGTCCCTTTGGATGATGATTTCTGGGGAAGTGTCATGCATCAAGAGGATAGACAAGCCATCAAGGCCATGGAGGCTATTCCGGCACTATCTGCCGTCTGCAAGTTCATTCAGGAAAAGGCCATTGAGAAATACGCCCGTGCGCAAATGATCGGAGACTCCATACGGCTTGGCCCCAAGCAACTTCCAAAAATCTACGCGCTTCTTGAGGACGTTTGCGGACAACTCCAAATGAAGGACATTCCTGATTTTTACCTGCAGATGAACAGAATGCCCAATGCCTATACCATTGGCGAAAAGGAACCACTTATAACCATAACCTCAGGCATTTTTGAAATCATGCCTGAAGAGGATGTCAAGACGGTTTTGGCGCACGAATGCGGTCACATCATCTTTAAGCATACACGTTATACGCTTGCCGGCAAAGTAATCCTCATGGGCGCAAATTCAACCATTGGTCAAATGGCAAATTTGACATCGTTCGGGAGTCTTGAGGTTCTTAAACAATGCATCTTCCGTTGGGAGCGAATGTCAGAGCTTTCTGCCGACCGTGTTTCCATGCTCTTCTCAGGAAGTGCATCAGCGGCAGTACGTGTGCAGCTGATGCTTGCTGGCGGACTTCGAAATCTTCCAGAAGAAATTAACATCGAGGAGTATATGCGTCAGTCGGAGGATTTTGTACAAATGTTCAAGCCTGACAATGTAACTGGCTGGATAGCCAATCTATCACTGATGGATTTAGATCACCCCTATGCGGCTAATCGTTGCGCGGAGATGTCATCATTTGCCAAGTTAACTGTTTTCAAAGTGGCGGCTCGACGCCTTGGCACGCTTCGTTGTCCGCAATGCGGTGCAAAGATGCGTACGGCATCGATGTGCATGAATGGACATTTTTGCTAAATCATTATCACATTTTCCTACGATAGTTCGAAGGGGAATGTCAAGAAGTCCGCATCTGGAGATGAAGGTGAGAGAAACTGCCGGTCAAAAACAACGGGCTTGTCAGCAACAAACTTATGAATGTGTTTGTTTAGAGTCGTTTTGCCAGTCCGTAAAGAGGCTATAGAGTTTTGTGATGTTTTGAAAAAATAAATAGTAAATATGATATCTCCCATAACATCAATGAACGAAGAGCAATTTTTCATCAATCGCCAAGAAGGCAATTTGGTGAAGAGTTTTATTCCATCGTTCTTAAGGGGGGATGATTCTTTGGAATGGTATGACCATCCAACAACGATGATATCATCTCAAGAACCTTCGCAGGATTATTCATCTGTCATTTCAGATGGCGCCATAGGGCTTGCCCTGTCTGGTGGCGGTGCCAAGGGAGCCTACCAGGCAGGAGCGTGGAAGGCGATTGTCGAAAGCGGGATATCCAATAGGGTTCGGGCGATTTCCGGTACATCCGTTGGGGCAATCAATGCCGTTGTTTTTGCCACGGTCTGCGACCCAGAGCAAATAAGAAGATTCTGGCACAACAGAGTCGGTGATATTATCGCTCCGAATTTTGATGCACTCTCCTTTAAAGGACTGCTTGCCGCCATGTCCCCGCTTGCCTTTGGACTGCAATTTCCATTTTGGGGACTTCTTGACCGAAAGGCATTGGAATGCATATTGCGTCAAATAGTGCCAGACAACTGGCGACCAGATGCGCCAGATGTTTACACAACAGCCCTAGAATGTACTCAAAGCGCTGCCGTAGGGGGCAACTATGTCTATCGTCTTGTCCGTTTTTGGCTTAATGCTGAAAAAAGCGAAGAAATGCGTTTGCGCAAAATAGTGGCCTCTTGCGCCATTCCCTGGTGCTTTGAGGCTATGAACATAGGAAGCAGACGTTTTATCGACGGGGGATGGGATGCAAAAGGTGGCGATAATTTGCCCATTCGCCCCATTTTGCGCAGACACCCTGAAATCAAAACCATCATTGCCGTACGTTGCAACAGCGCCGATATTGAACCTGGCGTCGCTTCCTTGTCAACTAATTCAAATGTAAAAGTACTTGAAATCCGGCCTCAATGCCCTTTGAAGGGGCTGTTTGCCGATACAATTGCAACTTTAGGTCCAGAGAATATCAACAACGATATTCTCAAATGGTCTGGAACGCTTGCATTTAACCCCGAGCTTACAGATGGCATGTTTGAACGCGGCTATGAAGATGGGCGCATGGCCTTGGAGAAACTATGCTTGCTTCATGCCTAGCTGCCAAATGTTCATCATTCACGGTAGTTCTTAATCACAATCTGTTACATTTATGCAGCATTTACCTCAAAAGTTACATCTTGCTGAAACCATCTTCTTCAAGAAGGTCGGTAATGAGGTTTACGTCAGAAATGTATCATCAGGAGAAGAGTTTATCTTCACCAGTGAGGCCATGCCGGTATTCGCAGCTCTTCGACGCGGGACAACACAACGCACAGATGTTTTAAGGGAAAACACGACATTTTTAAATGAAATAGCTTCGTTTGGTTTTCTGGACGGAATAGAGGCCTCCCAAAAAGACATACCAATGCCTGAAAACAAATCATCGCAAGATGATGATATGTGTACGATGTATTCGAATATATCAGGACACTTTCAGGAAGTATATCGTCGCAAGCATAGGCCTTGGTCTGCTTGTTTAGAACTTACCTACCGTTGCAATGCCCGTTGTCGCCATTGCTACCTCGACATCCCGAATGAACAGTCAAATGCTCATGAATTGACAGGCTCAAATTGGAAGTCCGTTGTTGATCAGCTAGCACGTATGGGATGCATGAATGTTCTTGTGACAGGCGGAGAACCAACTTTGCATCCAGACTTCCTTGCAATCTGTGAGCATATAGTAAGACGAGGAATGCTTTGTGATATATATACAAATGGAATTAACATCTCAGACGATTTGTTCAACGCACTATGCAAATTACCTCTCAATAGTATTTCCGTTAGTCTCTATTCTGGCACAAATGCTTTTCACGACACAATCACAGGTGTTCCAGGCTCGTTTGAAAGAACACTTTCAACTCTTCTTCGCTTCAAAAACGCGGGATTTGATGCGTATGCCAAGACACCTATATTCCACAAACATCTTGATGATTATTTTTCTGCGAAAGAACTTGGGAGGAGAAATAGTTTTCGTGTTTTGGCATCCACAATTCTTGTTCCTGGACATTCTGGAAGGACTCGCAATCCAATGATGATGGATACTTCGGAATATCGAATGTTTCTTGAGCAGGATGCTATACCTAACACAGCGATTGACAATTCTGACGAGCAAAAAAAACGCCTAGATGATCCACTATGTCATGCTGGGGTATCGACTCTTTGCATTTCACCATTTGGAGATGTCATGCCATGCAATTCATTCCCTGCTGTATGTGGTAATGTTCTCCGTACTCGGCTATCTACAATATGGCAAACCTCAGATATTTTCCGATTTCTACGAGAATTCCGTCATCGAGATGTGTCACCTGATTGCGCTAGCTGCAAGGATATAGTTTATTGTACCATTTGCCCTGGTGCTTCGTGGAATGAAACTCAAGGGGAAATAAAGCCATGTACGTGGTCTTGTGAACAAACTCGTTCGCGTGCATCATTCAACCGGGAAAGCAAAATTCAGAAGAGAACATGAGTACAAACAAAACAACAACAAAAACTCTTCACTTTAAGCCCCGTTCTTTGCCACAAAGAACCAGAATCAGGTTGCTTGCCTATTCGCCTCCGCGTAGAATGGTAGAAACATGCGGGTGCGGGAGAAGCTATCCCAGTACATGCGGTATTAACCATTCGGATGTACAAGGTTCCGGATGCGGTAGGACCTATTCCAGCACTTGCGGCATTAATCACGATTGAATACGTGTGTGCCCTCATAATAACATAAAAAGGAAGAACATGAATACATGCAAAACTTTGATGCTAGCGTCTCGGAAAGTTAAGGTTTTTTCTAAATTGTACAGAGTGAAGCCACGATTGCTTGCTTATTCACCTTCGCGTCGAAAAAGTGAAACATGCGGTTGCGGGAATTCTTATACTACTTCTTGCGGAATTAACCATTCTGGCAATAATGGTCCTGGATGCGGCCATTTTTATTCCACCTCATGTGGAATCAACCATTCTGGTAATTAATTATGATGAATAAGTCTCTCCCAAAAACGGGTTGGGATAGATTTGTTTGACAATAACAAATAGTAGCAAAGAAAGGAAACACAATGGATACTCAATTTTCAATGACACCTAAAATATATGAGAGCAAACGCAATGGACTAATTGAAATATTGGAAAACATCATTTCCAAATCCGAAGGTCTTCCGAATAAGACGAGAAATGAACTTGAGGAAACCATCGGGAAACTAAAACGTAACAGTTTTGAAATTGTTCTTGTTGGGGAATTCCAAGGAGGAAAATCTACGGTTTTCGATACAATTTGCGATGGACGCGAAATTTCCCCCCGAGGTCAAGGAATAAAAACAAGCGCGTGCAAGATATCTGCTCAATCCATTCCACAAGATATAGATGAATATGCCGACTTGCGTTGGAAATCGGACGAAGAACTAATGCTGACGATGCTAGGGATTGTCAAGGACAATCTTGTCAATGAAAAAGAAGCCCAAGCTTTGTTCACCACAAAAGATGAGAGGGGCAATGTCATTATTCCGTCATTGGCAGACGCAAAGGTACGTGAAATTGCCATGAAGGCTATTCATAGCGAATGGGAGAGATATTTAAAATCACCAGCCCAATATGATCCTAATCTCACAGGAAGACTTGATCTTCTTCAAATTTCCACTTTAATACTCAGATTCTATAAAGCAAATGAATTATCATCATTGTGTGACAGAACTAAAGTAACCATTGAAGATCTTAAGCCTCTAGTTGTGTTTCCTGAAAAATGGGTTGAACGATGGGCAGCGGGTGGGGAAAATACCGAATGGTCTTTCAATGAAATTCCATTCATCTTTTTGGCAAATGTGTATTGCTATATTCATTGCAAAAATCTTGAGCGACTCGGTTGTGTTATCACGGATTGTCCTGGACTTTTTGCTGGTCCCTGGGACACCGCTATAGCTCATCAAGCTATGACACAAGCAAATGCCATTCTATATTTAATAGGTGGAGACAAAGCAATCAAAGAATCAGACCTTCGTGCTTTGTCTGAAATCCTCAGAACCAAGCAGGGACATAAAGTATTCTTTGCCGTCAATGCCCGCACGTCCCGTGAAACTGTCGTGGGGTGGCTTCCAACAAATCATGCTGCAATTAAACAACGTGGCTATGCCTTGGAGGGGCCAGAAGCCATTGATGTGTTTAATGCCCTAATTGCATACGATTCCAAAACATCACCAAAAGATGCAAAATCGTGGTGGAAAGAGGTCTCTTCTACACTGGCACTGTACCTTGGTCTAGACTTGACGGATGATGATGACAGCGCAAAGGCAAAGGCGTTGCGTGAAAACTTGTCAGAGCTCTATGCAATTTCCGATTTTGCATCGATTATTGATAAAATCGAAACCAGCATAATTTCAGGGAAATGTAAAAGCATTCTGGTAACGGAGGGCTCGGAAAAGGCTAGTGACGCACTAAAAATCTTGGAGGGGGACTTGAAACAAAAAGAAGATACGGCCGCCAAAGATTTAAAGGCCATTGAGAAAGAAGCTGAAGAAGCAAGAAAAAAACTTGATGAGTTCCAGGAATTTGTCAAGAAAACAATTGCAGAGGAATTAGACAATAAAACAGCTGCCGAACAGACAGCCAATGATTTCTTCCGTTCAGTATATGAAGAGAATATTGAAGAATTGGGAGCATGTATATCTGCTACAATTGCAGCGCAATTTCAATATAGCGAAGATTTGAAAAAACTCGGTTGGTCACTGCTGAAAAGCAAACTTCCGGGGGGGGCATCTGTTGACAATGCGAATGATGTTGCAGAGACTGTCTTACAGGAACCGATAGAAGAAGCAATGAACTCCATTCTAAAACCAGCAACAGAAGGGTGGATTAGTAATTTGCGGGATAATCAGAATGAGATGTTCAACCTAGCTTATGGTCGTGCATTGGATAGAGTCTGCATGATGGTAAGAGAAAAGTGGGATTCAACTTATAGTGCTGATGCTGGATTTTTGACAGGGCTTGCACCAGATATTGATTGGGAGATTTCACGTGTCGTTATTCCTAATTCAGAACCAGTAATAGGAACTGTAAATGTGGAAGAAGAAGCCTTAAGGATGCTGCGCTCAAAGATTCTTTCTAATATACTTGGGTCAATATTGGGCATCCTAGGTTCACTTATTGCAGGTGTTCTAGTAGCAATTTTTACTGGTATTATTCTTACTGATGGTTTAATATTTATAATGGCAATAACATCATCTGCAGCATTTGCTAAATGGTTCAGCGAGAAGGTATCTTCGGAATTTTTAGCACGTCTTCGTCCATCTATTACGGAGAAATTACGGGAAGTCTTTTCTCATGACAGGGTAAAAATTACGGAATCATTCAAAACCACAGTTTTGAAAGGAATAGTCGAAGAAATTATGGAACGCTGTCAAAAATCCCTCCAGAAACAACTTGATGCGTTCAATCAACGTGTTGAGGAAACCTTGACTCTGAAAAGCATAAGCTTGGAGGAGCAGGAGCGGATTGGCGCACTGGCCAAAAAAGTCAGAGAAGAACAGATTATTCCTTCACAAAAAGAAATTGAGACCTTCTCTAAGGATTTAAGCAAATATTTCGGCTAAATTGGAGCAGATGCGGGTGTTGCCTTTTCATGAAGGTAACACCCATGTTTTTCATTTGTAAAACTTTCTGACCAATGACAAAATACAATTCAAATGTTGTTTTAATTGGTGATTTCCAATTTGGGAAATCAACCACATTTAATGCGATTTGTGATGGATGGGAACTATCACCTCAAGGCACAGGTATCAGGACTAGTGGTTGTCTTATAACCGCTTGTAGTCTAGATGACAATGAGGAGAAGGAATACGCCGAATTATTTTGGAGATCTCAGAATGAATTGGAACAGTTTGCAATGAGGATATACCAAAAGGAGATAAATGGTGTTGAAGAAGAATATGAAATCAGGCAGATATGTTTTCTGATTATCCGGTTTAATGATGAAAATGAATTATCATCATGGCGTAGAAGAAAAAGAATTGATATCGACGAAGCCAGGAAAATTGTAGCCTATCCTGAAAATTGGTCATTTATATTGCAATGTGATGGACAAATCAAGAATATTGAATTGTCAGACGTTCTTTTTCTTTTTTTGGAAAGAGTTGTTTTTCATATAAAAAGTCGTACATTATCCGCACTTGGATGTTCCATAACCGACACCCCTGGTTTTGGCGCCGGATTATGGGATGAAATAACTGCAAAAGAAGCGATGCTTCATGCCGATGCTCTCGTCTGCATAATGGGAGGGAACAGTTCAATTTCGCCATTATCATTAGATTATCTCAATTGGTATTTTAAAATTGGTGATATGAGAAGGGTAATCTATGCATTCAACACCAAAACAGGAAGGGACGCAGCAAAAGATTTGCAGAAAGTTAACATGGCCGTCATCAAGCAACATGGGTGGCCAATGGATGCCTCTAGAATGGTTGTCTTCAATTCAATGCTAGGGTATTATGCCCAGAAAAATTCGATAGGGCGAATTCACTGCGATAGCAATAATGAACACAACGTTTTTTCTTCTGAAGCGAGGAAAAAGATTCTGCTCATTTTAGCTACATACCTGAATCTTGACATCCTTGACACTGGCGATTACGAACTGTTAATGCAACTTGTCTCTGATTATTCTAAATTGCTAGTTGAATCTGGATTTAAGATGCTTCTGAAGCAAATATCAGATATTGTTGAAAGCTTATCCCAAAATGATTTTGGATTAGAAAATGAATATGTCTCCAAGGTTTGTATTGGAAATGACGGAAAGCTTGTGTTGAATCCAGGATATTATTGGACAAATGACACCTCATTTGCAACAAGAATCCTCGAAGGCATTCAGTGGCGTCCCAATTTGCAACATACAATATATAATCATATTGTTTCAACAATGAACGAAGGCGAATGGCAGCCTATGCCCGGCTATGTGTGGGATGACACGGCTACAGATGATAAGCGCCTTGAAAACATAAAATCTGTGAGATGGCTTTCAGGATTACCACACCGGGATGTTCCCCATGTAATCACAGATTCCGCTGTAGATGCATGGGTACCAGAAAAGGGATATTACTGGCGGGACGACAGTTCTTTGGCTACTAAACTTAAATTGGGCGTAAAATGGTCTCCTGGGGCTGAGTATGGAGGAGGCAAGCATCTTATAGCGGGGAAAAGGGATGGCGAATGGCAATCCATGTCAAGTCGTTCTGAAAAAGAAATACTGGATTGCTTTGCTTCCATCATCAATGACAGATTATACAAATACAGTAATATCCCCCTTAACAAACTGATAAATGCTCGGAACTCAATGAAGGTTAAAAATTCAGAACATATTATTATTTTGTATGACGATACTGTTTTTGGCGGTAGTCGTGAAGGATTTCTTGTAGGAACAGGAGGTATATATGCCAAAGAATTGTGTGAGGCCCCGGTCTTTTTTGCTTGGGTAGATATTCATTCCATCTCATTCAAAGAAAGTAAATTAATCATCAACTCTACTGAAGGAGGGGAATTTGCGGGGAGAGTTTCACTTTTTGGAAAACTTTCTTTTGCTTGTCGGAAAGAAAATTTTCGTTTTGGAGAAGAAAAATTCTGTATTCTCTTCGTTAAATCGAATTTTTACACTA
>JAEEGL017218762.1_pt1 | contig 11729 bp, 9 predicted proteins | sample 9134231 | NCBI WGS metagenome assembly JAEEGL01 (sample SAMN16246548, study PRJNA631951) | gut metagenome | biome: gut microbiome; feature: rumen; material: fiber-attached | host: Bos | place: Iran: Karaj | collected 2018-10
CATGCGATGGATCTCTGTCTTGAGGAATATCTTGATTATCTCAACGAGCACCCCCACATTGCAGTTTTTGAAGATGGGGTTCTGCGCTACGAAATTGTACGTGAAAATGTAGGAGACGGTGATCCGTTTACGGTTCATGTCACAACAAAATCGGGTGTAAAGAACACGGTGACCAGTCTGGATAATATGGGATATGCAGTTACCGTCTTTGAATACTGACCGATCAAAAAAGATTGCTGCGGAATGATCCGCAGCAGTCTTTTTTGTCTATGCCAAGAATGCAGGAAATCAAATTCACGTATATGGATGGTTTGCTGCCTACAAGAAAATGGCCATGTGATTTGCTTAATAAATCACATGGTCTGTTTTTGAATGCCTGATCAGATATGGGAAAACGGAAGAAAGAAGAAATAGCCCCAACACACCAAACATCAAATCTGAAAAACGGAAGATTACGTTTCGTCCTGCCTGGCAAAAATCATACGGCCAGCATTGGTCTGAAGGGAAGATGTGACAATCAGGGACAACGTTTCTCCGATATGGTTTCTTCCATCTTCGATGACAATCATAGTGCCGTCATCTGTATAGGCAATGCCCTGAGAGGCCTCGCGGCCTTCTTTTATGACTGTTGCAGTCAGGCGGGCACCTGGGAGGACAGTCGGGCGGAGTATGGTTGCGAGTTCATTGAGATTGATGACATGAATTCCGGAAATACCTGCGACTTTTGTCAGGTTGAGATCTGTGGTAATCACAACAGCACCGGTATCCGTTGAAAGCCTCAGAAGGCGCACATCGGTATCTGTGGTGTCCTCGCTGTTTTCCTGCATGGTGCGGACATGTGCGCTGGAGAGATTTTGAAGAGATGTAATGGTGTCCAGTCCACGCTTTCCTCTGGCACGTTTGGAGGGGTCCTGGCTGTCAGCGATGTGATGCAGTTCTTCAACGATAAAATCAGGAACGATCAAATCGCCTTCAAAAAAACCGGCTTTATACAGGTCTACAATGCGTCCGTCAATCAGTACAGAGGAATCCAGAAGCTTATCCGGGATTCCACGGGAAGCCCCCTTACGTGCTGCACGGTGGGTTTTGCGGTGAAATGAGTGCTTGGGCAGTGAGAAGAAACTACGAATGTACTGCTGAAAATCGGAAGAACGGACATAGCCAATGGTGTATCCCAGTGCACCAAGTGCCACATACAAGATGGCAGAGAAAGCGGTTGTAAAAACCGAATCCCCCATGAAATGGAGAATATTGGTGAGAAGGGAGGCGATCACGAATCCGGCCAGCATAAGCGTCAACGCGCTCATAAACTGGGGGAAGGGAAGCTGCACAAACTGCTGGAAGATGTGCATGCCTTTCTGCACAAGAAAATCAGCGCCTTTACTGGAAAACAGGAGCCCGATACAGCCGCAGACAAGACCTGAACCGATATAGGTCAAAGCAAGAACGCCCATCGAGATACTGCTTGAAGGATTTGATATGCGATACCATTCCAGGCAGCCGGCACTGATCGCAATCCCAATCCCTGCCGCAAGAATGACAATTAGTATCTGAAAGATACGCTTTACGAAATGTTTTGTTTCCATATAGAACTTTCCTAAACCTCAGAATGATTTCAATATCTCAGAACAAAACAGAAACAGCCTGCATAACCGTGTCGACGCCAAGCAGTTTCATGCCTTCATGTGCTTTGATCTGCTTCAAATTCTCTTTGGGAAGGAGCAGGGTGTTGAAGCCCAGACGTGCACATTCGGCCACACGCCGCTCACACTGAGGAATTGCACGGACTTCTCCTGCAAGGCCAACTTCTCCCATCACGGCAACATTCTGTCCGACGGCTGTATCTTTGAGGGAAGAGACAACGGCTACACAGAGTGCTAAATCTGCAGCCGGTTCGGACAGTTCGAGTCCACCTGCGATATTAATGTAAATATCCTGGTTGTAGGTTTTATACCCACAACGCTTTTCAAGAACGGCAAGCAGAAGGGAAACACGACCGGTGTCAGCACCGCCAACGGTCCTGCGGGGGGTACCGAAATAGCTCTGAGATGCCAGTGCCTGGACATCACACAATAACGGGCGTGACCCTTCCAGACCACAGAAAACGACCGAACCGCTTGCTCCTTTAGCGCGGTGCGACAGAAGCTGCTCGGAAGGATTCGGGACAACCTGCATGCCTTCATGTGTCATCTGAAACACACCGAGTTCATTGACAGACCCGAATCGGTTTTTGACTGCACGGAGAAGCCTGTACTGCTGCTGGTTATCGCCTTCAAAATACAGGACCACGTCCACCATATGTTCCAGCATTCTGGGGCCTGCAATGGCTCCTTCTTTGGTAACATGTCCAACCAGAAAAATGGCGGTTCCAGTCTCTTTGGCGATGCGCATAAGCAGTGAGGTGCATTCACGAATCTGACTGACAGACCCCGGTGCCGATGCCATCTCTGGACGATACATTGTCTGAATTGAATCAACAATCATGACATCGGGCTGTAGTTCCTGCATTCTGGTTTCTACGTTATCCAGGGCATTTTCGGCCAGGACATACAGGGTATCCGCAGTGATATGCAGCCGGTTTGCACGAAGTTTGATCTGGCGTGCAGACTCTTCCCCGCTGACATAAAGAACTTTCTTGCCGTTTCTGCAAAGATGATCACATACCTGGATCAGGAGGGTGGATTTCCCGATTCCGGGATCACCGCCGATCAGCATAAGTCCGCCTTCAACGATTCCGCCGCCCAGGACACGGTCAAGCTCTGTGATTCCAGTCGACGTACGGATCGTCGTATCCTCAGGAATATCTTTCAGCAGCAGGGCACCAACTCCGCTTCCGGGCCGCTGCTTGGCTGATTTGGCAGGTGATGGTGCGGGAGAGGATATGGTTTCTTCCATGGTGTTCCAGGAACCGCATGAAGGACAGCGTCCTGCCCATTTGGGTGTTTCATATCCGCAGGCTGTACATGCGAAACAGACTTTTGACTTAACCATATGCTTCCCCCTCTTGAGAATGAGCGCAGACTCCTGTCGGTATGAAGTGGATTATAGCGAAGACAGGGGGAAAATGCAATGTGACCAGGAGAACATGAATTGACAGGGAAAATGCGGAACGATATAATGAAGGTCCTGCGTTAAACATGCAGGAAATGAACTGCTGGAGGAAACGCCATGCTGCGTATTTTGGTTCGGGTTCTCGCTGTATTAGCGGTACTGGCTTGTACGGTTTTTCTGATTCCATCATCTATCCCCTTCGCAGGAGCTGAGAATGCGATCTTTGATTATGAACCGGTAGTACTTGCTGCTTCATCGGTAGAACCGCTTGAAATGGGTGAGATTGCTCCGTATGCTCCGCACAATTCTGCTTTTCTTGCCAAAAACAGTGGATATCTGGATGATACAATCTCAGTTCGAATCGAAACTGTCCGTGCATATGACACAAAAGTTTTTTTGACCTATGTACAGATCGCTGATCCGACACAGCTGCGGACTGCACCAGCGCAGGCGAATACTTTTACACCAGAGAAGTACAGGTCCAAAAAAATCGTCAATGCTGATATCATTGCAAAACGCTGTAAAGCAGTACTTGCGATCAATGGTGACTATTTTATTGACCGTAAAGAGGGCTGCATTGTGCGCAACGGGGTCCGGCTCCGATCAGCTGACTTTGGTGTGTTTGATTGCCTGATTATTGATACCAATGGGGATTTCCATATCCTGAAATCTCCTACTGAGGAAGAATTTGAGGCGTTTGAGGGAGAAGTCATGCATTCTTTCTCATTTGGTCCCGGCCTTGTCATTGACGGAGAAGAACAGACGGACTATGATGCCGGCACAATGGGCGGAAATTCCAAGAAAGCACAGAGACAGGTAATCTGCCAGCTGGACAAGCTGAGTTATCTCATTGTTACAACACATGGTCCGGAACAGAATGGCTCAGAAGGAATGACACTGAAGCAGCTCAGGGCTTTTCTTATGGAGCTTGGCGTTCAACAGGCGTATAACCTTGATGGCGGTTCTTCAACCTGGCTGGTCCTGAATAACGTGAAAGTCAATCATAAGAGTAAACGCGGAATTGCAGACATTATCTATTTTGCAACTGCACAGGGGGCAAAGTGATGTACGGTGAGATGGAAGTGCTCTTCCGGCTGGGACCCTTGAGCATGACTCCTTACTCTCTGATGATGGGGCTTGCAGTATTGCTTGCACTGGCTGTTACGTTTTATGTTTCCCGCAATACATTGACTGGCGGACGGATCGTTGCGCTGGTCTGTGTATGCGTGATCTCTGCACTTCTCGGCGGACATATTGTATACAGCCTTGCCTTTTTCCCTGCTCTGGAAATCGATTACGGAGGTTATCTGTTTATTGCCCGCCTTTATGAAGGTGGTTCGACTCTTTTTGGCGCAGTCTTCTTTATTATGCTGGCATGTCTTCTTCTGGCGAAACACTGGAAGATGAAGACTGCTGAACTGATGGACTGCGTAGCCCCTGGGGCGGCTATTGCGCTGTTTGTTGGACGGGCTGCTGAGTATTTCAACGGACAGGGACTTGGGCAAGCAGTTGAGGATACTGCTTTTCAGCGATTCCCATTTGCAGTCTGTACCTACATGGATGAAGAATGGTCAGAATGGTATCTTGCCGTATTTGTTTTTGAAGCGGCAATGGCCTTGGTCCTTTTTCTGACGATGATGTTCCTGTGTCACCGCAGGCAGAAGACAGGATTCCTTTCGGGCTTTTTTCTTGCTGTCTTCTGTGCTTCCCAGATCTTTCTTGAACAGCTTCGTGCAGATGACTGCATTCGTTTTGGTTTTGTCCGGCTTACGCAGTTATGTGCATTTGCTGTTCTGATTGCTCTGCTTGCATTCCGTACGAGCCATCTTGTTCGAAACAGAGGATGGAACTGGGAAGACACCGTCCGTATGATTCGTTTTATATCTGCAGCTCTCTGTGTAGTCTTTATTGAGTTTGCATTTGAGAAACCGCAGTTTTATCCCTATCTTTCTGCGTCCATCATCCTTTTCTCCCTGAGCATTGCCTGCCCTGAATTTCAGAAGGCATGGAAACAGAAGAGAATTGCTCACGGCTTTGCTGCACTTGTCAGTCTCATTCTGGCTGCTTTGATGCTGTATATACTGACGCTTGGCCTGGAAAACGAATGGGATTATCTGTATGCACTGATGGCTGTATGTGTTTCTGTGATGGCGTTTGACGCATGTCCAAGAAACAGACTGGAATAGTAGAAAGAGGCGAGAAAGTGTATCGCGTTGTCCATCCGAATACTCCTGTTGACGGTACGCCTGCAGAAAATGCCTATCTGGTTCTCGATGAAGTCGGGAATACAGCAGGACAGGGGCGTGTCATCTATCAATATCTTCCGCACATGGACCCCGATTGTCCCATTAATCTGTATTTTGACATGAAATGTGATCTTGCGGGACGCTATGTTCTTCTTGGCGCTTTGCTCGCCAGGGCACGTCAGCTGCGTGATGTCAACCCGCAGGTGCATGCCAGGGTCTATACAATGGTGCATCCAGAGGATACGGACAGTCAGGCTTTTTACACAAGCAGTGGAATGACTCTTGAACAGCGGGAATCTCTTGTATCCCTCCAGATTCCAGCAGCGGAAAGCAGACTGCCGATGGGGTGCCAGTTTTTTGCTGTCCCGATGAATACACCGGAAGAAAAATTGAGTTTTTTAAATCGACTGAATAATAATGACATACGTCATATTGATTTTGTACTTCTGCAGCAGTTTATGCGTACATCGCATTTCCAGCTTCTGGGGTTGACGCGTGAGAATACGGTTGTTTCGGAATTGATGATGGTAGGAAATGGAAGCTCTGCTGAGCTGATGGCTGTCTACACTTATCCGACATACCGTAAGCAGGGCCTTGCAAAGGCCTTGCTTCACAGAAGCATGGTCATCTTGCAGTCCGAAGGTGTTTCACATTTTACGGCCCGTGTTATGACAAGGTCCAAGCCGCAGATGGGGCTGGTGAACGCATTTGGAGCTCAGGAAGAAGAAGTCATTTCCTTATTTCCTGATCTGATGTTGTAAGAAGAGGTATATGTATGGCAAAACTCTATTTCCGTTATGGCGCAATGGGTTCCTCAAAGACAGCGAATGCAATCATGGTTCAGTACAATTATGAAGAACGCGGTCAGCATGTATTGATGGTCAAGCCTGCGATGGAAAACCGGGATGGTGCACGAACGGTTATGAGCCGCTGCGGACTGCAGACAGAATGTGTCTTTATGGAAGAGCTTCCGGAAAGAGACATTTCACAATATGCATGCATCATTATTGATGAAGCGCAGTTTCTCACCAAGGACCAGGTTGCTTTCCTGGTTCATATTGTGGATGACCTGAATATTCCTGTCATTGCATATGGCCTGCGGACTGACTTTCAGAATAACTTTTTTGAGGGCAGCCTGTGGCTGATGGCGTGGGCAGACACGATTGAAGAGGTTAAGACAATTTGTTGGTGCGGAAAAAAAGCCATCTGCAATGCACGTGTTTTCAATGGAAAGGTTGTCAAGGAAGGCGATCAGATTCTGCTGGGAGGCAACAGCCAGTACATTTCTCTGTGCAGAAAGCATTGGGCCAGTGGTGATGTTGGTCCATTCACCAATCTGCATCTTGGAGACTGAAGCCATTGATCGGATACCTCCTTCGAATTTCCTGTTGCATATTCAAGGAATAAGTGATATAGTATCGGCCGTCGCATCACGACGGTTGCTGATATAGCTCAGTCGGTAGAGCGCATCCTTGGTAAGGATGAGGTCCCCAGTTCAAATCTGGGTATCAGCTCCATAGAAAAAGCCCCGAACAAGATGGTTCGGGGTTTTTCCTTGTTTTCGGAGCTTTTTCTCAAAGAAAGAGGGAAAACGCAGATCTGTTACAGGGGCCATAGATCTGGTAAGGGAGCGGCTGAGCGCAATGTGGGCCTGAACAGTTACGGAGACAATCGATGGCTTCAGAAACCGTATTTCTCGGAGTGATTATTCGGCCCATATTTTCCGTACAACAGAATACACGCTCTGTCTGATGATCTTTCAGGCAGAGCGTGTGTTCAGAAGAAACAGAGATCAACTACAGATGACTGGAAGCAGGTCGGATACGATGAAGGATCAGACGGAGTTTCTGGAGCCGGGAAAGCTGGCTGTACAGCTGCTGAGCGAAAGAGCGATAAAGAAGAATATCGTCATCGACTGGAATTTCATGACCATAGAAAACAGCGGAAGCACAATCAGAAAGCGTACGCAGGTCGGCAAACGGTGCGCCAAGAGTTCCCACGCGCTCAAAGAATGCGGCGTGTGTCTCAGCCGGTGCCCTGTTATAGTTCATCACATGAAGGATATCAAGAATCTCCTGAATCCAGACAAGCCAGACATCTTTAGGATCATGTTTTCTGGCCGCACGTTTTTGGGGCTGCGTAAGGAAAAATCTAAATGCAACCACGAACAGAAGCAGCAGAAAGAGGATCCATAGAATGGGGTTGGAGTTCGTAGAGGGTTCTTCGTTGTCGGACGCAGAAATCTCAGGAGGCGTAACGGAAGGTTCCGAAGAAGACTTTTCTTGGGGAACAGGAGAGGGAGTTGGAGATAAAGAGGGCGAAGGAGAGGGTGACGGCGCAGGCGAAGGCGTGTTCTGGTGAGGATCCGGGCTGTTTGCTGGCGGTACTGTCCCCGTGGATTGAGACGAATTACGGCTGTCCGATGGGGATGACTGCGTTCCGCTCCTTCCTGAAGTTGCCTCTGCCGTAAGCCAGCCGAAACCGGGAAAGTAGATCTCTGTCCAGGCGTGTCCATCGTGACCGGTGACATAAGTTGTACCTGAAGAAGATGGAGCAACAAGAAAACCTTCCACATATCTGGCTGGAATCCCATTCATTCGGCACAGAACCGTGAGGGCTGTTGCAAAATAAGTGCAGTATCCTTCCTGTGTCTGCAAAAGGAAGAAACTGACAAAATCAGCTGTATCAGGCACCGGATCGACTTCCAGAGAGTATGTGCAATGGGTACGCAGATAGTTGATCATTGCTTGGACCTGCTCATAGGTGGTTGTTTTTCCGGAGGTAATGGAGTGGGCTAGATCATAAAGCTGACTGGAAAGATGAGCTGGAAGCCTTGTATAGTTTTCAACGATTGTCCTGTAATCTGGGTCATCCTGCATTGCGCACAGCGAGATGACTTCATCCAGACCCTGCTGACCGAAAACAGCCATGGAAGAGCGAACGGTCCAGGCATCTCCTGCGACAAGATCGCGGGTGGCAAAGATTTCTGAAGCCTGATTAAAATAGGGAATGATATCACCGCTGCAGGTAAGATCCATAACACGCTGCGGAACAAAAAGATCGGAAGCACTTGTGCTGGCCATCTGCACCGAGAAAGTCGACGGAGCAAGAAGAGGCGATGAGGAAAGAGAGGAAGAAGGCAGAGACTGATTGAAAACGGTATTGCGTACAGACAGCCAGCGCGGGGAAATCCAGAGATAACGCCGCCCGCCTGTGGTATCTATCCAGGCTCTCCCGGTATACTCATTTTTCACTGCACCACGGAGATAGACCCTCCTGGATGTTTTGACAGCCATGACGAGATGATCATTGGGGACAGCGGTTCCTCCCAGCAGACTGGAACCGTTGGGATAGTAGCCTTCTGAAGCGAGTGAGAATACGGTACGGGGTTCTGTGTAGAACAGATAATCCATGATACGCTGCCGAATATTGTCTGCCGTTTCCTTGAGCGGCTGTATGGTGATCCCGCTTTGAGGAGTACAAAGAAAAGAAAGCAGTGTCAGAAGAACTGCAAGTGGAAGAACGGTGCGCATATTCTGCCATGGAAGGTCCGATATTTTCACCGACATGATCACGGCAGCAACCACAGAGGGAATCATGTACAGAAGAAATACCGGTGCTTGAAATATCCACGCATAAAAAAGCAGGAAAACAATCATCAGGCATGCCGGAACCGGACCGACATCTTCTGATGCTGCAAGAAAGGAAAGGCCGGAAATCAACACGGCAAGCAATGTGGATGCTTCAAAAGCAAACAGGGGAAGGGCCCCCTTGACGGAGGTCATAAACAGCAGTAAGGAAATAAAGGTGTCTGTAAGCATCTGTAAACCGTCGAACAGGAAGAACCAGATCCCGATGGCGAGAATAGACAGAGATGCAATTCCAATCATCAGGCTTTTGCGGAGAGATGCAAGAAAGAGCAATGTGCTGACGCACGCAAAAACCAAAAGGCCATGGCCGATCAGTTCCGGCAGCCCGAAAAATGTGAACACGCATAGCAGGAAACCGACACCCAATAAAATGGTGAGCATGATATGATGCAGGGATTCATGGACCTTCTGACGCAAAGGAATTCACCTCCTTTTTATCCGGAAGTCAGGTGGTTTCTGAAGGTTTTACATAACAGACTTCACAATCAGCATTCTGCATGCGGCTCACGAAGGGAAGCAGATTCGGATCAGATGGAGTGAAAGTAACGAGATAAAGACGCAGAGAGGGACCCATACGGCGCATCTGGCACATGATTTCAACCAGTTCCCCGTTTAAAGACGAGGTGATGATGGCAGTTGCGCCGCACCTTCTCAGACGGCGGGATTCAATGAGCAGGACTTCTTCAAACGATGTCCCGTTCGTCCATTGCATACGGGCAAGGTTTTCAGCCAGCAAAGGAAGTCCCATACGCCCATCAAGTTCAGTTGGATGAGCCCCAAGGAGCGGTGCCTGAATGGCATGATCTCCGCTGAGTTCTTTTTTCATGACAGAGAAGGCAGTTTCCAACAGTGCATCCTGAATGGCAAGGGATTCGGGTTTTTCACAATTCAGGAGAAGCAGGGCATCGGGCAGGACCGGTTCATCGAATTTACGGACCAGCAATTCCTGTTTTCGGGCAGACAGTTTCCAGTGAATTTTCTTCATTGGATCACCGGTCTGGTAGGAGCGGATATCGGAAGGACTGGTAATATCCTCATTGGCTTTTGCCATCGTTCCAAGTCCCGCATCCACTTGTGCATAAACAAGAGGAGCCACTTCAAAGTCAAGGGGAAGAACAAGAAGCTCTGGATGGCTGGTTCGGGGAACAAAATCGGTATGATAGAGTCCGAACAGATCGTGAATCGTACAGAGATTGACGCCTGGATGCATACACCCGGCATGACGTGCAGGAAAAGAAAGAGAAAACTGTTTCGTGTAGATGCTGCATGGAATATCCAGTGTAGATTCTGATTCGACATCATCGATACTGACCTTCAGGTGAAGGGGAGATACAGGAAGCATGGAGCGGAAGCGGACAGAGAGTGTGAGTGCTGCATGATCTCCTCTGCGAACGTGATCTGTCAGCAGCTGCATCTGGACACTCAGACTTCGTCTTGCAAGCAGGACAGAAACAGGAGCATAGATCAGAAGGAGTACCAAAAGGAACGCCGGTGCAAGAAAAGCAGGGGACCCAGTTGAAAATGCAAGCAGGAAAAGAAAGAGACTGGCCGCTGCTGTGAAAACATAGGACTTTGTCATACTCTGACCGGGACAGCAACATTCTGCAGGATGCGACGAAGTACCTGATCTGCTGTCACGCCTTTCATTTTCGCTTCGGGGCTGAGAACAAGCCGGTGGGCAACAACTGGCAGGCACATATTCTGTACATCTTCAGGAATAATGTAATCCCGACCGCTGAGAAGTGCATAAGCCTGAGCGGCATGGATAAGAGCAATTGCTGCACGTGTGGAGGCACCGAGCTGAAGTCCGGGCTCACGGCGTGTAGCGGCTGCCAGTGTGGCAATATAGGAGCGAACTTCCGGAGAACAATAGATTTCTTTCACCATTGACTGCATCTCGACGATATGGGATGCATCGCAGACGGGCGTAATCGTATCCATCGGGTGCTGAACGCCTGAATAACGTTCAAGGACATCCATTTCCTGCTCAATGGTCGGGTATCCCATCGAAATCCGCAGGAAAAAGCGGTCCATCTGCGCCTCTGGAAGCGGATAGGTTCCGACAAACTCCCCCGGGTTCTGCGTGGCTAAAACCATAAAGGGCTGGGGGAGGTAGTGTGTGGTTCCATCCACGGTAACCTGGTGCTCCTCCATGGCTTCAAGCAGGGCCGACTGGGTTCTGGGACTGGTTCGATTGATTTCGTCGGCAAGCACGATCTGACTCATGATCGCGCCTTCACGGTACTCCATTTCACCGGTTTTGAAATGGACCATGGTAAATCCGGTTACATCGGACGGCATGAGATCCGGGGTGAACTGGATTCTGCGGAAAGAACAATTCAAAGAACGTGCAAGTGCACTTGCCAGTGTAGTTTTTCCCACACCAGGGACATCCTCAATCAAAACGTGTCCGCGACAAATCAGTGCAATCAGGGCGAGCTGGATGGCATCCTCCTTGCCAACAATAACACGGCTGATCTGATGTTCAAGCGATGCGATCAGGATGCGGGGCTGCACCATCAAAAACAACTCCCTTTGAAAGAATATCGGGTGAATCGGCATATCACCAAGCTATAAGTATACCGAATCAAAAGAATCTTAGCAAGTCACTGACTTGACGAGAAAGGTCAGGAACTTTAGAATCAGCATTAGAACGGAAAGAAATGCAGGTTTCTTCCCGGAATCAGATCGGAGGCGGAAACGATGAATCACATCCTTGAGATGCTCTGTTCCGGGGATTATGTCTCGGGAGAAGAGATGAGCAGAAAACTCAATATGACAC
>JAEEGL017344056.1_pt1 | contig 11729 bp, 8 predicted proteins | sample 9134231 | NCBI WGS metagenome assembly JAEEGL01 (sample SAMN16246548, study PRJNA631951) | gut metagenome | biome: gut microbiome; feature: rumen; material: fiber-attached | host: Bos | place: Iran: Karaj | collected 2018-10
CAAGATAAAGAGCATCTCCCATCAAGAACCGCCGGCCGTTTTTCCGGCGGCTCTTTTTTGCGTTTTGCGGCTGCAGCGCTTGTGTTTTGACTGCTTTCATGTTAATATAAAGTAGTATAAGAATAGTTATCCGGAAAAGACTCGTAATCGAAAAATATCCTTCGTGCGGGAGGAAGAGCATGAAAAAATTTTTGTTGATAACGCTCACGGTTTTGGCGTTGGCAGCCGTGTTTTGGGCCGCCGAGGGAGAGGCGAGCGGAACCTGGGGCAATCTGAACTGGACGCTCGACGACGAAGGACTGCTGTCTATTACCGGAGAAGGCAGGATGGCGCCTTTTACTTGTGTCGACGGTGAATGTAACGACGCATGGCTCTCGCGGAGAAGCAGCATAAAGACCGTCATTATCGCCGATGGGATAACCAGTGTCGACAGTCATGCATTCTACGGTTGCAGCTGTCTTATAGAGATAACCATACCTGCCAGCGTGACGATTATTGAAGAAGGGACTTTTGACGGTTTTAACAATCTTACGGTCTATTGCTATGCCGACACTATAGCGGCTAATGGTGACGCCTTATTTATTCGAGGGAACGCTTTTATAAACATGCGGAATATCAACTTCGTTATTTTGGATACTGCAGACATTATTGCAAGCGGAACATGGAATTTGAAGATTTGGACGATTGACAATGAAGGTTTATTGACCATCCGCGGATTCGGTATAATGGAAAGTTATACAACGTGTCCCTGGTTGCGCTATATGCCGATAATTCAAAGCGCTAAAATATCTAATGGTATATATAACGTAAGCACCAATGCATTTTGCGGCTGCTGGAATCTTAAGAGCGTAGAGCTTCCTGCCAGCGTTACAAGTATCGGATCCGATGCATTTGCTTTTTGCAGCAGCTTACAAAGTATAAGCATACCGGAAAGTGTCACAACAATAGGCAGTTATGCGTTCATATACAGCGGTTTAACGGGAATAGTTTTACCAAACAGCATTTCATTTATCGGAGAGGAAGCGTTCTGTAATTGTCATGCTTTGTCAAGTATAATACTGCCAGACAGCCTGACAGAAATCCGGGAAGCTGTGTTTTGGAATTGCAGCAGTCTATCAAGTATTACCATACCGGCCAACATCACAAGCATACAAAAGAGAGCTTTCGAAGGATGCACAAATCTGGCGGAGATTCACTTCGACGGTTACCCGCCGGAAATGGATTCAGACGCTTTTGCGGATACAACAGCGAAAGCCTACTATCCTTCGCATATACCAGTTTGGAAATCCGTCATATCACAAAACTTCGTCGGAATTACGGAATGGATTCCGGACTCGTCCCTGCATCAACATGTGGGGTTCGTCGCCGATCCCGCTGTCGAAGCCACCTGTACCTCGTCGGGTCTTACAGCAGAAATCCGTTGCTCTTTATGCGGTGAAGTCCTGCAAGCGCAGCAAACAGTTGAAGCCCTGGGTCACGATTGGGGAAATGCACAATATACATGGGCTGACGACAACGCAAGCATGACAGCTATGCATACATGCCTGCGCGACAGCGCTCATATTGAAGCGGAAACAGTAAGCGTCACGGCAGTTACCGTTAAAGCCCCCACCTGCACGGAACCGGGGCAGACGACGTACACTTGCACGCCGTTCAGCAATCCGGCGTTCAGCGTGCAGGTAAAGACGGTCACCGACGTAAGTCCCCTCGGGCATACGCCCGTTCTCGACCCCATCGTTCCCCCGACGGACGTACACCCCGGCCTCACGGAAGGCTATCACTGCTCCGTGTGCGGGGAGATCATCGTGCCGCAGTCGATCATTCATCCGCTGGTGTGGGAAACGGAGAGAAGCGCAGCGAAGGTCACGATCAAGAAGTATTACGGGAGCGAAACGAACTGCTCTCTGCCCGCGATGATCGACGGGCTGCGCGTAGGCGCGATCGATTCGGGTGCTTTCGCCTACGCAAACTGCCCCGAGCGGGTCTATATCCCTTCGGGCGTGGATTCGATCAGTGCGTCGGCCTTCGCCAAAGAAGTGACCGTTTACTGCTACGAGTATTCGGAAGCTGACTATTGGGCCTACGAAATGAACTATCCCGTGGTGTACGTAAATGACGTCACGGGCGGCAATTTCTACCTCGTCACGATGCCCGCCGATTTCACCATGAAGACGGGCGACAGATGCGCGCTCGGCGCGACGGTCTGGCCGCTGCTGGATGCAAACAGCGTCGTCGTCACGAGCAGCGATCCCGATGTCGTGTCCGCGGACGGCCAAACGCTGACCGGCGTGAACCCGGGCGAAGCCGTGATCACGCTGAAGGCGGGCTCCGTTCAGGCGAGCGTGCGCGTGACAGTGCATGCGGACCCGGTCGATTTCGCCGTCGTCGACACGGTCTCGTCGGAAAGCGAACTGTATATCATCACAAAAACCGAGCGTCAGCTGGCCGTCGTCGGTCTGAAGCCGGCAGGCGCAGAGCTGAATCTCGTCTGGCAAAGCTCCAACGACGGCGTGGCGGCGGTGGATCAGAATGGGCTTGTCACGGCGAAGCGGCCGGGGCAAGCGGTGATCACCGCGACCGCGCAAAACGGGCTCAGCCGCTCGTGCGTCGTGAACGTTTGCTATCCCGCTGCGGAAGTCGTCTTCAGCCAGAGCGAATACAGCGTGGGCCTGGGCGGCGTGCTTCAGACGACCGCGCTGGTCGGGACTATCGGCGGCACGTACGAAAACCGCTTCGTGACCTTTACAAGCAGCGACGAAGCCGTACTGCGCGTGGACGCAAAGACAGGCGTCGTGCGGGGCGTGAGCCTGGGCACCGCGACGCTGACCGCGGCGGCGGACAACGGCGTAAGCGGCACCTGCACCGTCACGGTGCGCGAAGCGAACACGCTCGTCCTCCCCGCCGGGACGACGGTCATCGGCAGCAAGGCCTTCGCCGCGTTAAGCGGCGTGGACGTCGTCGTCCTTCCCGCGGGCGTAAGCTTCATCGCCCCGGACACCTTCAGCGAAAGCAACATCGTCCTCTCGGTCGCCGCCGGCTCCTACGCCGAAAGCTGGGCGATCGAGCACGGCATGCCCTATACCGCAAGATAAAGAATATTCCCCCGTCAAGCGCCGCCGGCCGTTTCTCCGGCGGCGCTTTTTTGCGCTTTCCTGCTTGACTTTGCGGGCGGAGGCTGGTATAATGGACGGGAAATTTTGGCCGCTTCGCATTCGCGGGCGGACTGTCATAAAGGAGAATCGATATGGCTTTTTGCAAGAATTGCGGCGCGAACATTCCCGAGAACAGCAAGTTTTGCCCCGGCTGCGGTACGCCTGTGGAGGGCGTTCAGCCCTACACCGAGGCGGCTCCCGGCGGCTACCGCGTGAACATAAAAAAGCGCGACATCGCGGTCGCGGTCATACTGTCCGTCGTCACCTGCGGCATCTACGGGCTGATCTGGTTTTACAACCTGGTCAACGAGCTGAACATTGCCGCGCCGGATCAGGGCGACAGCACGCCCGGCATGGTGCTGATTCTGTCCATCGTGACCTGCGGCATCTACAGCCTGTTCTGGATCTACCGCGCCGGCGAGAAGGTCGACCGCATCAAGCGCCTGAACGGCGAGCCCGAGGCCAACTCCGCGCTGATCTTCCTGCTGGTTTCCTTCTTCGGCTTCAGCATCATAGCGTACTGCCTGATCCAGGCAGAGCTGAACAAGGTGGCAGCCTTCGAAGCGTAAATGCGGCCCCGCGCGAAAAAGGCGATAAAAATCGGCGCAGCCCTGATCCTTGCGGGCTGCGCCTATGCTGTATTCGTGACGTGCACGGGTCTTAGCGTCCCCTGTCCGTTTCGCTTGGTCACGGGTCTCAAATGCCCGGGCTGCGGCGTGACGCACATGTTTTTGGACGCCGCGCGCTTCGATTTTGCCGGCGCCTTTCGGGCCAACCGCGTTTTGTTCTGCGCTTTGCCCCTGCTGGCGGCGCTGCTGTGCGCACGCGCCGTGCGCTACATGCGCTCGGAAAGCGCGAAGCCCTGCCGCTTTGAGCGCGCCGTGACGAATATGCTGCTCGTCGTTTTGCTCGCATGGGGCGTCGTTCGCAATTTTACCGGGCTGTAGATCCGCTTCCTTTGTATTCCACGCAGAGCTCCGTCAGATCGTCGAACTGCGGCGCGTCGCCCACGAAGGCCTCGACGTCGCTTTTTACGCGCTTTAAGATGTTTTCGGGCGGCTCGTCCGCGGCTTCGTTCAGCGATTTCAGCATCGCGTCCACGCCGAAGAGCCGCTTTTCGCCGTCAGTCGCCTCGGGCACGCCGTCTGTGTAGACGAAGAGCTTCGCGCCCTTTTCGAGGCGGATCTGATAGTCCGTGTAGCTTATGTCCTCAAGGCCGCCCAGCACGAAGCCGTGCACGTCCTTGTACAGTTCGAATTTCCCCGAGGGCTGTTTGATCACCGGGTATTCGTGGCCGGCGTTCGCGGCGGTGAGTATGCCGGTGGATATCTCCAGCACGCCGATCCACGCGGTGACGAACATGTCCTCGCGGTTGCGGGCGCACAGCGCGCGGTTGCAGACCTCCAGCGCGCCCGCGGGCGTGTGCCCGCCAAAGAGCATGTCTTTGAGCATGATGCGGCAGGCCATCATCAGAAGCGCCGCGGGGATGCCCTTGCCGCTGACGTCCGCGATCACGAGCGCCAGATGGTCGTCGTCGGTAAAGTAGAAGTCGTAAAAATCGCCGCCGACCTCCTTGGCGGGGTCCATGCAGGCGTAAATGTCGATCTCCTTTCGGTCCGGGAAGGCGGGAAAATCAGAGGGCAGCATGTCCGCCTGGATGTGGCCGGCCAGCGAAAGCTCCGTGTCGATGCGCTGCCTTTCGGCGGTGATCGCCTCGATGCGGCCGACGTAATCGTCGATCTCGCCGGTCAGGCGCACGACGCCGCGGGACAGATGCCCGATCTCGCTGCGGCGGGGCGTGAGGCTTTTGAGGTTCTGTTCCACGGCCGCGCTGTCCTTGTCGCCGGTGTAGCGGCTGATCGCGTGCTGCACCTTTTTGATCGGGCGGATGATGAAGACGAGCATCAGCATAAAGCACACCACGGACAAAAGCAGCTGAAGCGACACGGCGTTCAGCGTGCCCAAAAGCGTCTGCGCGTGCACCTTGTCGTTGACGGCGCTTAAGTTATAGGTCATTCCGACGAAGACCTGCCTGCCGTCCACGTCGCATAGGTACTCGTAGTAATCCACGTAATCGCCCGCTTCGGCGAGGTGCGAGGAGGCCTTCGCGGCATTTTTCATGGCCTCGGGCTGGCTCTGCTCTTTACTCAGTTGCACAAGCGTCCCCAGCGGATAGACCTGCTCGTATTCGGTGCCGCGAACGGAGCCGGGCTCCGCCGCGCTCAAAAGGAAAAACTGCGTCGCGTAGTCCGCGTCCGTCACCACGCAGAACAGATAGTCCACGTCGAAGCTGCGCTTGATCTGGTTTACGCGGGTCTGAAGCCAGGAATAGCATATCTCCGCCGCGAGCTTCCGATCCTGTTCATCGAGGGCCGCAAGCTGCGCTTCCGTCGCGTATTTCAGCTGTAAATCCGGGCAGTGTTCGTGAAGGAGCGAAAGCTTTTCAAGCGTCCGCGTTCCGGTTTCGTAGTCCGCGTCGTACTCGATGTCGAGTTCGTCCGCATGGCTCAGCCAGTAGGAAAGCAGCCACCCGGCGGCAGGATATTCCTCTATGCTGTACTTTACGTCCTCGGAGACCTGATGCCCCACCGTCTCGAGGGTGGCGCGCACGCTGTATGCGGAGCGGTTTTTTTGGAAAAAATAAGTCACCACGCCTACGATGAGCGTGGTTATCAAAACCAGCAGGGCGACCTGCGTCATGATGGTGCGCCTGGCTCTGATCATGCTGTTACCTTTGCGCGCTCGGCATGGCCTGATGCAGTTTTTCCAGCGCGGCGTTGTGCCTGAGCTTCACCGCGCCGTAGCTCAGGCCCATGATTTTGGCGATCTCCGTCAGCGGTTTTCCGTCGTAGTAGCGAAGCACGACGATCTGGCGCAGCGTCTCGGGCAGAAGCTTCAAGGCAGCGGCCAGCTCGCTGAGCGTTTCCCGGTTCAGAAGGTCCTCGTCCACGCCGTCCTCGGAGGGCATGTCCTCGCTCAGTTCGTCCTGCGGGCGGTTCTTTCTGAAAAAGTCGATCACGCAGTTTCGGGTGATCGTGTAGACCCAGGTGCTCAGCGCAGCCTTTTCGCTGTCGTAGGTGTCCAGCTTTATGAGGATTTTTTCGAATACGTCCGCGCACAGATCCTCCGCATCCGCATACGAGCTTATGCGCGCGCGGATGTAGGAGAAAACTTTGCCCCGGTACTGCGTATAAATTTCCGCTATATCAGGCTTGGTCATCTGCACGACGGCTCCTTTTTGTTTTTTTGCTCGTCGGGCATATATTTTGAACCCGCCGCGTTGATCAGCTCCGCCTCTTCCAGGCTGAGCTTGCGCGGCGCGGTCTTGGCGTGAACCGCATCGATCACGCTCTGAAGCTCTGCGTTGGGGTTGAATTTCTGATAGTCGAACAGACCCTTAAGCAACTTCTCCATACGTTTCTCACCTCTTTTCCACGGCACGGTCTCCGTACTTCTTTATACGCAGAAATGCCGCGGATGGCAGCTGCAGCGTTTGATCCCCTGCAAGCTTACATTCATTATAGCATAAAGCGCCCGTCAAAGCAACAAAAATTCACATTTTTTCGCGCGCCGCGTTCTGTCCGCCAGAGGTTTTCTCAGGCGTCGCCTGCGGGGAGTGCATTTCAACGATCGGGGAGCGCCCGTTAAGCGCTCCCCTTCTTATACGTTTATAAAACAGACTTCGGTCTTATTTGCTCGTGAACCTGAGCAGGAATCCGGACAGCTCTCCGGCGTAGAGGCTCTTTTTGGCCTTCCGCCACGAAAGCAGCGGGAAGACGAGCAGCGCGCTAAGGCAAACGAGCGCGAAATAGAACGGCGCGCCGAGGCTCCGGGCAGTCCACGGAAAGCCGTCCGTGCAGACGGCAAACAGCAGCATCAGGTACAGGCTCGCAGCATCGAAGAACGCGCACAAAGCCATCGCGCCGCCGCTGAAGAGCCGCTTGTTTTCCAAAAGAGCGACGGCCAGCGCGGAAAACAGTGCGTCCAGCCCCGCGATCAAAAGCAGCAAAAAGCCCATACCCCAGGTGATCTCTTCCGCCCAGTCGTACAGGTAGACGAGCGGCCAAATGTTCACCCACCCCTTGAGCGCGCAGAGGACGAGCGCGGTCAGAATCCACATGCCGTTTCACCTCCGTTAAATCGTCCGTAAAAATCCGTCGCTTTTGCGTTGCGGTTTTATTATACTCATGGGAGGGGGATTGTCAAGCGTCTTCAGGTCTTTTGCGCCGGCGGCAGTTCCGTCATGCGGAGCTTTGCGCAGCCGTAGGGCCAAAGCGCGCGCACGGTCTCTTCGCCCGCAAAGGCCGTGCCGGGGCGCTTTGCGCAGACGGTTTCGTAGCCGTCCTCATAGTCCCACTCGATCGGGCGCAGCGCGGCGTCCAGCGTGACCGGCGGCCTTTCGGAGGAGAACGGCGTTTCCGTAAGCCCGTGAAAGGCCGGTTTTTCGCCGAGGCTGCACCAGGCGTAGTTCCACGGGCCCGTGGGGATCAATTCGTAATCGCAGTAAGGGTATTTGCGTTCCACGCCGTTCCTTTCGTATTCGTGCATCTCTGTTCTGAACGGGATCGGCAGGGAGAAGACGAGGGAGCCGCAGCGCACGCTCTTTAAGCCGTTCGGGCGGTCGACGAATTGCGGCGTCGTTTCGAAGGCGATCCCGATCTTCTGTCCCTTCCCTTCGGGCAGGTCGAAGCAGAGCTCCTTTTCGTTTCGTTCCTCGCCGTCCACGCTCAGGCGCTCGGCAAAGGACGGCACGCGCACGACCAGCTTAAGCGGCTTTCGCGCGTCGATATGATAGACCAGCCGGTTGCGGAAGGGGTATTCGGTCTCCAGGCGGATCGTCGCCTCCTCCGTCTTCAGGACCGACGGAACGGGCACCGCGCTCAGCACCGTTTCGCCGCGGTGCATGAACGCGGACAGCGCGAATTTCGGCCAGCCCTGCCCGAAGTTTGCCGTGCAGCAGCCGTAATTCGGCTCCAGCCCGAACAGGTGCGCTTCCTTTCCGTTGGTGCGGAAGACGGGCTTTCCCGGGAAGGTTTGGCAGGCGATCTGATTGCTCATCTGATCGTACTGGTGCGTCCACATGTCGTCGCTGACGGCGGCAGGCAGTGCGTTGAAGGCGACCGTCTCCAGCATTTCCGCCCATTTGGGATCGCCGGTGCGGGCGTAGAGCAGTTCCAGCGAATACATCTGTTCGACCACGGCGCACAGCTCCGTGCCCTGAATGGGGCTTAAGCCCGACAGGCATTCGTCGCCGGTGAACAGCCCCGCAGCCGTGCCGTTGAAGCGCGTAAGGATGTCGTACAGGCGGGATGCCTTGTCCGTATAGGGCTTGCCCAGCAGGTCGCAGGTGACGGCCTCCTCCTTGAGCATCATGGCGATGTTCACGATGTGCGTGTCGTACGTCCATTGGTTGAGCGGGCGCTCCCATTTGGACGCCTGTGCCTCGTAATCGGTGCCCTGCGAGGCGAGGATGCGGGCAAGCTCCCTTATCCAGTCCTCTTTTTCCAGCCGCCAGAGCTCGTTCAGCGCAATGAACGCCTCGAACCAGCGGTGCTCGCCCCAGTTAAAGAGCGACACTTCGCCGTCCCTGAGAAGCTCGTAATAGTTTTTCATCGCCCTGCGCACGGCGTCGATCGCCCTTTTTTCGCCGGTGCACTGCCAGTACACGGTCAGCGTCTTGGAGATCAGCTGCACCGCCCAGGTGTCGTATGCCGCCCTCTCCTCTTTTTGGCAGGGGCAGATCCAGCCGTCCAGCTGCTGGCGATCGAGGATCGCGTCCACGTAGCGCTTCGCCGTGCGCTTCATCTCCTCGTCGTCCAGCAGATAGGCCAGCGGAATGAAGCCGTCCAGCCAGTAAGGCACCCGCTCCCAGGCTTCCCGGTCCCCGCCGATCCAGGCGCTGTCGCGCACGTCCGGCCAGACCTCGTGCAGGCGGCCGCACAGGCCCCTGGCCTGTATCGCAAGCTGATCCCTGAGCCAGCCCAATGGCTTAAGCTCCTTCGTCGTATACATTTCCCATCGGTCCATGCTTTTCCCCTCTCTTTCTGCCGTGTATGATACCACGAAAGCAGTTTATTTGCAAAGGGAACTTTCGCGAAAACGGAATCCAAAGTCCTTTTGCGTATGAAAGGCGGAGCCGCGCTTTTACGCGGCTCCGCCGTATATGGGTTTTGATTATTCTCCGGCCAGTTTCTTGTAGCTTTCGAGTCTCTTGGCCGCGTCTTCTTCGGCGGCGGTGAAGAGTTTCTCGGCCTCGGCGGGGAACTGGCGGGCGAGGCTGGCGTAGCGGTTCTCACCCTTGATGAAGTCCTGATAGCTGGCGGTGGGCGCTTTGCTGTCCACGGTCATGGGTACTTCGTTGTCGGGGTTGAAGCGGTACAGCTGCCAGTAGCCGGCCTGCACGGCCTTTTTGATCTCGGCCTGGGCGTTGTTCATCTTGATGCCGTGGTTGATGCAGGGCGCGTAGGCGATGATCAGCGACGGGCCGTGATAGGCTTCGGCCTCGGTGACCGCCTTGAGCAGCTGCGCGGGATCGGCGCCCATGGCGACCTGGGCCACGTACACGTAGCCGTAGGACATCGCCATCATGCCCAAATCCTTCTTCTTGGTGCGCTTGCCTGCCGCGGCGAACTTGGCCACCGCGCCGGTCGGGGAGGACTTGGAGGCCTGTCCGCCGGTGTTGGAATACACCTCGGTGTCCAGCACGAGGATGTTGACATCCTGGTTCTGGGCCAGCACGTGGTCAACTCCGCCGTAGCCGATGTCGTAGGCCCAGCCGTCACCGCCGAAGATCCACTGGCTCTTCTTCACCAGAAGGTCCTTGTCGGCCAGCACGGCGTCGGCCAGCTCGTCATTCTTGGGCAGCACGGCCAGGAGCTCCTTGGCGGCTTCCTTGCTGGCTTCGCCCTCTTCCTTGACTTCGAACCACTTGTCGATGGCCGCCGCCAGCTTCTTCTTGCGGCTGTTGGCTTCCTTGAGCTTCAGCAGGTTCTCAGCCAGCTTCTCGCGCCTCTGGGCGGTGGCCAGGAACATGCCGTAGCCAAACTCGGCGTTGTCCTCAAACAGGCTGTTGGCCCAGGCGGGACCGTGGCCTTCTTCGTTCACGGTGTAGGGGCAGGTGGGAGCGCTGCCGCCGTAAATGGAGGAGCAGCCCGTGGCGTTGGCGATCATCATGCGGTCGCCGAAGAGCTGGGTAATGAGCTTGACGTAAGGCGTCTCGCCGCAGCCCGCGCACGCGCCGGAGAACTCGAACAGGGGCTTTTTGAACTGGCTGTCCTTTACGGTCTTCACGTTCAGCTCGCCCTTGAACTCAGGCAGCGTCTGGGCGAATTCCCAGTTGGCTTCCTGGGCGGTCTGGGTGGCGAGGGGCTTCATGACCAGCGCCTTTTCCTTGGCGGGGCAGACATTTACGCAGTTTTCGCAGCCGGTGCAGTCCAGCACGCTTACCTGCATGCGGTAGGCAAAGCCCTTGAACTTGGGGCCGATGGCGGCCTTGGTCTCGAAGGAGGCGGGCGCCTTTTTGAGATCCTCTTCGCCGATCAGGTAGGGACGGATGGCGGCGTGCGGGCACACCAGAGAGCAGTTGCCGCACTGGATGCACTTGGTGATGTCCCACTCGGGAACCTTCACAGCGATGCCGCGCTTTTCGTACTTGGTGGTGCCGGTGGGCACGGTGCCGTCGATGGTGAAAGCGGATACGGGCAGCTTGTCGCCTTCCTGCGCGAGGATGGGGGCGATGACGCTGTCGAAGTACTCGGTGGCTTCGACCTTTACGGGCACGGCGCCTTCGGTGGTGGTAGCCCAGGCAGCGGGCACCTTCACTTCGTTCAGACCGCTGATGGCCACGTCAATGGCCGCCCAGTTCATCTTGACGACTTCGTCGCCCTTCTTGGCGTAGCTCTTCTTGGCGTAAGCCTTCATGTACTCATCCGCCTTCTCGTAGGGGATGATGTCGGCCAGCTTGAAGAACGCGGCCTGCATGGTGGTGTTGATGCGTCCGCCCATGCCAACGGAGGCGGCCAGCTTCACGGCGTCGATGGTGTAGAAGCGTGCTTTCTTCTGGGCGAGCTTGTTCTTCATGGAAGCGGGCAGCTCTTTCTCCAGCTGTTCAGCCGTCCAGGGGCAGTTGAGCAGGAACACGCCGCCGGTCTTCAGGGCGCTCACCATGTCGTACTTGGTAACATAAGCGGCATTGTGGCAGGCGATGAAGTCCGCGCTGTCGATCAGGTAGGTGCTCTTGATGGGGGTGTCGCCGAAGCGCAGATGGCTCACGGTGATGCCGCCGGACTTCTTGGAGTCGTAGCTGAAATACGCCTGCGCGTACTTGTCGGTGTGGTCGCCGATGATCTTGATGGAGTTCTTGTTGGCGCCCACGGTGCCGTCGGAACCCAGGCCGTAGAACTTGCAGCACACGGTGCCTTCGGGGGCGGCGATGAGCAGGTCGCCCAGCTCCAGGCTGGTGCCGGTCACATCGTCGTTGATGCCCACGGTGAAGTGGTTCTTGGGGCATTCCTTGGCCAGGTTGTCGTACACAGCCTTGACCATGGTGGGATTGAATTCCTTGCTGCCCAGGCCGTA
>JAEEGL011413934.1_pt1 | contig 11728 bp, 5 predicted proteins | sample 9134231 | NCBI WGS metagenome assembly JAEEGL01 (sample SAMN16246548, study PRJNA631951) | gut metagenome | biome: gut microbiome; feature: rumen; material: fiber-attached | host: Bos | place: Iran: Karaj | collected 2018-10
AAAATCGCAGTAATCAAAATCGTTCGCGAAATCACCGGTTTAGGTTTGAAAGAAGCCAAAGACTTAGTCGAAGGCGCTCCTAAAGCCGTGAAAGAAGGCGTTGCCAAAGCTGAAGCAGAAGAAATGAAAAAGAAAATTACCGAAGCTGGCGGCGTTGTAGAACTCAACTAAAAAATATCAAGACCTAAACCTCTTCGGGGGTTTAGGTCTTTGTGCATTAAACAGGGAATGCACCGAAGTAAGTAGGGACCAAATAAAATGGAACAATTAAATTTCGGCAAAATTAAAACCAAAGTTGCAATGACACATTTACTTGCCATGCAACATCAATCATTTAATAACTTTTTGCAAAGATATACAGACCCTAAAAAAAGGGAAACACGCGGTCTTCAAGGTGTATTTGAAGATATTTTCCCGATAGAAGCCCCAGATGGGAGCATGAGATTAGATTTCGTAAAATATACTATTGGTGAAGAAAAATATGCTTCACCTATGGAAGCAATTAACAGGGACGGCACATACAGCGTTCCTTTAAAAGCAACTTTGCGTTTAAGTTTCTATAAAGTAAAGAAAGATAAAGGTACCAGAGATTTTATTAAAGCGGAAGAAGAAGATATATTGCTTTGTGATCTTCCTGTAATGACGGAAGCAGGTTGCTTTGTTTACAACGGTGACGAACGTGTTGTAGTAAGCCAGCTTCACAGATCCCCTGGTATTATCTTTGAAGAAGACGAAGAAAAACAACAAAGCACACTTGGTAAAAGATTATATGTAGCACGCATTATTCCTTACAGAGGCGCATGGATTGAATTCCAATTTGATATCGCAAACGTTTTGTGGGTGCGTATTGATAAAAAGAAAAAGTTCCTCGCAACCACATTTTTACGTGCTTGCGGCCTTGAAACAAATGCACAAATTTTACAGGCTTTCTACCCTACGGAAACCGTTCAAGTAAAATTAAATGACATTGATAATGTAGTTGGTCGCTATGCAGCAGAAGATATTGTTAACGATCAAGGCGAAGTTCTTTGGAACTTAGATGAAAAAGCAGCCACTCCGATTGATGATAAAACTTTCGGTATTTTAATACAGAACAAAATTAAATCAATTAAAGTTTTAAGCGGTAATCCGCGCCAAGATAACCCCGGTATTTTAGTTACCTTGGAAGCAAACAAAAAAGATGAACCCAGAACAAAAGGTGAAGCCCAATATGAAGTTTACAGAAAAATGCGCGGGCAAGACTTTATTGTTAAAGAACAAGCAGAACACTTTTTGGATAGTTTAATCTTTAAGAATATTAAAAGGTATGATTTAAGTTTTGTCGGCCGCTTTAAAATCAACAAAAAATTTGATTATTTCTTTGAAAAGTTGGCCAAACAAAATAAAGAATATGCAAAACCGAAAGATAATGCAAGAACTTTATCAACACAGGATGTTATTGTTACCTTGCAATATCTTTTAGCATTAAACGCAGGGGAAGAAGTCTCCAGCGAAATGTATAAAGATTTTACTTTTAAAATAGATGATATTGACCACTTGGGTAACAGACGTGTACGCGGTATTGGTGAACTTTTGGAAAACCAAGTCCGCATCGGGTTATCACAAATGGCAAAAATCGTTCGCGATAAAATGACCAAAGAAAACGGTAACAAAAAAATTACCCCCAGAACTTTGGTTAATGATCAACAAATTCGTGTTTGTATCAGAAGGTTCTTTGGTACCCATCAACTTTCACAATTTATGGACCAAATTAACCCTCTTTCAGAACTTACACACAAAAGACGTTTATCTGCTTTGGGCCCCGGTGGTTTGAACAGAAAACGTGCAGGCTTTGAAGTGCGCGACGTCCACTACACACATTATGGTCGTCTTTGTCCGATTGAAACCCCTGAAGGTCCGAACATCGGTTTGATCACTTCTTTAGCATGCTATTCTAAAGTTAATGAATACGGTTTGATTGAAACACCTTTCAGAAAAGTTAAAAACGGTAAAGCAACCGATGAAATTTCTTATTTAACTGCTGACCTTGAAGACGATTTAATGGTAGCACAGTCAAATACCCCATTAGATGCAAAGGGTAATTTAGCAACAGACCAGGTTGCTTGCCGTGTTAGGGCAGATTATCCTATCGTTACACCTACGGAAGTTGACTATATGGATATTTCACCGTTACAAGTTATCAGCGTTTCAGCCGCTTTGATTCCTTTCTTGGAACACGACGATGCTAACCGTGCTTTGATGGGTTGTAACATGCAACGCCAGGGTGTACCTTTACTTAATACCGAAGCACCTTTAGTAGGTACAGGTATTGAAGAAATTGTAGCACACGACTCCGGTACAACAATTGTTGCAAAACGCGCAGGTAAGGTTGTTTTATCTTCTGCAGATTTGATTGTTGTTGAAGCAAATGATACAAGCAAAAAAGCAGATAAATATGATATATATGAACTTGTAAAATATAAACGTTCTAACCAAGATACCTGCATTAACCATAAACCTCTCGTTAAAACCGGTGATAAAGTAAAAGAAGGCCAAACATTAGTAGATGGCCCGGCAATGAAAGACGGTATTTTATCATTAGGCCGCAACTTACTCGTAGGTTTTATGAGTTGGGAAGGTTATAACTACGAAGACGCTATTTTAATTTCAAATCGTTTAGTTAAAGAAGATATTTTAACTTCTATACACTTGCACGAATTTTCAACTGATGCAAGAAGCACAAAACTCGGTGCAGAAGAAATTACAAAAGATATCCCAAATATCGCAAACGATACTTTAGCTCACTTAGATAATGACGGTATTATTTTACCGGCAACAGTCGTGGGCCCGGGTGACATTTTAGTAGGTAAAGTTACACCGAAAGGTGAACAACAACTTACCCCGGAAGAAAGACTTTTGAAAGTAATCTTCGGTAAAAAAGCAGATGATGTCGTTGATGCTTCACTCCGCGTTCCGCCCGGCACAACAGGTAAAGTTATCGGAACAAGAGTTTTCGTCCGTATGGAAAAGAACTACGACGACAAAATTGAAAAGATTACTAAAAAAGTTTTGGATGCCGTTTCCGCTAAAGAAAAACGCGAAGTTCTTGCAAACATTGATGCCGAATTAGAAAAAATTGCAAAAACTAAACACGACAGAATGTCTAATTTCGTTAAGAAATTAAAAGAAATTCGTGATGAACACAATGCTGATACCGCTGCAGTACATGAAGCAAGAGCCATTGCTTTAGAAGAAGCTAAAGAAAAATATAAAAAAGCAGCGGAATTAAAAAAGGCACAAGAGTCTATCAACAACCTTTATAAGGAATTAGAAGAAAAAGCCTTTAATAAATGTATCGCAAATATTAAGCTTTTGCAAGCAGGTGATGAAAACTTAGCAGTTGTAGTCAATAAATCAGTTAAAGTATTTATTGCCTCAAAACGCAAAGTACAGGTAGGTGACAAACTCTCCGGCCGCCACGGTAACAAAGGTATCGTAGCAAGAATTTTACCGGAAGAAGATATGCCTTACTTACCTGACGGCACACCTCTTGATGTTGTTCTTTCACCTTTGGGTATCCCGTCAAGAATGAACGTGGGCCAGCTTTTGGAAGTCATGCTCGGTTGGGCAGCTCACCATTTAAATATCAACACAGCAACCCCTGTTTTTGATGGCCCGAGTGAAGAAGAAGTCAAAGAACAAATTAGAAAAGCAAAAGAAGTATTGCGCAAAAAAGGCGTACCGGAACAATATTTACCGGATGATTATTGCCGTATTACTTTATACGACGGCCGTACCGGTGAACCTTTTGAAGAAAAAGTTACTATCGGCTATATGTACATCATGAAACTTATTCACTTGGTTGAAGATAAAGTACACAGCCGTTCAACCGGTCCGTACAGTTTGATTACACGCCAACCTTTAGGTGGTAAAGCACAGTTCGGTGGTCAGAGATTCGGTGAAATGGAAGTCTGGGCCATTGAAGGTTACGGTGCTACTTATACATTACAGGAATTCTTAACAGTTAAATCAGACGATTTTAACGGTAGAACCAAAATGTATGAAGCTATCGTTAAAGGTCAATTACCAACCCAACCCGGCGTACCGGAATCTTTCAAAGTTCTCGTAAAAGAACTGCAGGCCCTCGGGCTTAGCGTGGAGTTGCCAAGAATAACCAAAAATACAAAAACAACCAAAACTCCAGCCGTAGAAAAAGAAGAAAAGGTTAAATAGGAGCATATAAAAATGTTTGAAGCAAATAAGAAAACAAAAAAAGCAGGAGAACTTAACTTCTTTGATTTTGATGCTATTAAATTAGGTATAGCAAGCCCGGAACAAATTTTATCTTGGTCTTATGGCGAAGTTAAAAAACCGGAAACAATTAACTACAGAACTTTAAAACCCGAGAGAGATGGCTTATTTTGTGAACGTATCTTCGGGCCTACAAAAGACTATGAATGCGCCTGCGGTAAATACCGCTGGGTAAAATTCAAAGGTATGTGCTGCGATAGATGCGGTGTTGAAATTACAGAATCAAAAGTTCGCCGCGAAAGAATGGGGCATATCGAACTTGCCGTTCCTGTAACACATGTTTGGTTCTTAAAGAAAACCCCGTCAAGAATCGGCGTTTTACTTGATATGAGAACCATCGATCTTGAAAGAGTTGTTTACTATGCAAGTTATGTAGTTTTGGAAGATGCCGTCGATTCAGTTACCGGCAGAACGGACTACAAAAAAGGCGATATTTTATCGGAAGAGCAAGTCCGCGAAGCACGCAAAAAATACGGTTCAAAACTTAAAGCAGATATCGGTGCACCGGCAATTCAAGCATTGCTTGCAAGTTTAGATTTTAATAAAGAAATTCCTGCCTTGGAATTACAACTCAAAGAAACACAAAGCGAAGCAGAAAGGACTAAACTTATCCGCCGTATTAAAATGATGAAGGAATTTAAAGATTCCGGTAATAAACCTGAGTGGATGGTTTTATCAGTTCTTCCTGTTATTCCTCCAGATTTGAGGCCTTTGGTTCCTCTCGATGGTGGCCGTTTTGCTGCATCAGACTTAAACGATTTATACAGACGTATTATTAACAGAAATAACCGCTTGAAACATATTAAATCTTTGCAAGCACCTAAAGTTATGGTTTATAACGAAATGCGCTTGTTACAAGAAGCCGTTGACGCTTTAATTGAAAACGGTGCACGCGGTAAAGTTTTCTTAGGGCCCGGTGGCAGACCTTTAAAATCTTTATCAGATTCTATTAAAGGTAAACACGGTAGATTCCGCCAAAACCTTCTTGGTAAAAGGGTGGACTATTCCGGCCGTTCGGTTATCGTAGTCGGTCCGAGTTTGAAACTCAATCAATGCGGTTTACCGAAACTTATGGCGCTTGAACTTTTCAAACCTTTTATTATCGGCGAACTTATGAAGAAAGAAGGTGTAACTTTAAAAGCCGCTAAAAAGAAACTTGAAAGAGTCAGCCCTGAAATTTGGGATATTTTAGAAAAAGTTACCAAAAATCACCCGGTACTTTTAAACCGTGCTCCGACATTGCACCGCTTGGGTATCCAGGCTTTTGAACCGGTCTTGATTGAAGGTAAAGCCATTCAACTTCACCCGTTAACCTGTGCAGCATTTAACGCTGACTTCGACGGTGACCAGATGGCTGTTCACGTTCCTTTAACAATTGAAGCACAAATCGAAGCAAGAACATTAATGCTTGCTACAAATAATATTTTATCACCTGCTTCAGGTAGGCCTATTGCAAGCCCTTCACACGATATGGTATTAGGTGTAAACTATATTACCAAAATTAAAGATAAAGATTTGGGTGAAGGTTCTTTGTTTGCCGATAGCGAGGATGCTTTAACCGCTTTGGAATACGGTAAAATTTCTTTACATGCCAAAATTAAAGTTGGCGGTATTACAAAGAAAATGAATGAAGGTAAAGATGTTGCCAAATGGACAGATTATACATCCGTTGGTCGTATTATCTTTAACCAAATTTTACCGAAAGGCTGGCCTTTCTTAAATAAAGATATAGGTAAGAAAGAACTTGCCAAAATGGTAAGTGATTGCTACAAAGATCCGAAATACGGGCATTATGAAACCGTCCAATTTTTGGACAGAATCATGTCACTCGGTTACAAATATGCAACCAAATCAGGTCTTTCAATTTCAATCGCAGATATGATTGTTCCTGCTAATAAGGAAAAGAAAGTTAAAGAAGCACAAAAGAAAGTTAAAGCAATTCAGGAACAAGCTGAAACAGGTACAATCACCGAAGGTGAAAGGTACAATAAAGTTATCGACATCTGGACAAAAGTTACAGATGATATTGCAGAAGAACTTTTCAAAGAGATGGCAGATGTTGAAAAGAAACCTGTTAAAAAAGGTGAACAAAAATTCAACTCAGTTTTCTTAATGGCTAATTCCGGCGCACGCGGTTCAAGGCAACAGGTTAGACAGCTCGCCGGTATGCGCGGTTTGATGGCAAAACCTCAAAAGAAACTTACCGGTGGTGCCGGTGAAATTATTGAAAACCCGATTACCGCAAACTTCCGTGAAGGTTTGTCAGTTTTGGAATACTTTATTTCAACACACGGTGGTCGTAAAGGTTTGTCAGATACCGCTTTGAAAACTGCAGACGCAGGTTATTTGACAAGACGTCTTATTGACGTTGGTCACAATTTAGTAGTTACCGAAGATGACTGCGGTACAACAGAAGGTGTAGTCCTCCACGACTTAAAGAGCGGTGAAGAAATTATTGAACCGCTTTCCGAGCGTATAGTAGGCCGCACTTCTTTGGAAGATGTCAAAGTTAAAGACGGTGAAAAAGAAATTACCATTATTAAAGCAGGTGATCTTATTACCGCCGCACAAGGTGATTTAGTTAAGAAATATGAAGTTGAATCTGTAAGGGTTCGCTCAGTATTAACTTGTAATTCCAAACACGGTATTTGTGCAAAATGTTATGGTAACAGTTTAGCAACCGGTATGCTTGCACGCGTCGGTGATACAGTAGGTATTATTGCTGCACAATCAATCGGTGAACCTGGTACACAGTTGACTTTGAGAACCTTCCACATCGGTGGTGCGGCATCACGTGTTTTAAGCCGCTCTCAAGCGATGGCAGAAATTAACGGTAAAGTTACCTTTAAAGATATTAAAGTTATTGAAGACAGATTTGAAAACAAACTCTGTCTTTCCAGAAACGGCTCAATCTTCATAGAAGATGAAAAGGGCAATGTTAAAGAGTACAAAATCCCATACGGTGCAAAAATCTTGGTTAACGATAAATCAAAAGTTACCAAAGATACCATTATGGCTGAATGGGACCCGCACTCCTTACCATTGATTGCTGAAAGAAACGGTAAAATTAAACTTCTTGATGTTGTAGAAGGTATTACGCTTCAAGAAGAACGCAACAAAGTTACAGGTATTATTGAGCGCAAAATTACCGCCAGCAAAATGGGCCGCAAGAACCCGCGCATTATTATAGATAAAGTTCCTTATCCTTTAACTATCGATACTATCTTGTTAGTTGAAGAAGGTGAGGAAGTCCAAGCGGGTGATATTTTAGCAAAAATCGCTAAAGAAACAGGCGGGACAAAAGATATTACCGGCGGTTTGCCGCGTATCGCAGAATTGTTTGAAGCCAGAACGCCCAAAAACCCCGCCATTATCGCAGAATTTGCAGGTGTGATTCGCTTAGAAACCTCTTCTAAGGGCTTAACTGAGGTAGTCCTTAGTAATGAGGAAATTCAACAAGAAAAGCATTACCCGATTCCGCAAGGTAAACACTTAAGAGTTTACACCGGAGATAAAGTTGCAAAAGGTGATGCTTTGACCGATGGTGCTATAGATCCCCACGACGTGCTGCGCGTGAAGGATATACAAGAAGTGCAGGAATTCTTGCTTAACGCCATTCAGGAGGTTTACCGCTTACAGGGTGTTACGATTAACGACAAACATATTGAAGTTATCGTTCGCCAAATGTTAAGCAATGTGAAGATCCAAGAAGTTGGTGATTCAACCTTCTTAAAAGGCCAAATTGTTAGCAAATCCGAGTATAGAAAGGAAAATGAACGCTTAGAAGCAGAAGGTAAAAAACCTGCTTTTGCAAAACCGATCTTACTTGGTATCAGTAAAGCATCTTTGGCGTCTGAGTCATTTATCTCAGCAGCCAGCTTCCAGGAGACAACCCGCGTGTTAACAGATGCAGCTATCAAAGGGCAAGTTGACGACTTAGAAGGCCTAAAAGAAAACGTAATTGTAGGCCATTTAATTCCCGCAGGAACAGGTATAGCTACCAAAAATATCAAGCGAGAATTTGAAGAGAAAGCAAAATAAAATAGGAGAAAAGAAATAAATGCCGACAGTAAATCAATTAATTAAACACGGCAGAAGCAAAACGGAGTTTAAAACCAAAGCTCCGGCTTTAAACAGCTGCCCGCAAAGACGTGGCGTTTGCACCCGTGTATATACGACAACCCCTAAAAAGCCAAACTCAGCTTTGAGAAAGGTTGCCCGTGTAAAGTTAACCTCCAAAATGGAAGTAACTGCTTATATTCCTGGAGTAGGACATAACCTACAAGAACACTCCATCGTATTAGTTCGCGGTGGTCGTGTTAAAGACTTACCGGGTGTAAGATATCACATTATCCGCGGCGCCTTAGACGCAAGCGGTGTAGAAAATAGAAAGCAAGGCCGTTCACTTTACGGTGTAAAAAGGCCTAAAGCTGGTAAATAGGAGATTAACTTAATATGCCTAGAAAAGGTTTAAGACCAAGAGATCGTCGCCCACTTCCCCCGGCAGATTATAAATATAATTCTGTCTTAATGGCGAGATTCATCAATAAAATCAATTTTGAAGGGAAGAAAGCCACTGCTGAAAAAATCGTTTTTGATGCTTTAGATATTATCAAAGCAAAAACCAAAGCAGATCCGATGGAAGTTTTCAATAAATGTATTGAAAATGTTCGCCCTCTTTTAGAGGTTAAAGCCCGCAGAGTCGGCGGTGCAACATATCAAGTGCCTGTTGAAGTAAAACCTTTAAGAAGCACTTCCGTTGCAATGCGCTGGTTACTTGCTGCCGCACAAGGCCGCAAAGGGCGCCCTATGGCTGAAAAATTGGCCGAAGAAATTATTTTGGGTTCCAAAAAAGAAGGTACTGCCTTTAAAAAACGTGAAGATACTCACAAAATGGCAGAAGCCAACAGAGCGTTTGCTCACTTTAAATGGTAGGTTGTTATGGCTGACGATTTGCAAAAATTTCCTTTAGAAAAAATCAGAAATATCGGTATTATCGCGCACATCGATGCCGGTAAGACAACCACCACAGAACGTATTTTGTATTATACGGGCCGCACCCACAAGATCGGTGAAACACACGACGGTGCATCAGTTACAGACTGGATGGAACAGGAACGCGAAAGAGGTATTACCATTACCTCCGCCGCTGTTTACTGCAAATGGCGTGATTGCCAATTCAACATCATCGACACCCCGGGACACGTGGACTTTACCGCAGAAGTAGAACGTTCACTCCGCGTCCTTGACGGTGCAGTATGCTGTTTCGACGGCGTACAAGGTGTTGAACCTCAATCAGAAACAGTTTGGCGCCAAGCAGATAAATACGGTGTTCCGCGTATCGCTTATATTAACAAAATGGATAGAGTCGGTGCAAATTTCCAACGCTCAGCAAAATCTATTGTTGATAAATTAGGCGGTAATGCTTGCCCGATTCAAATTCCAATCGGTGCGGAAGACCAATTTAAAGGTGTTGTCGATATCATTAAAATGAAAGGCTTAATATGGTCAGGAGATCATAACGGCGCTGAATTTAATGAGGTTGATATCCCTGCAGATTTAGTTGAAGAAGCACAAGCAGCACGCACACACATGCTTGAAAAATTAGCAGACTTCGATGATAAAATTATGGAACGCTATTTAAACGGCGAAACCAATTTTACCGAAGAAGAAATCCGCGCTGCTATCCGCAAAGGCACATTAACCGGTAAATTCTTCCCGGTTGTTTGCGGTTCTTCTTACAAAAACAAAGGCGTTCAGCCTTTACTCGATGCGGTATGCTATTATTTGCCTTCACCGCTTGATATTCCTCCTGTAAAAGGTACTAACCCCGATACAGGTGAGGAAGTTACCAGATCACATTCTGATAAAGATCCGTTCTGTGCTTTACTCTTCAAAATTCAGACGGACCCTTACGTCGGCAAGTTATCTTTCTTCAGAATTTATTCCGGTAAACTTGATGCAGGTGATACAGTATTGTTCCCGTCCAAAAATGCGGAAGAACGCGTTGGCCGTATCATGCGCTTACACGCAAATAAGAGAGAAGAAGTTAAATCACTCCGCGCAGGCGATATCGCAGCAACAGTCGCTTTGAAAAACGCATCCGTTGGGCAAACATTCTGCTCCCCGGAACATCCTATTGTTCTTGAAAGTATTACTTTCCCTGAACCGGTTATTTCAATCGCAGTTGAACCGAAGTCTAAAGACGATTCCGATAAAATGTCTAATGCTTTGGCAAAACTCGCAGAAGAAGACCAAACCTTCCGCGTTAAAACCGATGAAGAAACCGGTCAAACAGTTATTTCCGGTATGGGTGAATTGCACTTGGATATCTTGGTTGACCGTATGAAACGCGAGTTTAACGTTCAAGCCAATGTCGGTGCACCTCAAGTTGCTTACAGGGAAACTATTACCAAGACAGTTGAACAAGAAAGTAAATTTATCAGGCAGTCCGGTGGTAAAGGTCAATACGGTCACGTATTCTTGCGCCTTGAACCTCTTCCTGCCGGTAAAGGTTTTGAATTTGTCAATGAGATTACCCAAGGACGTATTCCCCGTGAATTCATCCCCGCTATTGAAAAGGGTTGCCGTGAGGCCCTTGAAAGTGGTGCTTTGGCAGGGTATCCCCTTGTTGATATTAGGGCCGCTGTTTACGACGGTTCTTTCCACGAAGTTGACTCTTCAGAAATGGCATTTAAGATTGCCGCCTCTATGGGTTTGAAAGAGGGTGCTAAAAAAGCCAATCCTGTGTTACTTGAACCTATCATGAAGGTTGAAGTTGTAACCCCCGAATCCAACATGGGCGACATCATGGGTGACTTAAGTTCAAGAAGAGCCAAAATCGGCGAAATGGGCGACAGAGGAAATGCAAAATATATTAAAGCACAAGTTCCTCTCGCTGAAATGTTTGGTTATGCAACAACAGTACGTTCACTTTCTCAAGGGCGTGCATCATTTACCATGGAACCAAGCCACTATGAGCCTGTTCCGGGTAACGTAGCCAAAACTATTATTGAGAAGAAAACAGCCGTAGCGGCTAAATAAAATTTGCCCGCCCCTTAGCGGGCGGGCTATAATTTAAAGGAGATATTATGGCAAAGGAGAAATTCTCAAGAAGCAAACCACACGTTAACGTTGGTACAATCGGCCACGTTGACCACGGTAAGACGACCTTAACCGCTGCAATGACAAAAGTCTTAGCAAGCGAAGGTAAAAGTAAAGAAATGGCCTACAGCGATATTGCGAAAGGCGGTGTAGTAAGAGACGCAAGCAAAATCGTAACAGTAGCAGTTTCACACGTTGAATACGAATCAGACAACAGGCACTATGCACACATTGACTGTCCGGGCCACGCTGACTACATTAAAAACATGATCACCGGTGCCGCACAAATGGACGGTGCAATCTTGGTAGTATCAGCAGTAGACGGTGCAATGCC
>JAEEGL012280317.1_pt1 | contig 11728 bp, 11 predicted proteins | sample 9134231 | NCBI WGS metagenome assembly JAEEGL01 (sample SAMN16246548, study PRJNA631951) | gut metagenome | biome: gut microbiome; feature: rumen; material: fiber-attached | host: Bos | place: Iran: Karaj | collected 2018-10
ATATATAATGTCTCTACCAAATGGTTATAATACAATTATTGGAGAGGGTGGAGTAAACCTATCTGGTGGTCAAAAACAAAGAATTGCTATTGCCAGGACATTGCTACTAAATACTAAAATTATTCTGTTTGATGAAGCTACTAGTGCCCTAGATAATGAATCACAAAAGTACATTAAACAAACAATAGATTCCCTAGTAAAAAATCATACAATAATAATTGTAGCCCACCGATTATCTACTATTGAAGATGCTGATATAATTAATATTATTGATAAAGGAAAACTAGTAGACCAAGGAACACATGATGAGTTGTTGGAAAAATCTAAAATTTATAAAACTCTATATACTAATACAACTTCAAATTCAAATAATTAAGATTGAGATTTTTCTCAATCTTTTTTATAATTATAAAGAGGTGATTATATGAAAACAGAAAAAAATATATTAATAGCTTTTCTTTTAAATATATCTTTCTCTATATTTGAATTTTTTGGAGGAATATTTACTAATTCAGTTGCTATTCTATCAGATTCTATTCATGATTTAGGGGATGCTGTCTCAATAGGAATATCCTACTTTATGGAAAGAAAAAGTAAGAAAGAAGCTGATAATAATTATACTTATGGTTATATTAGATATTCTGTCTTAGGTGGCGTCATAACAACATCAATACTATTAGTTGGTTCCATTTTAGTAATTATAAGCGCTATAAAAAGATTAATTAACCCTGTAGAGGTAAACTATAGTGGTATGATTATCTTTGCCATTATTGGGGTGGTTTTAAACCTAATTGCGGCGTATGTTACTAAAGAAGGAGATTCAATTAATCAAAAGTCTGTTAACTTACATATGTTAGAAGATGTCCTAGGTTGGATAATAGTATTAATAGGTGCTATTATAATGAATTTTACAGATATAAGAATATTAGATCCTATAATGAGTATCTTAGTGGCTATATTTATCTTAATTAATTCATTAAAAAACCTAAAAAAAGTAGTAGATTTATTTTTAGAAAAAACTCCAAGTGATATAAATATAGAAGAATTAAAAAAACATTTAATAGAAATAGATGGTGTAGATGATATTCATCATATTCATGTTTGGAGCATAGATGGTTTTAATAACTATGCTACTATGCATATAGTATCTAAAGCAAAAAATATAAATAAAATAAAAAAAGATATTAGAGAAGAATTAGAAGAACATAACATATGTCATGCTATACTAGAAACAGAAGAAGAAGCTTGTGATGATTTAGAGTGCCATGTAAAATTAAAAGAACACACCCATCACCATCATCATCATTAATAAGAGGCAAAAATGGAAAGAAAAATATATTATGAAAGTACTGATAATATTAAACTATGTGGTCTATTAAACGTAGTAAATAGTGATAAGAAGATAGTAATATTATGTCATGGTTTTTATTCTAATAAATACTCAACAGGGTTTAATAAACTAGTAAAAAAATTGCAGTCACTAAATATTAATTCCTTTAGATTTGACTTCAGAGGATTAGGTGAAAGTAGTGGGCAGTTTGTTGAAACAACTCCTTTAAAAGAACTAGCCGATCTAGAATCAACAATTGAATATGTAATAAGTCTTGGCTACCAAGATATAGTTCTATTAGGTACAAGTTTTGGTGGAAGTATAGTCTCCCAATTAGAACATAAAAAGTATCCTTCAATTAAAGCTTTAGTATTATGGTATAGTGTCCTTGACTACCAAGATTTTGCTAAGACTACTGAAGAATTATCAAAAGAAAAAAAGGAAATTGCAGATAAACAAGGTTACTATGAAAAAACTAACTCCAAAGGAACTATATTTAAAATCGGTAAAGATTTATACAACGAAGTGTACAGCCTAGTACCATATAAAAACATAATTAATCTGGATTTACCAATACTATTTGTACATGGTTTAAAGGATACAATAGTTCCTTATGAATCTTCTGTTAAAATATCAAAAATGTGTAAGAACTCCCAACTAGAATTAATAAAAAATGGTAATCATTCATTTACTAATAATAAAAAAGCCATGAATGAAGCAATAAATGTCACTACAAAATATATAAAAAATATACTAAATAGAAAGAAAACAAAGGGGATCGTAGCTTTATGAAAACGCCTGAAATCAAACCGGAAGAATTAGCTTTTTTGGAATGGCTAAAACACAAAAGAGCAGAAGATGAGAAAAACTTAGCAAGTCTCTGGAGGGTATTTGATGAAAGAGAAGAAGCCCATATGAATTTATACAACCATCAAAGCCCAGCTGAAAAAGAAGCCATCAATGGATTAAACGCTATTGATAGTCTAGAATCAAAAATTATCCAAGGCCAAAGCATAACCATGCTTAAAACCAACCTTAACCCAAATTCGAAAGATGACAAGTTAGAAAGTGGTTTGATAGATGGATACCTAGTTTACCTAGAAGAACAGGACACTGCTGATAAGAAGCAAAATCGTTAATCAGTCTAGGCTATTTATTGTCTGATATGCATGGTATAATAACCTAGAAGTGGTGATAAAATGGAATTCATAAGAACTAAAACAATACTATCAAAAGTTAAATATGGAGCCGATTGGTATGGCGTAGATTATAATATGAATCTATATAGAGGTTGCTCTCATGGTTGTATTTATTGTGATAGTAGAAGTAATTGTTATCACATAGATAATTTTGATGTCCCTAGAGGTAAAGAAAATGCCCTAGCAATATTAGAAAAGGAATTATCCAAAAAACAAGATCACGGCTTAATAGGAATAGGAGCAATGTCAGATACGTATAATCCCTTAGAAAAAGAATACGAGCAAACAAGAGGCGCCCTAAAAATAATATCTAAATATAACTTTGGGGTATCCATTGATACAAAAAGTGATTTAGTATTAAGAGACTTAGACTTATTAAAAGATATAAACAAAAAGAATAATGTAATAATAAAATTCACTATCACAACACCTCACGATTATATATCAAAAATAATAGAACCACGTGTATGCCCATCGTCTAAAAGACTAGAAGCCATTAAGACTTTAACCGATAATGGTATCTATGCTGGAATTATGTTAAACCCAGTCTTACCTTTCATAACAGATAAAGAAGAAGATATAAGACTACTAGTAAAATTAGCTCACGAACACGGTGCCAAGTTTATTCATACTTTTATGGGTATGACACTAAGAGAAAACCAAAGAGATTACTATTATGAGCAACTAGATAAATACTTCCCAAACACCAAAGAAAAATATATAAATTACTATAAAAATAGGTATAATTGCCCAGTGCCAAATTATAAAAAGTTATATAAAATATTTACTGAAGAATGTGATAAATATAAAATACTTTATAACATGAACGATATTATAAAAGACTTTAAAAAAGAAATAAAAACCATTGAGCAAGTATCACTATTTTAAATAAATGATAATTAGGTGAGATTATGTACTCAAGTAAAAATATAAAAGACATAAAACAAATACTTAAATATCATAGAGCTAATGATATGATGAATCTAATAAGAATATTTCCAGATTTAAGCCCGGTAGACCACATAGTGATAATTACTGATGAAGAAGACTACATAAATAACAAAGAAATAATAGATAATATGTCTGGTATTCGTAATGGGAACCCTATAACTGAACCATGTATGAAGTCAGTCCCCGCAAAAGTAGAAGATGAAGATAAATTAGAAATACTAAGAAGAGTAAAAAAAGTAAATGCAGAAGGCGTTTTAATACTATTTCACTTGAATTTAACTCAATCGGAAAGATATAATAGATATGCTGGTATATGTGTGGCAGTATCTCTTGGGAATAATATTTACATCGAAGCAGTCGGAAAAGGCTTTGATGGCAGAGAAGTTCAAAAAGGTATTTGCTGTCATGAAAGATATCTAATACCATGGCAAGATATAAGAGGTCTTACTATCGAAAACTTTAAAGACTATAGAAGCTATATAATAAATCAAACTGATTATTTAAAAACAAGAGAAGAAAGAATAAAATACTTAGTCACTTGTGGTATTAAAGAAAAAGAAATTACTATACCAAAACAATATTCTGAAATACCAAACTTTATATGGTTAGATGTAATTACTAATGTTATAAAGCCAGTATATAACGATGAATACTATTTACGAGCCGAAAATTACAAAGAATTTCATATAAGTGGTCACACCGAAGGAAAAAAATTTAGGCCTTGGTCAATAGAAAATGGGAATAGAATCGGTTGAGATTTTATAATAAAACAAAAAAAGGAGATTAATTATGGACAAAAAAGTAGTATTAGTAACCGGTGCCTCTAGAGGTGTAGGTAGAAGAATTGCTATGAGATTAGCAGAAAGTAATTTTATTGTAATTGCAAATTATAATAAAAGTGAGTCAAAAGCAAAAGAGTTAGAGAAATATGCCGAAGATAGTGGTTATGATTTAACAATTTATAAAGCTGATGTAACAAACCGAAAAGAAGTCAAAAAAATGATGGATTATATTATAAATACTTATAAAAAAATAGATGTAGTTGTAAATAATGCTGGTATCGCCAGGGCAAGAATGTTTGATGAAATTAATGATGAGGATATAGATTACGTAATGCAAGGAAACTTTGCTTCAGTTTTAAGAGTAGCCCAAGAAGCTTATCCATATATGAAAGATAAGAAGAGTGGCTGTATAATCAACATTTCATCTATATTTGGTATGACTGGTGCTGAAGGAGCAGTCTTATACGCTTCATCTAAAGCTGCCGTAGATGCTCTAACAAAATCATTAGCCAAAGAAATCGGAAGATATAACATTAGAGTAAATTCAATTGCTCCAGGCGTTATGAATACAGATTTAAATAAAAGCTTAACTGATGCTGACTGGAGAAATGTAAAAAAAGGCAGTCCTCTCAATAAAATAACTGATCCAAATGATATTGCTAAATGTGTACTTTGGTTAATAGATGACACTAGCACAACAGGTCAAGTAATATCAATCAATAGTGGAACTACTATAATTTAAAAAGACTAGAAGCATCTAGTTTTTTTTATTAATTCTTTTCCGATATCGTTCTCCTGATGAGCACTTCGTATATCATAGATTGTTTCATATTTAATATTAGCTATTTCCTCAGCACTTAATCTATTATAGTAATATGGTCTATTCTTTTTCTAAATATGATTAATAAAAAAAGTTAATAACCTTGACGAATAGTAAAAATTGTGGTATTATAAGCAACATTAAAAAGGAGGGAATAAAAGTGAATAATAAAGAAGTAAATAGAATTATGGCTGAAGAAATGAAAAAAACTGGTCAAGCAGTATCACAAATATTAGATGGTACTTATAAACCAGTGGGAGAAACAAGTACTGAAGGAAACGATGTTTTTGAACAACAAATGGCAGCTGCCCAAAAAGGATATCAAGAATTAGTAGGAGATCCAAATACTAGTTATGCAGATGCTATAAAACGTTATATGGAGTACACGGAACAAATAGAAGCTATAGAAGCAACTAAACCATCAGCAAATAGAACCAGAAAATAATTGGTTCTTTTTTTTTGTTTACAATTGCAATAATTATTTAAAATGATATAATATACTTAGAATAAAATAGAATAATAAGAGGTGTTTACATGCAAGGTATAAAAGTAACTAGTGAAATTGGGAAATTAAAGAAGGTTTTACTTCATAGACCAGGAAGAGAATTATTAAATTTAACGCCAGATAGTTTAGGAGAATTATTATTTGATGATATTCCATATTTACCAGATGCCCAGAAAGAGCATGATCAATTTGCTTTAACATTAAGAGAAAATGGAGTAGAAGTAGTTTACCTAGAAGATTTAATGGCTGATGTAATTGCGAATAATAGTAGCGTTAGAGCTAAATTTATTAAACAATTTATGGCTGAAGCTGGTATTAATACAATTAAATATAAAAGATTAGTAGGTAATTATTTAGATAGTATAGAAGATCCTAAAGAATTAGTATTAACTACTATGGCTGGTATCCAAGTAAGTGATATTTATGATGAGAAAAAAGATTTTGAAAAAACATTAGTTGACTTAATTCAAACCCCTGATAAATTTATTGCGAAACCTATGCCTAATTTATACTTTACTAGAGATAACTTTGCTAGTGTTGGAACAGGTATAGATTTACACAGAATGTATTCTGAAACAAGAACTAGAGAATGTATTTATGCAGAATACATATTTAATTATCATCCAGACTATCAACATGTAAAAAAATACTATGATAGAAGTTATCATTGGCATACTGAAGGAGGAGACTTATTAAATATAAATGATCATATTATTGCAATAGGTATTTCTCAAAGAACTCAACCAGAAGCAATTGATCAATTAGCCAAGAATTATTTCCAAGCCCCTGACTGTAAAATAGATACTATATTAGCTTTTAATATTCCTTCAAGTAGAGCCTTTATGCATTTAGATACTGTATTTACTCAAATAGATAAATATACATTTACCTATCATCCAGGAATAATGGGTACTCTTCAAGTATTTGAAATAACTGAAGGATATGATCCAAATACTTTTGAAGATTTAATAGTCAAAGAAATAAATGCTCCTCTAGATCAAATATTAGAAAAATATCTAAATCATCCAGTAAAACTAATACCATGTGCTGGAGGCGATAAAGTAGGAGCTGAAAGAGAACAATGGAATGATGGTTCTAATACCCTATGTATTGAACCAGGAGTAGTTATTGTTTATGATCGAAATAATGTTACGAATGATGTCCTACGTCGTGAAGGTATCAAAGTAATAGAAATACATGGCGCAGAATTATCTCGTGGTCGTGGAGGCCCAAGATGTATGAGTATGCCTCTAATAAGGGAGGATGTAGAATGGGAAATTTAAAAGGAAGAGATTTCTTAAAGTTATTAGATTATACCCCTGAAGAAATAGAACAATTAATAAATGTAGCGATCGGTTTAAAAAAGAAAAAAAAGAATCAAGAACCACATAGATACTTAGAAGGAAAACAAATTGCTATTATTTTTGAAAAAGATTCAACTAGAACAAGATGTTCCTTTGAAGTAGCCGCTAAAGACTTAGGAATGGAAGTAACATATTTAGGACCAACAGGCTCTCAAATGGGTAAAAAAGAAACAATAGCTGATACAGCTAGAGTTTTAGCAGGTATATATGACGGAATAGAATATCGTGGTTTTGGTCAAGATATAGTAGAAGAGTTAGCTAAATATTCCAAAGTACCAGTATGGAATGGTTTAACAAATGAATTTCATCCTACCCAAATGTTAGCAGATATAATGACAATCTATGAAGAATTTGGAACATTAAAAGATAAAAAACTAGTTTTCTGTGGAGATGCTAGAAACAATGTAGGTAATTCCCTAATGGTTATATGTTCAAAACTAGGAATGAATTTTACTTGTTGTGCCCCTAAAGAACTATTTCCAAAATTTGATTTAATAAAGACATGTTTAGATATTTGTATGCGAACAGGAGGTTCCATTAGCTTAACAGAAGATATAATGGAAGGAACCAAAGATGCTGATGCCATCTATACTGATGTATGGGTTTCAATGGGAGAAGCTCCTGAACTATGGGAGAAAAGAATAAATTTATTAAAACCCTATCAAGTAAATAAAAAAATAATGAATAATGCAAAAGAAAACGCTATTTTCTTACATTGTTTACCATCATTTCACAATACTGGTACAACGATAGGTCAAGAAATATTTGAAAAATATGGATTAAAAGAAATGGAAGTAACAGATGAGGTGTTCGAATCAAGCCAATCAAGAGTATTTGAAGAAGCTGAAAATAGAATGCACACCATAAAAGCCGTTCTTTTGGAGACGTTAAGATGAGTAGAATAGTAGTAGCCCTAGGTGGAAATGCCCTAGGAAATAATCAAAAAGAACAATTAAGAATTGTCAAAAAAACAGCTAAAAACTTAGTAGATTTAGTAGAAGAAGGACATGAATTAATCATAACCCATGGTAATGGACCTCAAGTAGGAATGATTTATCAAGCCTTAGCTGATGTTGATCCAACAACTACAGAAGATGATATGCCATACCCAGAATGTGGGGCTATGTCCCAAGGTTATATTGGATACCATCTTCAACAAGCTATGGCAGCTGAATTTACAGCTCGTGGTATGAAAAGAAAAATCGCTACTATTATCTCCCAAGTAGAAGTAGCTGAAAATGATCCTGCTTTTAAAAATCCAACTAAACCAGTTGGAACCTTCTATAATGAAGAACAAGCTAAAAAATTCATGGCTGAAACTAATGATATTTATAAAGAAGATGCTGGTAGAGGTTGGCGTAAAGTCGTAGCTTCACCTAGTCCCAAGAAAATATGTGAACTAGCAACTATCAGAAAAATGGTAGAAGAACACAATATTGTTATTACTTGTGGTGGGGGAGGAATTCCAGTTATTAAAACATCTGAAGGATATCAAGGAGTAGATGCTGTCATTGATAAAGATAAAACAAGTGCTTTATTAGCAACCCAATTAGATGCCGATATTCTTTTAATTTTAACAGCTATTGATCAAGTAAAAATAAATTATCTAAAAGAAAATGAAGAAAATCTCTCAAAAGTAGATTACAAAGAAATAAAAGAATATATGGAAAAAGGTGAGTTTGCTGAAGGCTCAATGCTTCCTAAAATAGAATCATGCCTTTACTTTTTAAATCATACTCATCGTAAAAAAGCTATTATCACATCTTTAGATAATGCTACAGAATCACTTAAAGGAGAAACTGGTACAACCATTACTAAAAAGGAAGATAAAAAGACAACAGAATTAGCTGCTAAAGATGAAAGAAAAAATATTTCTCGTAAAAAGAATCAAAAGAGATCTTTAACATTATCAGCTTTTACAATTATTTTACTATTAACTTTTATCCTAGCAATAATTACACATTTATTACCAACCGCAATCTTTACTGGTGAAGAAATAGTTAATGGTAGTGGTGTCTTAGGAGCAACTATCTCTCAAACATTACTTGCACCAATTCTAGGCTTTTCTGATGCCATTGATATATGTTTATTTATCTTAATACTAGGAGCATTCTTAAAAGTAGTAACTAAAACAGGCGCTCTAGAAACAGGTATAGAAGTATTAATAAAAAAACTAAAAGGTAAAGAATTATTATTAATAGCTATTCTAATGTTCTTATTCTCGATAGGTGGTACTACTTATGGAATGTTAGAAGAAACAGTAGGATTCTATGCTATTTTAAGTGTTGCTATGGTCGCAGCTGGCATGGATACCTTAGTAGCCTCTGCAATTGTTCTATTAGGAGCAGGCTCTGGAGTATTAGGTTCTACAATTAACCCCTTCGCAGTAGGTGCAGCTATTGATTCCTTACCTGAAGGAATAATTGTTAATCAAGGAACTATTATTATTTTAGGAACAATCCTATGGTTAACAACTTATCTAATTTCAGTATTCTTTGTAACTAGATATGCTAAAAAAGTAATTAAAGATAAAGGTTCAACATTCTTATCACTCCAAGAACAAAGAGCTATGAATGAAACATATGCTCCTAAAGAAGAATTAACCAAAAAAGAAACAGTTTTAACTGCTTCTCAAAAAGTAACTTTAATTTTATTCTTATTAACATTTGTTATTATGATAGTTGGTTTTATTCCATGGGGAAGTTTTGGTATAACTACATTTGAAAATGGTAAATTATTCTCTGGTATAACAGGTTTACCATTAGGAGAATGGTATTTCCAAGAATCAACTTTATGGTTCTTAATCATGACTATAGTAATTGGTGTCGTTAATAAAATGAGTGAACATGAATTAGTAGATACCATTATCGATGGAGCCGATGATATGGTTGGAGTTATTCTAGTAATTGCCATTGCTAGAGGAGCTAGTATATTAATGACCCAAACATATTTAGATAACTACATAATTTATAATGCAGCAGATGCTTTAAGCAATGTCTCAAAAGCCATATTTGCTCCCCTAAATTATATTTTACATGTAGGTTTATCAGTATTAGTTCCATCATCAAGTGGTTTAGCTTCACTTTCAACTCCAATAATGGCTTCCTTAGCAAGTAGATTAGGTTTATCCGTAGAAACAACTATAATGGAAATGGTCGCTGCTAATGGTTTAGTAAATTTATTTACCCCAACTTGTGGAGCTATTATGGGGGGATTAGAATTAGCTAAAGTAGAATATACAACTTGGTTAAAATGGGTATTAAAAGTAATAATTACAATTGCTATTGCTAATATCCTAATACTAACAATTGCTATGATGATTATATAAAAAAGACTTAAGAAGATAAGTCCTTTTTTATTTTAATAATATAGACTTAGAATCATTTTTTAAATAATACTGTTTTTCAAGTTTATCATTTCCATCAAAACGAGAATTAAGTATATAACCACTCTTAGTACCTAAAATAATATTACCGCAAATAGTCTTTTGACTAGGTCCAGTAATCTGATCTCCTATTTGATTTTTTAATAATTCGTGAATTTGGGTTAATCTATCATAAAAAATAGGTTTATTAATATCAGAAAATCCCATATCAATAAAATCATCTCTAGTAATTAATTGCTCATGATCATTAACATCAAGAACCATAAAAGAATCTATATCTCTTCTTTTTTGGCTATCAGCGTAAAAACCATATGAACAATCTAAAATTTTCCCATAATTGGTAATTGCTGATTTATAACTAGCTGCATCAAAAATATCAACACCAAATTTAGTTATTCTACCAAAATCATCTTCTATATCAAATTCTCCTAAATAATTTCTCATTAAATAAGTAGGCCTTTCAATACCATCTTTAGTAATGAATGATGGGTCACATGGAAAAATCATACTCATATCATCTAAAAACAAATCATCACCTGATAAAGCTATTAAAGTACCAGCTTCTCCAACAATTTCAGGTACATAATAATGAATAGTTGCATATTTTTCCTTCAACAATTCTATAACTTTTTGCCCATATTGTAATTTTCCTTTTTTAGTATGTAAAACAACAAACGCATCATCATAATATTTATTATCATTTATTGCCTTTCCCACATGATAGGCAAATTCTCTATCAATAGTACTATTAGGATCATCTACATTATTATAAAGAAAAAATAAATCCTTCTTCATATTACCACTAATCTTTTGTAACATATAAAAACTCCCTTATAAAATATATTATCTTTTATCTTAATGAATTAATTGTAAATAGTCAATAATAATAAAGGAAAAGTAGAATAAAAAAAACAAATAAATTATTATTTACAATAGGTATGGTAATATCCTTTTTACTAATAACTGAATTATTAATATAGGGTTTTGGATCATATTTCCTTTTAAAAGCTATTTTAATGCATCCTCAAGGTGCAATTAGTTCATGCATATGAATTATTTTAAGTAATATTAAATATTGCTTATATAATATGAATTGGTATGATATATTATTTATAGAGTGTGATAATATGAATAATATAATAGATAGATATAATGAAGATAAGTTGCTTATTAGAGCAGTTGATTTACCTCAATTGCATAAAGTGAATGATGAGATTAAATATGATTGTTCAATATGGGCAAATGAATTTGCAATGATAATGAATGCTGAGTTTGAATCAGTTTCATCTACATTACTAATCCCAAATGTAGGTGTTAGAACATATAAAAATGTTGGATTTTTGGTTAATTCTGACTTTGCTGGAATTCAACATATTGCTTTATCCGATAGTG
>JAEEGL013488108.1_pt1 | contig 11728 bp, 11 predicted proteins | sample 9134231 | NCBI WGS metagenome assembly JAEEGL01 (sample SAMN16246548, study PRJNA631951) | gut metagenome | biome: gut microbiome; feature: rumen; material: fiber-attached | host: Bos | place: Iran: Karaj | collected 2018-10
CTGCCTCTGACGGAACGGTGCTGACTTATCATGTCTGCAATCCCTATCTGATCGGTGACGACGGCCGGGTCTGGTCCTGTCCCGATTTGTTCAGCAGCCTTGCGAAAGAAAAGAAATAAAGTAAAAACGGCCGTCAGAAATGAACTGCACCCCATTTGTTAGACAAGTATGATACACTACTAACAAATGGGGTGATTTTATATGCCTAGAAGCAAGCCAAACAAACGATACACACCGGAATTCAAGCAAATGGTTATTGAAACAATGCAAAAGGAAAAGCTAAGCTATTGCGAAACAGCACGGCAATTTGAGGTTTGCAATCATCATCGCATAGAAGCATGGGAACGAATCTATCTGGAGGAAGGCCCGGAAGGATTTAGAATAGAACGACGAGGTCGACGTGGCAAAGACGGACGCCCTCCAAAGCAATTGAAGCCAGAAGTTGAGGAAGACCTAATCGCTGAAGTCCAGCGGTTAAGAGCGGAGAATGCCTATTTAAAAAAATTGAATGCCTTGGTTTTAGAAGAGGAACGCCAAAGCAAAAGGCGCAAGTGATCTGGGAACTGAGGCATGAATACAAGGTATCACTGCTGCTGGATGTGGCCGGTTTGGCACGAGCGACATATTACTACTACACAAAGCGTCGACAGGTGCCGGATAAATACAGTGAGATCAAAGAACAGATCACGAATATTTTTCATGAAAACCGTGGTCGATATGGTTATCGACGTATTACCCTGGAAATGAAGAATCGAGGATATTGCATTAATCACAAGACAGTGCAACGACTCATGAAAGATCTGAAACTGGAATGTAAAGTCAGGATTAAAAAGTATCGATCCTACAAGGGTGAAGTAGGAAAAGTAGCACCTAATCTGCTGGAAAGAGATTTCAGTACCACGGCACCAAATCAAAAATGGGTTACGGACGTTACGGAGTTTTCATTGTTTGGACAGAAGATCTATCTTTCTCCAATTCTGGATCTTTATTCCCGCGATGTGGTTAGCTACGTAATATCTGACAAGCCGGTTTTGTCAATGGTTATGAATATGGCAAAGAAGGCGATTGGAACACTTCCCCCGGATACTCACCCTGTCCTGCATTCAGATCAAGGATGGCAATACCAGCATAAACAATACCAGCACCTTTTAAAGCAGCAGGGCATCCAGCAAAGTATGAGCCGGAAAGGAAATTGCTTGGATAATGCAGTCATGGAAAACTTCTTTGGCTTGCTTAAAAGTGAATTACTCTACTTGGAAGAATTTGATTCTATGGAGCACTTCGTTATGGCACTGAAAGATTATCTCGATTATTACAACAACCGTCGTATTAAGGTAAAACTGGAGGGCTTGCCTCCTGCTGTTCACAGAAAACAAGCCCTCTTGATTGCTTGATTCGTATTTTGTCTAACTTTTTGGGGTCACTTCAAAACGGCCGTTTTCTTCAAGGTATTTTTCCAGTTTCCTTTTCACTCTCTGTAAAGCGTTATCAATCGATTTGACATGCCTGCCAAGGGATTCCGCGATCTCCTGGTAGCTTTTTCCGTCCAGGTAAGCGGACAGCACTTCCTGTTCCAGGCCGGACAGCACTTCGTTGATCTTCTGGTGGATATTGCCCAGGTTTTCCTGGTTGATGATCATGTCTTCCGGGTTTCCGGCGCTGCCTTCCATGATGATGTCCAGCAGCGTCCGGTCGCTTTCCTCGTCATACAGCGGTTTGTTAAGGGACACATAGCTGTTCAGGGGAATATGCTTCTGCCTTGTGGCGGTTTTGATGGCGGTGATGATCTGCCGGGTGATGCACAGCTCGGCAAAGGCGCGGAAGGAACTGAGCTTTTCCTGCTTGAAATCCCGTATGGCCTTATACAGGCCGATCATCCCTTCCTGTACGATATCTTCATGGTCCGCGCCGATCAGGAAATAGCTGCGGGCCTTGGACCGGACAAAATTCTTGTATTTGTTCAGCAGGTATTCTTCGGCGTCCGCGTCGCCCTGGTGGCAGAGCTGAACGATCTCTTCATCCGGCATCATACCGAATGTGTCTTTGAAAGGGATCGGATCATCGGCATGCTCATCCCCTGCCCGGACATCGTTCATGATCCCGCGCTGCGTATCATCCCGGATTTTGTCACGCCGTTTTCCTTTTAACATCGTATCAACTCCATATGTGTGAAAGATTCACGTTGCGCCGGTTTTATCTCCTGCTGTCGAAAACCCTGTACATCATGATGCCGGCTGCCACCGACGCGTTCAGGCTTTCGATCTTTCCGGTCATCGGCAGGGACACGGCATGGTCGCACTTTTCCAGCACCAGCCGGCTGATACCGTCTTCTTCCGCGCCGATGACCAGCGCGACGCCTCCGTCAAATTCGACTTCCCGGTAATCGGTTCCGTTCATGGTCACCGCGTAGAACCATACGCCTTCCTTCTGAAGCTGCTCGATCGTCCGGCTGAGGTTGTTCACCCGGGCCACCTTCACATATTCAACCGCTCCGGCGGAGGATTTGACAGCCGCGGGAGAAAGGCCGACGCTCCTGTGCTGCGGAAGAATGATCCCGTGCACGCCGGCGCATTCCGCCGTCCGGATGATCGCGCCCAGGTTGTGGGGATCCGTAATGCCGTCCAGCACGATCAGAAAAGGCTTTTCACCCTTTTCTTCCGCCGTGCGCATGATCTCTTCGACCGTGGAATACTGGTAGGCGGATGCAAAGGCGATCAGGCCCTGGTGATTCGGGGCGATCGCGTCCAGGCGGCTTTTCTCCACAACCTGAATCTGGACTTTCTGATCCTTCGCTTTCTGCACGATCTCCCTGGCGGAACCGGAAAGTTCGCCCTTCTGCACGAGCATTTTTTCCAGGTCGTGCCCGTTTTTCAGCGCCTCGCGGATCGGGTTCCGTCCGGTCAGGATATATTCGTTCGCGGGATCGGTTTTCTCCGGGCGGCCGGAAGGCTCGGACGGCCTGTATTCATACCGGCGGTATCTGTCCCTGTCACCGGTTTCCTCGGGACGGGCGGAACCGTTTCTTTTGCTTCCCTGCGCTGCCGGCTTCCTGCGGGCAGTCTGTGTGCTCCGGCTCCCGGAGGAGTTGCGGGGATTTTTTTTCGGATCGTATGGCATCTTCAGTTCTCCTTCGCTGCTGCGCTGATCAGCTTTTCACGTTCTTCACGGATTCTGGCGGCCTGTCCGCAGCTTTTTTCCCCTTCAGGGCATTTCCCGCGGATGCAGGCGGGACCCGCGTTCATGAACAGCGCGGGCGCGGTTTCAAAACAGAGCCTGAACATCTCTTCCGCCATCTTCCTGATCTCCCACTGCGCGCGGTTGCACATCCTCAGGGAGAAGAAATGGCGCAGTTCACGCACATTCATGGTCACCATGATCCTGGTCTCACAGGCGTTCGGTAGGACAAACCGTGCGTCCTCATTGGACTTTTCGCCTTTTCCGAGCAGTTTCTGCCAGTCGGTATACCAGGATTCAATGGTCTTCATCTGTTCATGGAAGCGTTGGGCATATTCTTCGCCGAGCGCGGCGATGCTGTCGGGAATGATGTATCCGAATCCGTTTTCATAGGAAACATAACGCTGGCTCTGGACGGAGAAACTGGCGATCCGGTGCCTGGTGAGCTGGGCCAGGAGGACCCGGCTCACGCCTTCAACGCCGAATGTGAACGAAGCGTGCTCCAGCACGGATTCGTGGCCCATGTCCATCAGTTTTCCGATGAAATCGGACTGGTCCTTGCTGGAGATCTTTTCATTCAGGTCGGAGATAGTCGACCTGGAATAACAGAGCTTGGCCGCGAGTGCGACGGTTTCTTCCGGGGAAAGCGTATGGCGGAGGAGGATCACTTTCAGTTTTTTCTGTTCAGGCATCCGGGTTCACCTCTTTCATATGATTGACCAGCTGGCGGATTCGTTCGTTCTGTCCTGTAAGGTAAAGGAAACCGAAAAGGGCTTCAAGGCCTGTGGCCTGCGCGTATTCGTCCGGATTCTGGTTCTTCGGGACAGGATGCCTCGCGTGGGCGTTCCTTCCCCTGCGTACGATCTCCTGTTCCCTGTCGTTCAGGATATCACTGATGGAGGAAAGGATCTGTGACTGGGAATGCGCGTTGACCAGGTTCACGCAGTTTTTATGCATGTGCTGTACGTTCAGCTTCTGAACGATCAGGCCGTACCTGACGATCAGCTCCCATACGGAATCCCCCAGGTACGCGAGTTGCAGCGCGTTCATCTGCGCGGCTTCCTGTTCTTCCATCAGTCTTTCGAAGCGAAGGCTCAATGAATTATCCCCCATCGGTATGATAAAATGATTATATCATAAACCTTTCCGGGAAACGATATCTGATGATGAAAAAATTGCTTGACAGGGGTTCAATATTGTGTATAATAACTTTTGCTGCGTGAGCACCATTAGCTCAGTTGGTAGAGCACCTGACTCTTAATCAGGGTGTCTAGGGTTCGAGTCCCTAATGGTGTACAGTGCCGGAAGCGAAAGCTTCCGGTTTTCTTTTTCCGCCTGAATGAATAAGGAAAAAGCAGCCGTCGTGATGACGGCTGCTTTTTGTTCTGTTTGCTTACTCCTGAGCAGGAGCGCCGACCGGGCAGGTCTCGGCGCAGGCGCCGCATTCGATGCAGACTTCGGGGTTGATTTCATACTTGCCGTCGCCTTCGCTGATCGCGGAAACGGGGCATTCAGCGGCACAGGCACCGCAGCTGATGCATTCTTCGGAAATTTTGTAAGCCATTGGACAATCCTCCTCATAATGATCACGTGTTCACGTGAGAATCTGACTGGATTATAGCATTGAATATACTGAAAATCAATATATCATTTATCCTGGCTGATCGCCTGGATCGCCTTCTCAAGCGCGTCCGCCCAGCTTCCCTTTGTTCCGGTGTCCGGCGCCGGGGCGGGCACCGCGGCAGGCGCTGCCGGTTCAGCCGCCGGTTTGCTTTCCGCTTCGGGCGCGGCGGCTGCCGCTGGAAGATCCGTGCGGTTGGGGTTCTGCCGCCTGACGGGCTGGCCGAGGACGGCCTTCCTGTTCCTGTCGCGGTTCCTGTCCCTTTCCGGAGCGGCGGGAGCTGATTCGGCGAAGACAGTGGTTTCCTCAAAGATTTCTTCAGAGATCTCTTCCTCTGTTTCCTCGCCGATTTCGGGAATATCAGGCTTTTCTGCCTTCTCTTCCTTTGCGGGCTGCTTCCTGGCGGGTTCAGGGCGCTGCTGGCTGTCCTGGGGCCGTGTGATCGCTTCCAGCGGGTATTCCTTGATCTCGCTGGTATCGCCGTTTGTCAGGCGGACAAAAACGGTTTCCTTGACAATATTCAGGTCTGTGACCGGTCCTGTACCGTCGGGCGTGATCACATCCCTGCCGATCTTCGGCATCTTTTTCCGCGTCATCTCATAATGCTCCTGTTCATATTTCAGGCAGCACATCAGCCTGCCGCATACGCCGCTGATCTTGGTCGGATTAAGGGAAAGGTTCTGTTCCTTTGCCATCTTGATGGAAACGGGCTGGAACTGGTCCAGGAACGTGCCGCAGCAGATCGGCCTGCCGCAGGGCCCGAGACCGCCGAGCATCTTTGCTTCATCCCGCACGCCGATCTGCCTCAGTTCGATCCGCATCTTGAAGATGGATGCCAGGTCCTTGACCAGCGAACGGAAATCCACGCGTCCGTTTGCGGTGAAGAAAAACAGGATCTTGCTGTTGTCAAACGCGTATTCAACAGATACCAGCTTCATTTCCAGCTTATGTTCGGCGATCTTTTTCTGGCATACGGAAAAGGCCTCCTTTTCCTTTTGCCGGTTCTCCACGCCATGCCGGATATCTTCCTCCGTGGCGATGCGAATCGTCTTTTTCAGGGGGCTGCGCCATGTTTCCTCATCGATCTCGCGGGGACCCATCGTCACTTCTCCCAGGTCGTGTCCGCGCGCCGTATCAACGATTACATAATCGCCGGGCTTCGGTTCAAACCCGTTCGCGTCGAAATAGTAGAGCTTTCCGTTCTTCTGGAACTGTACGCCGATCAATTTACCCATAGATCACTTTCTCCTGTAAATGTTAAGAGCAGCTGCTCGATAATGGCCTGGAAATTCACATTGAACGCCTGCTGTTTCCTGGCTTCCCGGATTTTGTCGGTCAGCGCCGTAAAGCGATCCGGGCCCGCTTCCGCGGCAAACCGCCGCCATTCGGCGGGAAAGTCGCTGATGTCCGGTTTGCTGTCCGGGCTGATCCGGAACCGCAGCAGCCGCCGTATATCGTCCTCCAGGATGCCGAATACCACGTCCGCGTCCGCTTTCCGGTCCTTCCATCCGGAGGAAAACGGGAGGATTTCACTGCGCTTCCGGTTCCGGAAAAACGCGTTCATCACTTCTTCGCGAAGCTGCCAGTATCCGTCGTCGGCCGCAAGCCGGAGGGCGTTGCCGATGGAACCGGCGGAAACGGAAGCGGCTTTTTTCGCTTTTTCCGTATCAATGCCTTCCCCCGCCAGGACTTTTTCGATGTACGCCGCTTCCCAGGGGGTCAGTTTGACTGGCCTGCACCGGCTCCGGACCGTGGTCAGGATCTGGTCCGGATGGGCTGTCGTCAGGATGAAATAGGTGTTCTGCGGCGGCTCCTCCAGGATTTTCAGCAGGCAGTTCTGCGCCTGGGGCGTCATGTTTTCGGCGTCCCGGATCACGACGGCCCGGTTTCCTCCTTCAAAGGGATACTGGCTGCAGAGGCGGATCATCTCGCGGATATCGTCAACCGGGATGGTGGATCGGCCCTTGGCGGTATCCGGTGATAGCGGGATCCCTTTTTCGATGACGGTAATATCGGGATGCTCCCCCGCGGCCGTCATCCGGCATCCGGAGCACTGTCCGCACGGAATGCCTGCCTGTGCTTTGCACATCAAAGCGCCGGCGATCAGTGCGGCAAGCGTGCGCTTTCCAGTCCCGGGCTCTCCGGTGATCAGCAGCGCGTGCACCAGGCGGCCTTCTTCGATCCGGCCGCGCAGCGAAGCGATTTCTTCTCCCTGCGGGAGAAAATCGTCAAAACAGATCATTTCCTTCATTACACTTTCAGGAACTGGTCCACCGTCAGTACAAACAGCGTCGCGCCGCCGACCGTCACTTCGATCGGGAAAGCGGTGTATTCCCCGTGCGTCATGCCGCCGACCATGGTGGATGCGGCGGTGGAGATCTGTTTCCTGCTCTTGCAGACAGACTCGATCGAGCTGATCGCTTCTTCCAGCCGGCTGTCGTCAACGCCGAGCAGCAGCGTCGTGTTTCCGGCCTTCAGGAATCCGCCGGTCGTCGCCAGCTTGGTGACGCCGAATCCCTGCTGCATGAGTACAGACAAAAGCCTGGAAGAATCCTCGTCCTGAACAACGGCGATGATGAGCTTCACAGTCATTCATCTCCTCCCTGTTTTATTTGAAAAATTATACGCTGAATCGCTCATAAAAGCAAGGAAAAGGCTTTTGTCCGTATTCCCGGCCCCTTCTTTACATCGGCTGCAAAAGCCTGTAAACTGATCCCGGGAGGGATGAACCGGTGGATACTGTCTTTCAGTACTATGCCGCTGCCGCTTTCGGGATGGAAGGGCTTGTCGCTTCGGAGCTGAAGAGATCCGGAGCCGCGGACGTATCGGCGGAAAACGGCGGTGTGTTCTTCAGCGCTTCAGCCGCGGATCTTTTCAGGCTGAACCTGCTCATGCATTTTACCGACAGGCTGTTCATCATCCTGTACCGCGGGGAATGCAGGACCTTTGACCGGCTGTTCACCCTGGTGAACGGACTGGACTGGCCGTCCTTTTTCTCCGGGAACGAATCGATCGACGTTTCCTGCAAATGCACCCGCAGTACCCTGATGAGCCCCAGCGACTGCCAGTCCATCACAAAAAAGGCGATCATCGAGAAGATCCGGAAGGCGACCGGCCGGCAGGTTTTCCCCGAAAACGGAGAATCCCTGCCTGTTCATCTGACGATCCGGAACGATGAAGCGATGATCATGCTCAACACCTCCGGAAAAGCGCTTTCCAGGCGCGGTTACCGGACATGGAACGGTGAAGCGCCCCTGCGTGAAACGCTCGCGGCGGCCCTGGTGGAACTGAGCGGATGGCGGCCCGGGCAGCCTTTGCACGATCCCTGCTGCGGTACCGGAACCATCCTCGCGGAAGCCGCTTTGATGGCGGCCGGCAGGGCGCCCGGCGCTGAAAGGCCCTTCGCGATGGAATCCTTTGCCTGCTTCCGCGGCGCAGGCTTCGGCCGGATCCGGGAAGATGTCGTCTCTCAGGCTGATTTTTCAAAAGTCACCGGGATCAGCGGATCCGATATCGATCCGGAAGCGCTGGAACTGGCCCGCCGCCATATGCTGCAGGCCGGGCTGGAGCCCGGCACGGTTGACCTGCGGCAGGTTCCGCTGCAGGAACTGAACCTGCCTGCGGAAAACGGCGTTTTCATCTGCAATCCGCCCTACGGGGAGCGTCTCGGCGACCAGAAACAGTGCCGCGCGCTGTATCACGACCTGTTCCTGCTGAAAAAGCGCCATCCCGGCTGGCGCCTTTGCGCCATCTCTTCGGATCCCGCGTTTGAGCGCAGCTTCGGGAAAAAAGCCGAAAAAAAGCGCCGGCTGTATAACGGCCGGCTGGAATGTGTATATTATATCTATTTCTGATCTTCCAGGAAAATCCGCACCTTCCGCAGGGCGGCGTATGAAGCGTCCTGCCAGATGTTCCTGATCACGTTTACGCCCTGCGCGCGGTCCAGTTCCGCCGCGGGGCGGTATTCATTTGCCGTTGTTTCCCCGCTGCCGTACGGCAGGATCGGGATCACGGTCAGCGCCGGTCCGTTTTCCGCGCTGTCAAAAGAAAAGGAAGCCCGTACGAGTATCCCCTGCTGGTCTTTCGGTTTGACGGATGTGCTGCAGTTGAGCAGGTCGCCGGTGCTGTACACGACCGGGACGCCTTCCATATAATCGATTCCGCGTACGGTTCCCCTGCTGTTTCCGATCACAAGGTCCGCTCCCGCGCGCACGCTCCGGTGCGCCATGGCTTCGTGAACGATCGTATGCGCCTGTTCACGGGAATCGGAACAGCTGAACAGCATGATGATCTTTTCACATCCGGCCGCCCTCAGTTCCGAGATCCGGGCGTCGATGATCCCCGGGTCCTTCAGGTATTCGCTTTCAGCGCATCCCGCGAATCCGATCAGGTGCCCTTTCAGCCTGAATACGGCGGGTTCGTTCCGCCGCAGGATGCCGGTGACGGTCTGCAGGATTTCGGCCGTTTCGCTGCCGAACGCGCTGCCGGAAGGATACAGCCGGTCGTCCGTCATCTGAACCAGTTCAACGGAAGCGTTTTCAAACATCTGCGCGGCGCCGGCCGGCGCGTATACGGTCCCTTTCACGTCCGGATAGACATCCGGGGCTTTCTGGAAAACGCATCCGAGGCTGACGCAGGTCAGATCGTCGCTTCCGAAGAGTTCCGCAAGGCTTTCCAGGACGGTACCGTATCCGTTTTCACCGCATAGGGAAGCAAAGCTTTCCTTCCGTGCGTTGAAAAGCCTGTCCCCGCCTGGAATGAACGATCCGGCGAATGTGATCTCCACCGTGTCACGGTCTGTTCCGCCGGCGTCGTCCGTCAGGCAGAACCGGTCCAAATCCGGGCTGTCGCTTTTTTCCCGTTTCAGTTTTTCCGCCGCGGCTTCCCTTTCCCAGGGATCGTCCAGGATCATGACCCGCGTATGGTAAGGCAGGTGCGTAAAGAGCCAGTAGGCGTTCAGACCGCCCGCTCCCGGCTCAGGCTGGATGCGGATGCAGGCGTGGGACGCCTTCGCGCCCAGGTAACCTCTTCCCAGCGTGAAATCCTTTTTCTGCTGTCCCCAGTCGTAGGGCGTCTGGTGCAGCAGGTTGCCGCCGTCATACTGAATCACATAGTCGTATTTCCTGCCGTTCATCGAAAAATTGACCCGGTGATAACCGGTCAGGAAACAGCCTGCCGAGGTTTCCTGGTAAAGTCTCCCCTTTTCGGCCCGTCCGGTGGAGATGAGCAGCGTATCGAGGACTTCCCCGTTCCGGTATACGCTCAGCGTCTGTTTCTGTTTGTCGACCAGGAGGGCATATTCTCCGCGTGGCTGTTCTGTTTTCAGCCTGGAAAAAGGCACCCATCCTTCCACATAAGCCGCTTCTTCATGGTTCCAGGCGCCGATCATCGCCCATTCCCCTTCGATCCGGATCACCTGCACCCCCTGGGACTGGCCGTGGAGCGTGCCGAGCGACGGGCTTGCCGGATCAGGCTCCGCCAGGACTTCCTGGTGCTTGAAAGAGTCGATGTCGACGACGACCGATGGCTTCATCATCAGGTCCCAAAGTTCATGATCAGACAGCTCCCGGTCCGGAAGGATCGCGCCGGTGACCGTGACCGGTTCAGGCGCGGGCGCGGTCTCCTCGATCCGCAAAGGATATTCATAGCCTTCCCCGGGAATGGATATTTCATAAATACGGACCGTGTATTCCCCTGCCGGCGGGATCTTTTTCCGGCCGGCCAGTTCCGGGAAGGTTTCCCGGCTGATTTGGCCGCCGCCGGCCGCAACGGTGTATTCGTATGTCTCTTCCGGATCGGCGCATGAATGGATCGAAACCGTGACGGTGCCCTTTTTGACCGTCCTGAATTCCAGGAACCAGTCTTCCGCCCGGTCAAGATACATGATTTCAGAGGAAGGAAGCGCGTACTGCAGGCACTGCGCCGGGTATTCCACCGGCGAATCGAAGGAAACGGAATATACCTGTCCGGAACCGCCCGTCAGCTCCGCGGTGACCGTGTAGGTCTTTTCGTACAGTTTTTCGCGGTTATATCCGCATCCGTCCCAGTGGATCACGGTCTCTCCCGCTTCCGTCTCCTGGCGGATGACGCGGTAGACGCAGATATTGTCGTGGATCCGGATCTCCAGCGTCCCGCTTTCAGGCGCGTTGATCCGGAACGCGTTATCCGCGTACGGATGGATATTGCCGACCCGCTTTACGGTAAATACGTCCTCTCCGCAGCCGGAAACCGCTGCGCACAGGAAGACCCACAGCGCGGCGGTCAGGATCACGGGGATCATCCGAATTCTGGGACGCATATTTCGGACTCCTTTCCTTATATCATGCATATCTTACTTCTTTCCGTAATTCACCGCAAGTTTTTCCGACTGTCTTGACAAAGCAAAATCCCGGCTTTATAATTTCGATGTTTGTTCGCGGTCGTGGCGGAATCGGCATACGCGCACGTTTGAGGGGCGTGTCCGGCAACGGGTACGGGTTCAAGTCCCGTCGACCGCACACCGGGCTCCGGAATCCTTTTCCGGAGCCTTTTTCGTACCCTTTCATGCGCAAAAGACCCGGGGCCGCCATGATGGCGGCCCCGGGTTCATCAGTGGAGATGAGGGGAGTTGAACCCCTGTCCGAAAACCCTTCAGAAGGACTTTCTCCGAGCGCATTCCGTGGTTAAATTTCCTTCATGGTCTGTCCGCGGAAAAACAGAAGATGAAGTAGCTTCATCAATACGGGTACCGCTGCAAAGCTTAGGCGGGACTCGTTCCCTGCAATCATGACGCCGGGTACCTGATCTGCAGGCGGTCAGGGCCGACGCGCGGCATTAAGCCGCGAAAGCGTAATTGCTATTGTCAGTTATTGTTTTTCCCCGTTGATACGCAGTACAGGGGCTGCGGCTCGCTTATCCTTCCTCTGATGTCCCCGTCGAAACCGGATCATCCCC
>JAEEGL014865974.1_pt1 | contig 11728 bp, 9 predicted proteins | sample 9134231 | NCBI WGS metagenome assembly JAEEGL01 (sample SAMN16246548, study PRJNA631951) | gut metagenome | biome: gut microbiome; feature: rumen; material: fiber-attached | host: Bos | place: Iran: Karaj | collected 2018-10
CCACACTCTTCCTCAAGACTTTTAATAATCTTGCTAAGTCCCTGTGGAGACAAAAAAAGCTTGCTTGCTGCAGCCTGTAAATTTCTCTCCTCATATACAGTTTGAAAGCATTTAAAATTTCTAGTATTCATTACAAATATTGTCACCCAATAACATTAGTATCGTGATTTATTCTATAACAAAAATCTCCATTCAGCAAATTAGCCAAATGGAGACCTTATTGGGGGGGAATGTATCAAAATATTAAATGTGATTAGCAACTTCAAATGCTTCCCAGATAGCATACATTATGTTTGATACCTGTCTTGCATCACCGAGTAAGTAAACCTCATCGATATCATTCTTGTATTTGTTGTAAAGTGTATCCTCGCTTGAGTAACCAACGCAAAGAACTACGCTGTCAGCGTTGATTTCCTTAGTGCCACCTTCAACTGTTGCCTTAAGAACACCGTCCTTATACTCTGTAACCTTGGCCCCAGTAACAATTTCAACACCGTTAAATGGAAGAAGCTGCTCAAGCATTTCCTTGTTAGCTGAACAAATAGGACCGTTGACTGCCATAATCTTATCAAGAGCCTCAACGATAGTTACCTTCTTTCCCTTATATGCAAGGTCGAGGGCAAGCTCGCAGCCTACAAGTCCACCACCTACAACAACCACGTTGTCGCCGGCGTCCTTCTTGCCGAGAAGTACCTGCTCTGCAGAATAAACCTTCTCATCATCACCAAGTGAGAACATCTTTGGACGAGAACCTGTTGCCATAATAACTGCATCGTAGCTGCTATCAAGGATTTCCTTTTCTGTTGCCTTTGTATTAAGGTGAACCTCAACTCCAAGGCGAGTCATTTCATCCTCGTACCACTTAGCAAGGGCGATATCGTCCTCCTTAAATGAAGGAGCACCTCCTGGAATAAGATTTCCGCCAAGTCTGTCTGATGCCTCGTAAAGCACTGGCTCATGTCCTCTTTCAGCAAGGACTCTTGCTGCCTCTGAACCGGCAACACCGCCACCTACGATGAGCACCTTTTTCTTTTTAGTGATTGGGTTGTATTTATTTAATCTTTCCTTACCAGCCTGTGGGTTAACTGCACAGTTGATAAGTGAATATACCTGGATACGTCCCATACAGCCTTCCTGACAGCTGATACATGGACGAATCTGGCTAACCTTGTCTCTGCGAATCTTGTTGACAATATCCGGATCTGCAAGTGTAGGACGACCAAGTGAAACCATGTCACAGATATTGTTGTTGATGCAATCGATGGCTGTATCAGGATTATCAACACGACCTGCCATGATTACAGGGATGTTGACGTTTTCCTTTGTGATTCTTGCAAACTCTTTGTATGGAGCCTTCTCCATATACATTGGTGGGTGATTCCACCACCATGCATCATAGGTTCCAGCATCTACATCAAGAGCGTCATAGCCGTATTTTTCAAGAAGCTTTGCAGCCTCGATACCCTCTTCGATGTCGCGGCCCTTCTCCTCAAATTCTTCTCCTGGAAGAGCACCTTCTCTAAAGTCCTTTACCATAGACTTAAGTGAGAATCTAAGAGCAACAGGGAAATCCCATCCACAGGTCTTTGCAATTTCCTCACGAATTTCTCTTGCAAATCTAAGTCTGTTCTCTAAGCTTCCGCCGTATTCATCTGTACGCTGATTAAAGAATGAAATAGCAAACTGATCAATAAGATAACCCTCGTGAACAGCGTGAATCTCAACACCGTCAAAGCCTGCGCGCTTTGCATTGTAAGCGCCCTTACCAAAGCTTTCTACGATGCCGTGAATCTCCTCTACTGTAAGTGGACGGCAAGTCTTATCAAGCCATCTGTGAGGGATTGGAGATGCAGATACAGGTGGAAACTCGCCCAAGTTTGTAGGGATTGTAACTCGACCGAATCCACCACTCATCTGCAAGAAAATTTTAGAACCGTAAGCATGAACCCTTTCAGTCATCTCACGACTTGTTCTAACGAACTGAACTGGATTATAGGTTGAATTAGGTGTGTTTGGGAATGAAGGCTTTTCTACCTCTGTGTCTGAGAAGGTAACGCCTGTGATAATAAGGCCGATACCACCCTGAGCACGTCTTGTGTAGTAGTCGATACCTCTGTCATTCCATCCGCCTTCGCAATCACCAAGACCAAGTGGTCCCATTGGAGCCATTGCGTAGCGGTTCTTGATTTCGAGCTTACCGATTTTGATAGGCTCAAAAAGACCCTGATACTTCATAAATATCCTCCTTCTACAATTACAATGTAATAACGCCAGTACATTGTTTACTCAATTAATTTAATTTTAAATTAACTAAGGAGGTGAAGCCATCAACAAAACGTTTCAGGTCGTTAACAAAAAATTTATTGATTAATTCCCAAAAATCATTAATTGATTCGGGTACTTTCCTGTGGTCCCAGATATGACTTTCTAGGCTTAGTATCCGGGCTCCAAAGCACCAGTTTTTCAAGGACTACTGCAGGGTCTACAGCAAATACCTTTATTTCGTTTACACCCTTTTTAAGATTTAACTTACATGTAGCAATGTGTATCTGATCCAGCACTCCCTGACTCCAGCTGTCAGATTTCCATGGCACAAAGTCCTCATCTGGTATCGTATTTACGATAATGCTGTCATCTGTATTTGCCTTTATGCCCACTTCCATCTTGCCCTGATATACCACCGGGTTGGAAGGTGCTGCATATAGCTGGCACAAATATTCTCCAGAAGTCTCTGCAAAAACTCTATACATTACACCTGGAGCATCCTGCTCTGAGGCAAATCTTGTAGTAGTCGGAAATGCCTTAATGCCGCCTAATGTTCTGCCGTAGCCTTCAAGCACCTTGTACTGACCTGCGGCCGAAGGATTATTTGCCATAGTATGTATAGCCTCTATCGAGATGCAACCGTCGGCTTCAAGGAAGCAAGGCTCCTTAACACCAGCCACATCAAGGGCTGTTGCCTTAATTTCAAGTTCAACCATGGCAATGCTTCCCGCATTTTCTGATTCATCTACTACAATTTCACCGTTGTCTGCGTATATACGAATCATGGCTATTTCACTGCCGTTCCATTTTTCAGCCAATAGCTTTACCGTAAAGCCTGCTATACCATCCACTATGTATTGATTGCTATCTAAGACCAGCCTTCCAGCTTCATCTGTAATCTCAATCCAGCTGGCATCACAGTCTATATGATATTTCAGCTGCTGACTTCCACCGTTTGCAACCTGAAATGCGCCTGCCGGCTTTGATTGGAAACAGAGAGGCATTTCAAGCACATGTCTTGTCCAGCGGTTTGCATTGGTAACATCATCTATACCATCAACGCTTACAAGAAGTCTGCCTGACGCCATTGGAGTAAAGACCTTGCATACAGGATATTTACTAACCTCATCATTCCAATTCGTAAATCCGATATGAGGTACCGACTGCATGTGATTCCATTTGCCGCCATTTCTCTTATGATACTCGTGGGTAAGCTTCTGCTCTTTTAAGATGGCTGCCTGGGTCAGGTCAATAAAGCTGTTTCCATACTTTTTGCCCTGGTCAACATAATGATTGTTTAACCCGGCATATAAATGCATTTTGTTTATCTCTGCCACTGCATTTACAGGGTAATAAACCAGCTGATAGAAGCACTCTTCAAGGGCAGTGCCTTTAACCTTGCTATATAAGCCCTCAACCCTATCAGTAAGTGTCTGAATATCCTTAAGCATTCTTGCTGCTTCATTTTCATGAACAGGATGATAGGTCTCGGCTGTGAGAGGCTCGCACCTGCGCTTGCCATTTATATCTACACAGGCTGTCAAAGCCTTGGCCGAAGCCAACGCGACCTCATCTTCAAATCCAAGCTTCTTAAAGAACTCTACCGTATAGTCGAAGGTCTTATTAACGGCAGTGGTGCCCCATTTATCAAAATTGTAGGCCAAATCCAGGAAGTAGCTAAGTGGAAGCTCCTGATTTTTGATGTCGCCTACATTTACTATCCAGGCTGAACGCACGCCGTAATCATAAGCCATGGACATCTGCTCCCAGACCTTTGAAAGGGGTGTGGAATCAATCCATAGATAAGATACAGGGCTGCCAAAATAATCAAAATGATAATACATACCAAATCCACCAGCCCGATTTCGCATTTGCGAATTTGGAAGGGTTCTCACGTTGGCAAAATTATCATCACAAAGCATCATGATATCATTTTCAAGCACATCCCAGTCCTTGAGACCTGCAGTTTTATCGTCTCCATAGTAGTAGTCCTCCACCTCTTTATAGATGGCAAGTAACTGGGGATGCTCAGATGGAGCGTACTTTGCTATCAGCTCCTTTTGCTTGGTAATAGCCGCTTTAAGTACGTTAATATTGTCTTCAAGAGTGGCATCCTCCGGCATCAGATAAGAGTCATTCTCTCCTCGCATTCCGATGGTGATGAGATTCTCAAAATCCTTGTTTCGAATCAATCCATCCTTCCAAAACTCAGTGATACCCTCCGGATTAGAAAGGAAGCTCCACTCCTTTCCATACTGAGGATTGGTCTTATTTAAAATCTGAAACTCCTGACCTGAGCGACAGCAAGGCTCATGATGAGAGGAGCCAACTACCACTCCCATCTCATTTGCCAGCTTCGCATTTTCGATATTATCAAGAGTAAAATCTGATCTCCACATGGCAGGCCAAATATAGTTGCCCTTTAATCTCAAAAGCAACTCAAATATTTTTTCATAAAGCTCTGGCCCTGGCTTGATGCTGCCAAACTTCTCCTTTGCCCAGTTTCCAAGACAAGGCTGCTCATCGTTAATAAAGAAGCCCCTATACCTGACGGAAGGCTCCTTTGATGTAATGCAAACCTCATCAGAAATAACCACCTGGCTTCGCGTGGCCACAACAGCATCTGCCCAGTAATACCATGGATTGACACCTATCGCCTCCGAGATGCTAAACATTCCATAAATCGCACCGCGTTTGTCACTTCCTGCAATTACAAGTACCCTCTGCCCTTTGTTAAAGGCATCCTCTGCCACAAATATGCTAAAGCACTCACGCTTGCCCTCAATAGCTTTTAACCTATCAGAAAAATGCTCAAGCAAGCTGCTTTTTCCTGCAATGCCAACTACAACCACACTGTCAGCATCACTTGGCACAGCATCAACAACCTTCGCCTCCTGGCCGGTCACCTTTCTAATATCGTCAGCAAATACATCAACCATACTGCCAAGGGTTGATTTTAACTGCACCTCCAAAACTATTGGAGCTGCATTTTTGTCTCTAAAAAGTGTAAATCCCATGATACATTATCCTCTTAATTTCTGTCCCTATTAATAGTGTTTTATTAAGCCTTCTCAAATTATGGAAGCTAATTAAATCTCATAGTCCAGGCATGTGCGAGTCTTGGTGTAAGGGCGCACCTTGCCATCTGCCACTGCAACATGGTCTGGATGAACTGCGTAAGCCTTAAGTGCTGCTTCGCTTTCAAATGTGGAATCCAGCATAAGATCTGCATTTGAGCTTTCAAGCCCGTTGATATTAACCTTGATTTCTGTCATGCCAGGAATCTTGCCTGCAAGATTCTCTAAGCCTTCTTTGATTCCCTTCTTTACCTGCTCCTTTTCTGCTGCAGATAACTCATCCTTAAGTGTCCATAAAATTACGTGCTTTACCATTTCTTCCTCCTTTTTGAAGCTAATTATTTATAAATTTTTTCTTGCAAAATCCAAAATCTTTCCAACAAACAGGTACCTGCTCTTACAAGTCATAACTTAAAACCAACTTGTATACAAGTAACCCGTCCTTGCTATTATAACATTGCATGCGCCTAAAATCATTCAATTTATGGTATTATATGATGTAAGTTCTGATAAATTTTCTATACCCGGTAGCAAATGAATTTATACTGGAATAAATATTGAGGTGAATAAAATGCAAATAGTTAGAAAAGCAACCGCAAATGACATACCACGAATCTTAGAGCTGCTGGTGCAGGTGGATATGGTTCACCACAATGGCCGGCCGGATATTTTCAAAGGCCCTGCCACCAAGTATAACTCATCTAAACTTCAGGAAATCATCGAGAATAATGACACCCCTGTTTTTGTATGCGTCGATGATGATGTAGTTGTTGGACATGCCTTTTGCATACACAGACAGGTGCTTGGCGACTCTGTACTTACGGATATCAAGACTCTCTACATCGATGATATATGCGTAGATGAGAACTGCCGCGGAAAGCAGATTGGCAAAAGCCTTTATGATTACGTAATCAATTATGCCAGGGAGAACGACTACTACAATGTGACTTTAAATGTATGGTCCTGCAATCCTGGCGCAATGAAATTCTACCAGGCCATGGGCATGGTACCACAAAAAGTAGGCATGGAAAAAATACTGTGATTCTGTAGAGAAAAATCTGCTTAGAATAAATTTCTAAACAAAACTATTATTCAAATACTAAAATAGATGTATGAAACAATAAATAAATTCAGGAGACAATCATGAGCAAAAATTTAGCTGTAATATTCCCGGGAGTTGGATACCATAGCGACAAGCCTTTACTGTATTATTCCAAGAAAATTGCAAATAAAAAGGGCTACGATATAATCGAAATTCAATACGCATTTACGGATGTTCTTGGCTCAATCAAAACAGACCACACAAAGACTGAGGCTGCCATTGAAAATGCCTTTATCCAAACCCTTGAGCAATTAAGTGATGTCCGCTTTGATGAGTATGAGCGAGTTGTCTTTATCGGCAAAAGCATAGGAACTGCCATCGCCGCAAGGATTGCCGCTTCCATTGAGGTGGAGGCCGACATGATTATATTTACACCAATAGAAATGACCTTCGCATTTCTCAGTCCCTGCGAAGGCCTCGTGTTCCATGGCAGTGCCGACCCTTTATGCGACACCGACATGTGTATTCAGTTGTGCGATGAAATGTCTCTCACTTACGCAGTCATCCCAGAGGCGAACCACTCTCTGGAGACTGGAGATGTGAAGCTTGATATCCAAAATCTTGAGAAAATAATGGATACTGTTGAAAAAATACTATAGCTAACGCTACTCTTTTAAATATCATCTGGCCCGTGGCCGCTATTGCCGTAAGGTGGAATAGCATCGATTACAGCCATGTCCCCAGCAGCAATTTCAAAGTCAAAAACATTAGCATTCTGAAGGATTCGCTCTGGATTAACTGACTTTGGAAGAGGCACGATACCGTGCTGAATTTCCCATCTAAGAATAATCTGAGCTACAGTGCGATTGTACTTTGCTGCAAGCTCCTCCAAAACAGGATGAGATAAAGACTTGCCTCGTCCAAGTGGGCTCCAGGCTTCCACAAGGATGCCATGCTCCTGGCAATAATCCACTGTCTCCTTTTGTAAAAATCCCGGATTAACCTCTATCTGATTAACAGCAGGAATCACTTCCATTTCCATAAGGGCCTTAAGATGGTGTGGTAAAAAGTTTGACACACCAATGGCCTTTACTCGACCGGATTTATAAATCTCTATCATGGCCTTCCATGTGGCACGATTGGTGTTTTCCCAATCATCGTCAAAGGCAAAGGATGCTGGCCAGTGTACAAGATACAAATCAAGATAATCTAACTGCATCTCGTCCATTGTCTTCTCAAAGGCAGCCAAGGTCTTGTCATAGCCAAGCTCAGTTTTCCATACCTTGCTTGTTACAAATATATCCTGACGCGCAACGTTTTTTTCCTTCATAAAATCCTTGATAGCGTTGCTGACATATTTCTCATTCTCGTAAAAGGCTGCTGTATCAATGTGCCTGTAGCCAAGATCTAAGGCTGATTTAACAGAATCATATGCCTCTGCCGGATCTTTGATTTTGTATGTGCCATACCCAAAGCAAGGTATAGCTGTGTGGTTGTTTAATTCAATTCTTGTTGTAAGTGAACTCATTGTAATCTCCTAATCATTCCTCTCACCGGACATTTCTCCCCGGTTTCACGCATTGCCAGATAAAGTGCATAGGCATTTAACGCCAGGGCTCCAAGCCAGGCACTGACCTCAGCAAAGGCTGTGGCTCTAAAGCCTATTCTATCAAAGAAATAAACTATAGTAACGATTCTAAGAATCATCTCTAAAATACCTGAAATCATAGGCAAAATCGGCTTACCCATTCCCTGAACTGTGGCTCTTACTACAAAGAGGATGTTTAAGAATATAAGCATCACTCCGCATGTAGGTAAAAACTCACACACAAGAGCAACCTGCTGCTTGCCGCTTAGCAAAATTCGGGCAAGTCCCTCTGGTGCAAATACCATTAGTGACCCAAAAATTAAATAAGCTACCAGTACTATAACAAGGCAAACCTTCAGTCCCTTTACTATTCGTTCATATTCCTTGGCTCCGTAATTTTGACTGGTGTATGCTGTCAGGGCTGCGCCAGCTGTACCTGCCGGATTCATAAACAGGTTTAGATACTTTGAGCAGGCAGCATAGGCCGCTGTGTATACTACGCCAAATCCGTTTACAAAATACTGCACCACCATACAGCCCACTGCTGTGATTGAATTCATAAATGCCATTGGCAAACCATTGTGGAGCAAGCCTAAATATGTTGATGGCTCGTTTTTAAAATCATCCCTTGAAAGCCTGATAATCTCAATCTTTCTAAGGCTGTTGATACATATGATTGACGAAACCACCTGAGAGCAAAGGGTTGCTATAGCAGCACCCTCCACTCCAGTATGTAGAACGAAAATGAAAAAACTATCTAAAGCCAGATTAAGTATGGACGAAACAATAATCGCCTTCAGTGGTGTCTGGCTATCTCCAAGTGCTCTAAGTACCGAACCTACAATATTATAGCATATGCCTGCAGTCAGTCCGCCAAAGACTATATATCCGTAAATCAGACTATCCTTGATAATCAAATCATCAGTACGTAAAAACCTAAGTGCATTTGGCAGGAACAGAACACTTCCTATTGTGAGCACCACCGATAGAATGATGCCAAGAACAATTGTAGCAGCCATTCTATGTCTAAGATTGTCTGCATCCTTAGCACCGTAGCTTTGAGCTATCAAAACTGCAAATCCATTTGAAAGCCCAAAGGAAAAACCAACTATCAGAAAGAATAGAGAACCCATATTTCCCACTGCTGCAAGGGCATCATCTCCCAAACCATTACCTACTATCCAGGTGTCGGCAAAATTGTAAAACTGCTGCAGCATGCTTGTCAGCAAAAGTGTGCCGTAGAATGGAAGAATTAATTTAACAGGACTTCCTGTTGTAAAATCAATTTCCCTCTTCTTCCTGCTTTCCGCTATTGAATTGTGTTTCATTAAAAATATTACCTAAAATCCTTTTATACCATCATTTTGTAAATCTTTGTGCAGTCATCCTCGTTTAAAGTAGTAAATCCTGAGATGCTGCCTGTTCTACCATCACCGTTGCAAAGTACATCAACAAGCTTTGGTATATCCTCTTCCTTGGCGCCAAGCTCCTCAAAGTTCTTTGGCATACCAATAGAGATAAGGAAGTTTCTAAGAGCCTCGATACCAGCCTTTGCTGTCACCTCTGGATGCTCGAAATCCATCTGGCAGCCCCAAACTCTAACAGCCGCCTTGGCAAATCTCATAACGTTGTGACTCATTTCGTATGTAAATACTGCCGGCATTGTAACAGCAAGACCTGCGCCGTGAGCACAGTCATATAAAGCTGAAAGCTCATGCTCGATGCTGTGGCTGTTCCAGTCCTGAGAGCGACCAACACCACAAGAGTTGTTGTGTGCCATAGTTCCAGCCCACATAATGTTTGCTCTTGCCTCGTAGTTGTTTGGATCTTCGATTACTCTAGGGCCTTCGTGAACCATAGTAAGGAGCAATCCCTCGATAAGTCTGTCTGTAACCTCTACCTCCTCACTGTTTGTAAGGTATCTCTCGTAAAGGTGAGCCATAATATCTGTAATACCGGCTGCTGACTGGAATGCAGGCAAGGTCTGTGTAAGAGCAGGGTTTAAGATACTAAACTTTGGTCTGATAGCATCGCCGCTTGCTCCACGCTTAAACATTCCCTCTTCCTTTGTGATGACAGAATCTGGGCTACCTTCACTACCTGCTGCTGCAATTGTAAGAATTGTTCCTACAGGAAGAGCCTCCTCAATGCGCTTTCCCTGATAGAAATCCCAGAAATCTCCATCATATACAACACCTGCTGCAATGGCCTTAGATGAATCGATAACACTACCACCACCTACAGCAAGGATGAAATCTACACTTTCCTTTTTACAAAGGTCGATACCATCATATACTAATCCGCTTCGAGGGTTTGGCTTTACTCCGCCAAGCTCAACAAATGGAATACCGCAATCATTTAATGACTTCTTAACTCTGTCAAGCAGGCCTGACCTTACAACGCTTCCGCCACCATAATGTATAAGTACCTTTGAACCACCAAATCTCTTAACATATTTTCCTGTTTCATTTTCAGTATCCTTACCAAAAACAAAGCATGTTGGTGAGTAATAAACAAAATTTTCCATAGAGAAACTCCTTCCAATACCTTAAATTTGTCTTCATTTAATAAAGACCAGATATAATCATAATATTCTCTGACCTCAATAATTAGAATCTAATATTTGTTGTATTTTGCCCAATTTTTGCTATCATAAATTTATGAATACTAATGAAAACAAAGAAATCTTAAATTTCGAACCAACACCAATACTTTCTATTTCCAAGAAGTACACGCCAGCGGTCTTCCCTGCTCATTGGCATAACGCCTTAGAGTTTACCGTCGCTTTCAAGGATGGCTGCAAATATATAGTCAACGACATTCCCTATGAGCTAAATACAGGGGATGTACTTTTGGTTTGGCCAAGACAGCTTCACGAGATTATAGACGTGCCACATTCCGGCAGTCTCTTTATTCAATTTCAGTCTTCTATTATGGAAAATAATCTGGATTTGATTAGCATCACAAGATTTTTAAATGAGTTTCACCATATCTCTGCCAAGGAACAGCCAGAGCTAGCCAAGTACGTTTTCAACAAAATCATAGAGATTCGAAAGCTAAATAACGGCAATGATTTTTTTGCCGAAACTAAGAGCAAAAGGTTGATATATGATATTTTACTTAAAGTAGGCGAATTTGTTATGTCAGAACGACAGGAAGAATTTGCTGACGGAGGTTTTAATAATACCACCTGGAAATATATCAACGCTGCCTGCAATTATATTACCGAAAATTCCACTGATAGCATATCCCAGGCTGATGTTGCCAAACAGGTTGGCCTCAGCAGCTATTATTTCTCTAAATTATTCAAGCAGTATATGAAGATGTCATTTCCTGCATATCTTGCAAGAATCAGGGTTCGAAACGCAATCACTCTGCTTTTGGACGACAACCTGACTATTACAGAATGTGCCTTCCAGGCAGGATTCCAATCTACCACCGCCTTCAACAAGGTGTTTCACGAGATAACCGGCTACGCCCCTAGGGAATATCGCAAGCTCCACAGTGCCTTGTAGCTATTCCAATTGAGAATTAATCAGTACAAAGTACTTTGTCTTGTTTTTGGTGTAAGTGGCAAAGGTGCCAACCACGGTAATGTGCTTGCCATCGGCCGGATAGTCCTCGTATTCCTCAGAAAGCACGTACTCGATTCCCTCTGCACAGCAGCCAAGGGCATCATAAACAATACAAGAGTGAGTGCCATCATGGGTGATATTGCTATCTCCGTCCATTCTGACACTCTTTCCCTTGTAATTA
>JAEEGL017383571.1_pt1 | contig 11728 bp, 7 predicted proteins | sample 9134231 | NCBI WGS metagenome assembly JAEEGL01 (sample SAMN16246548, study PRJNA631951) | gut metagenome | biome: gut microbiome; feature: rumen; material: fiber-attached | host: Bos | place: Iran: Karaj | collected 2018-10
CCTACGCCCGGATGTTCCTGGGGCAGATGGAAAAGCCGGACGTGGACTATATCGACGGTCTTTCCCCGGCCATTTCCATCGACCAGAAGACCACCAGCCGGAACCCCCGGTCCACCGTGGGCACCGTCACGGAGATCTATGACTATATGCGCCTGCTGTGGGCCCGGGTGGGCATTCCCCACTGCCCCAACTGCGGCAAGGAGATCCGCCAGCAGACCATCGACCAGATCATCGACCAGGTGATGGCCCTGCCCGAGGGCACCCGCATCCAGATCCTGGCGCCGGTGATCCGGGGCCGGAAGGGCGAGCACGCCCGGATCTTCGAGGACGCCCGGAAGAGCGGCTACGTCCGGGCCCGGGCGGACGGCATCGTCTACGACCTGTCCGAGGATATCACGCTGGAAAAGAACAAGAAGCACGATATCGAGATCATCGTGGACCGGCTGATCATCAAGCCGGAGGTCCGCCGCCGTCTCACCGACTCGGTGGAGACCGCCTCCAATCTGGCTGGGGGGCTGGTGATGGTGGACCTGCCGGGGGAGGATAAGACCCTGTCCTTCTCCCAGAACTACGCCTGCGAGGACTGCGGCATCTCCATCGAGGAGCTGGCGCCCCGGTCCTTCTCCTTCAATAACCCCTACGGCGCCTGTCCCACCTGCACGGGCCTGGGCACCCAGCAGCGGGTGGACCCCACGCTGATCATGCCGAACCCGTCCCTGTCCCTGCTGGACGGGGGCATCGTGGCCAGCGGCTGGGGCAACATCCGGGGCGACACCATTTCCCGGATGTACTTCGACGCGCTTGCCAAAAAATACCATTTCCGCCTGGACCAGCCCGTGCGTGAGCTGCCCAAAGAAGCTCTGGACGCCATCCTCTACGGCACGAAGGGGGAAAAGCTGACCCTGCAGTACGACCAGCAGCGGGGGAAGGGGACCCTCTACCAGGCCTTTGAGGGCATCGCCGCCAATCTGGAGCGGCGCTATCACGAGACCCAGAGCCCCGCCATGCGCGCGGAGATCGAGCAGTGCATGGCGGAGGTGCCCTGTCCGGACTGCGGCGGCCGCCGTCTCCGGAAGGAGGTGCTGGCCGTCACAGTGGGCGGGCTGAATATCTCGGAGTTCTCCGACCTGCCGGTGATGGATTGCCTTCGCTTTCTGGATAAGGCGGAGAAGGAGCTCACGCCCATGCAGCACATGATCGCCGACCGGATCATCAAGGAGATCCGGGCCCGGCTGGGCTTCCTGCGGAGCGTGGGCCTGCAGTATCTCACTCTCTCCCGGGCCGCCGCCACTCTCTCCGGCGGCGAGGCCCAGCGGATCCGGCTGGCCACCCAGATCGGCTCCTCCCTGATGGGAGTGCTGTACATCCTGGACGAGCCCAGCATCGGCCTGCACCAGCGGGACAACGCCAAGCTGCTGCAGACGCTGAAGGATCTGCGGGACATGGGCAATACCCTTATCGTGGTGGAGCACGACGAGGACACCATGCGGGCGGCGGACTACCTGGTGGACATCGGCCCCGGGGCCGGGGTCCACGGCGGCGAGATCGTGGCCCAGGGCAGCGTGGAAGATATCTGCGCCTGCCCCCGGAGCGTCACCGGCGATTACCTCAGCGGCAGAAAGCGCATCCCCCTGCCCGGCACAAGGCGGCAGGGCAGCGGAAAGAAGCTGGTGGTCCGGGGCGCGGCGGAAAACAATCTGAAGCATATCGACGTGGCCTTTCCTCTGGGCGAGCTGATCTGCGTCACGGGCGTGTCCGGCTCGGGCAAGTCCTCTCTTGTGAACGAGGTGCTCTACAAGGCTCTGGCGGCGGAAAAGATGCGCACCAAGGTCCGTCCCGGAAAGCACGACGGCATCGACGGACTGCAGTACGTGGATAAGGTCATCGCCATCGACCAGACGCCCATCGGCCGGACGCCCCGGAGCAACCCCGCCACGTATACCGGGCTCTTCAACGATATCCGGGACCTGTTCGCCTCCAGCAAGGAGGCGGCCCTCCGGGGCTATGGGCCGGGACGGTTCTCCTTCAACGTCCGGGGCGGCCGGTGCGAGGCGTGCTCCGGCGACGGCCTGGTGAAGATCGAAATGCACTTTCTGCCGGATATCTACGTGCCCTGCGACGTGTGCCACGGCAAGCGCTATAACCGGGAGACGCTGGAGGTCCATTACAAGGGCAAGAACATTGCCGACGTGCTGGATATGACCGTGGAGGAGGCATTGACCTTCTTTGAAAACCAGCCTAAGCTGGTGCCCAGGCTCCAGACGCTCATGGACGTGGGGCTCGGCTACGTGAAGCTGGGCCAGTCCTCCACGACCCTCTCCGGCGGCGAGGCCCAGCGGGTAAAGCTGGCCACGGAGCTGTCCCGGCGGGACACCGGCCGGACGGTGTATATTTTGGACGAGCCCACCACCGGCCTGCACTCGGCGGATATCCACAAGCTGATCCAGGTGCTCCAGCGCCTCACCGAGGCGGGGAACACCGTGATCGTCATCGAACACAATCTGGACGTGATCAAATGCGCCGATCACATCATCGACCTGGGCCCGGAGGGCGGCGACGCCGGCGGTACGGTGATTTTCACCGGAACGCCGGAGGAGTGCGCCGCGTGTGAGGCGAGCGCCACGGGACAGTTTTTGAAGCCGGTGCTGGAACGGGGCCGGCGGCAGGAGGCGGAGGACGCTTCCTGACGGAAGAGAGGAACTATGGACGAAGAGTACGGACTGAGCGAAGAGATCCAGCTGGTGGGCACGGTCAAAAACGTGATCTTCCAGAACGAGGAGAACGGCTATACGGTCCTGCGGCTGGACGTGGGAGGCGACGAGCCCGTCACGGTGGTGGGCTGCCTGCCCTTTGCCGCCCCCGGCGAGGGGCTGACGGTGGAGGGCGCGTGGGAGCGCCACCCCAGCCACGGGGACCAGTTCAAGGCCTCCGCCGCCCGGCGCAGCCTGCCGGTGGGGGAGCGGCATATCTATGAATACCTGGCCTCCGGCGTGGTGAAGGGCGTAGGCCCCGCCACGGCGGCGCTGCTGGTGAACCGCTTTGGCAGCCGGACGCTGGACGTGCTCTCCGACGATCCGGACCGGCTCACGGACGTAAAGGGCATCAGCGCCCGGCGGGCCCGGGAGATCAGCGAGACCTTCCGGCGGCAGGCCGGGCTCCGGGTGCTGCTGGAGTTCCTCTCCGCCAACGCCCTCCGGCCCGAATACGCCATGCGGCTCTACAAGCTCTACGGCGACGGCGCTCTGGAAATGGTAAGGGCGAATCCCTATCTGATCGCCACCGACCGGGTGGGCGGCAGCTTTGACGAGGCCGACGCCCTGGCGCTGTCCCTGGGCTTCGAGGAGGACAGCCCCCAGCGCATCACCGCCGCGCTGGTCTTCGAGATGGTACATAACCTCAACAACGGCCACAGCTTTCTCCCCCGGGAAAAGCTGGTGGCGGCCACCGCCCAGCTCATCGGTGTGGACGCCGACACGGCGGACGAGTGCCTGGACGTGCTCTCCGACGAGGGCGAGGCGGTGATCCAGCCGGTGGCCAACGTGACGGCGGTGTATCTCCGGCGGCTGTACGAGGCGGAATCCTGTACAGCGGAGACCCTGCGGTCCATGGCCGGGGAGAAGCTGACCCCGCCGGCCGGTCTCGACCGGCTCATCGACGATATGGAACGAGAGAGCGGCATGCGCTACGCCTCCCAGCAGCGCCAGGCCATCGAGCTGGCCGCTTCCCGGCGGCTGCTGGCGCTGACAGGCGGCCCCGGCACGGGCAAGACCACCATCATCAAGGCCATTCTGCGGCTGTATGAAGAGCTGCAGATCGACTGTCTGCTGGCCGCCCCCACCGGGCGCGCCGCCAAGCGGATGACCGAGCTCACCGGGCAGGAGGCCTTTACCATCCACCGCCTGCTGGGCGCGGCCTGGGCCGCCGAGGGGGACGAGCTGGTATTCCGGAAGAATGAAAACGAGCCCCTCCGCTGCGGCGCGGTGATCCTGGACGAGTGCTCCATGATCGACATCACCCTGATCCACGCCCTGCTCAAGGCCCTGCCCCGGGGCTGTCGGCTGGTGCTGGTGGGCGACGCGGACCAGCTGCCCAGCGTTGGGCCGGGGCGCTTCTTCCTGGACGTGCTTCGCTCCGGGGCGGTGGCCTCCGTCCGGCTGACGGAGGTGTTCCGCCAGAGCGGGGAGAGCCGCATCATCAGCAACGCTCACAGCATCAACCGGGGGGCTGTGCCCGATCTCCGGGAGAACCGGGGGGACTTTTTCTTCCTCCAGCGGGGCACCGGGGAGAAGATCGCCGCCACTGTGGTGGAGCTTTGCCGCGAACGGCTGCCGAAAAACATGGGCTTTGACCCCGGGGAGATCCAGGTGCTGACGCCTACTCGCAAGGGGGAAACGGGCACCTTTGCCCTGAACCGGCGGCTGCAGGAGGCGCTGAACCCCCCTTCGCCGGAGAAAAAGGAAAAAATATTTGGCGAAACAGTGTTCCGGGAGGGCGATAGAGTGATGCAAATCCGGAACAACTATGATATAGTATGGTGCAAGGGCGGCGACGCCGCCGCCATCATGGACGGGAAAGCGGCACCCGGCTCTGCGCCGGAGACCGGCACCGGCATCTTCAACGGCGATCTGGGCCGTATCCTCCGCATCGACACGGCCAACGAGCTGGTGTGGGTGGACTTCGACGAAAAGCTCACCTGGTACGGCTACGAGCAGCTGGGGGAGCTGGAGCACGCCTTCGCCGTGACCGTCCACAAGAGCCAGGGCTCCGAGTACAGGGCCGTGGTGCTGGCAGCCGGACGGGCCCCCGCGCGGCTGCTGAGCCGGGATCTGCTGTATACCGCCGTGACCCGGGCCAGGGAGCTGCTGATCATCGTGGGCGATTCGATCATCGTAGAGAGCATGATCGAGAACGGCCGCAAGACCAGACGGTACAGCGGCCTGCGGGCCAGGCTGGCGGGTGAGGTGCAATGAGCGCCCTGACCGCCGTTCTGGATTTCCTCTTTCCGCCCAAATGCCCCTTTTGCGGAAAGGTGCTCTCCCGGCCGTCGGAGGAGGTCTGCCCCGACTGCCGGAAGGACCTGCCCTATACCGGCCCGGAAAAGCGGAAAGCGGATTTCGTCTCCTCCGTCACCGCGCCGCTGTATTACGAGGGCGTCGTCCGAGCGTCCATCCTGCGCTTCAAGTTCCACGGCGCTCCCGCCCGGGGCAGGGTCTACGGACGGATGATCGCCCGGAAGCTGCGGGAGGAGGAGCGGAGCTTTGACGTGATCACCTGGGTGCCGCTGAGCCGAAAACGGCTGCGCCGCCGGGGCTACGACCAGGCCGGGATCCTGGCGGAGGCTGCGGCGGAGGAGCTGGGGACCGAGGCCGAGCCCCTTCTGGAAAAGATCCGGGAGATCCCGCCCCAGTCCGGCATCCGCACGCCGGAGGCCCGGCGGGCCAACGTGTCCGGCTGTTACCGGGTGATCGACCCGAACCCGGTGCGGGGGAAACGCGTCCTGCTGATAGACGACGTGGTCACCACCGGCGCCACGGTCTCCGAATGCGCCAGAATGCTGATGCTCGCCGGCGCGGAGGAGGTCCTGGCCGCCGCCGTCGCCACGCCGCGCAAAAACAAAGAAAAAAGCCAATGAGGTGTTTTGAGATATGATGTTTTTTGTTGAACGGGATATAGCCATCGACCTGGGCACCGATACCACGCTGCTGTACGTCAGCGGCAAGGGCATCCGGCTCCGGGAGCCCACCATCGTGGCGGTGGACCGGCAGGACGGCCATCTCATCAAGGTGGGCGAGGAAGCCAGAAAGATGCTGGGCCGCACTCCCGCCAACATCGTGGCGGTGCATCCCATCGCCGCAGGAGTGATCTCCGACTATGACATGACCGCAGCCATGCTTCGTGAGCTGATCCGCCGGGTCACCAGCTTCAGCCTCTTCAAGCCCCGGGTGCTGGTTTGCGTTCCCGGCGGCATCTCCGGCGTGGAGGAGCGGGCCATCATGGACGCCGTCATCGAGGGCGGCGGCCGGAAGGTCTATCTGGTCCAGTCCGCCGTGGCCACGGCCGTAGGCGCCGGTCTGGACGTGAACCGGCCCGACGGCCACATGATCATCGACGTGGGCGGCGGCACTACCGAGGCTGCGGTGGTCTCCCTCAACGGCGTGGTGGTGTCCGAGTCCATCAAGACCGCCGGCGCCGCCTTTGACGAGGCCATCATCAAATACATCCGCCGCAAGCACAACCTGCTCATCGGCAGCCGCACGGCGGAGGATCTGAAAAAGACCATCGGCTGCGTCAAGGAGCGCCCGGAGGTCAGCTACGAGGAGGTCAAGGGCCGCTGCCTGATGACCGGCCTGCCCCGGACGGTGACCATCAACTCCGATGAGATGGTGGAAGCCCTCTCCGAGCCGGTGGAGACCATTCTGGAGACCATCCACATGGTGCTGGAGCGCACGCCCCCCGAGCTGGTGGCGGATATCTCCGAGAACGGCGTGGTGCTCTCCGGCGGCGGCAGTTTGCTCTACGGTCTGGACAAGCTGGTCACCGAGCGTACCGGTATCGCCGCCCACGTGGTGGACGACGCCCTTTCCTGCACCGCCTACGGCGCGGGCCGCATGCTTTCCCGGCTGGACAGCATGACCGACGGCATGATGAACTTCGCCCGCCGCCGTCAGCTGGACTCCGGCGTGAAATAAGCGCCCGCGATTCGAAAAACACCCGGAGGTGACCATTATGCGCGAGCTGGAAACCGAGCGCCTGCTTCTGCGCCGATTCCGGCCGGAGGATGCGGAGCGGATCTACGAGTGCTGGGCCTCCGATGCGGAGGTGACCCGGTATCTCTCCTGGTTCCCCCACGAGAGCCCGGAGCAGACCGCACGGATCCTGGGGATCTGGCTGGAGGAATACGACAGGCCGGAGACCTACCGCTGGGGCATCGAGCTCAGGAGCGAGGGCAGGCTCATCGGCATGATCGACGTGGTGGGGTATCACCGCGGCAGCCCGGTGCTGGGCTACTGCTCCGGCCGGGCCTATTGGGGCCGCGGGTATATGACCGAGGCCCTGGGCGCTGTGACGGACGAGCTTTTCCGGGACGGCTTTGATACCATCGTCATCGAGGCGGACACGGAAAACGTCGGCAGCAACCGGGTCATTGAGAAGAACGGCTTTCAGCTGGTGAGCGTGTATGAAACGCCTCTGTCCGAGCATAAGCCGGAGCCCCGGCCCCGGAACTCCTACCGGAAATACAAAACGAAACGGGAAGCGTAAAAGCGGAGAGCGTTGGCTCTCCGCTTTTTTGCGCGGGAAATGAAAGAGCGATCCTCCGCCCCGGCCGGACCCGGTACCGCGCCGGGGCCTTATTTCCGCCCATTTCCGAAAGAGAAAAACATAAATCCAACAGCGCCGTATGACTGCCTTTGAACCCGGGCCGGGGTATCATCAGAGCCATCAAAACGATACATGGAGGAGTGCTTGATGTCGGTGGATGGCAGGATCATGGGGATAAAAAACCCGCTGGAACACAGAAAGCTGAGGATCAACCGGCCCGCGGCGATCCGCACCGCTTCGCTGTTTACCCACTTTGCCCTGGGTTTTGTGACAGGAAACGTGCGGATCTTCGGCAGCTGCGGGCCCTTCGGCGTGGCCATGGCCGCCCGGGCCGGGGGCGGCGTGGGCGGATTGATGTGCCTGCTGGGGGCCGGGCTTGGCTACGTGGTCTCCGGCGGCGTGGGTTGGTCGCTGCGGTATCTGGCGGCGCTGGTGATGACCTACACCATCGCCTTTCTGTGCCGGGAGACCCGGAGCGGTCGGAAGATCTGGTTCATGCCGGCGGCGGCCTCCGCCGTGATGGCGGCCACCGGGGCGCTGAATCTGTACGGCCGGCTCTTCCGGCTCCAGGCTCTGGTGGAGCTGCTTACCGAGGTCATGCTCACAGGCCTGGGGGCCTACCTCTTCGTGATGGCCCTGTCCTCCGTTCCGGCCAGACGGGAGCAGGACGAGCTGCGCCGGGACGCGGGAGGCGTACTGCTGCTGTGCTGCTTTCTCATGGCGCTGAGCCGGATCACCCTCTTTGACGCGGTATGCGTGGGGCGGGTGCTGGCGGTTTTCTGCGTGATGGTGGCGGCCTTCGGCGGCGGGAGCATGACTGGAGCCTTTGTGGGCGTGATCACGGGCCTTTCCATGGACCTGGCCGCCGGGGAAGCTGCGCTCTTCACCGTGTGCTACGGCTTTGCCGGGCTGCTCTCCGGAGCACTGAAACGGCAGGGACGGCTGCTGTTTCTGCTGATCTATCTGGCGGCCAACACCCTGGCGGTGTTCTGGAGCTGGGAGACCAACCCCTGCCTCCCGGCGCTGTACGAAGCATTCGCGGCCAGCGTGATCTTTCTGATCCTGCCCGCCGGGGCCATGACCATGGCCGTGTCCGGTGTACGGCAGCCGGCGGCGGGACTGGGGGAGAGCGGCCTGCGGTACTACACCTCCGGCCGCACCCGGGAACTGGCAGAGGCCTTCCGGGAGCTGTATGAGACGGTCCGGCGCAGCGCGGAGAGCGACTCCAACGACGCGGACGTGGCTACCATTTACGACCGGGCGGCGGAAGCGGTGTGCGCCGCCTGCCCGAAAAAAGGCGAGTGCTGGCAGCTCAACTACGTGGACACGCTGAATATGCTCAACGACGCCACGGATGCCATGCGCCGCCGGGGACGGCTGGAGAGCGCGGATCTGCCGGAGCGCTTCCGGGAAAACTGCCGACGGGCCGAGAGCTTTATCGCGGCGGTGAACATGGAGCTCCGTGCGCTCATTTACCGCCGCCAGCTGAAGACCCGGCTGGAGGAAAACCGGACGGCGGCCTACGGCCAGTACCGCTACCTGGCCGGCGTGCTGGACGCGGTGTCCGAGGACCTGCGCTGCGCCGCCGGGACCGACCCGCTGGGGGAGCGGCGGCTGCTGCGCTACCTGAACAGTAAGGACGTGGACGCCTCCGTGTCCGTGTTCCGGGACCCGAGCGGCCGGCTCCACGCGGTGGTAGAGAGCGCCCGACTTCCCATCCTCACCCGGGAGAGCGACTATCTTGACAGGATCTCCGAGACTCTGGGAGTGCGTATGTGCCGCCCGGCAGCTTCCAATCGGGAACAGGGGAAGATGGTGCTTCTGGAGGCGGAGCCCCTGGCGGTGTCCGTGGGCGTGGCCGCCATGAAAAAGGAGGGCGAGCCGGTCTCCGGCGACCGGGGCACCTATTTCAAGACTGAACAGGGAGTGCTCTGCGTGGTGCTGTCCGACGGCATGGGCAGCGGGGAGGAGGCTGCAAAGGAGTCCATCTCCGTGGTGCGGATCCTGGAGCGCTTCCTCCGCTCCGGGGTGGAGCCCGGCACGGCCATGAAGCTGCTCAACTCCGTCATGCTGCTGAAAAACGGGGAGAACTGGGGCTACGCCACTGTGGACCTCATGTGCGTGGACCTGTTCACCGGCCAGGCGGGGTTCTATAAATACGGCGCGGCGCCCTCTTACATCCGCAGCGGCAAGATAGTCCGGCGCATCAAGGGTGTGACCATGGCGGCGGGCATTCTGGCGGAGGAGGGCGAGCCCCCGGACGTGGTGCGCATGCGCATCAAGCCCGGCGGAGTGGCGCTCATTGCCAGCGACGGCGTGGTGTCCTCCCAGGACGATCAGTGGCTCCGGGACATGCTCATGGAGTTTGAGGGCACCGACACCCGGGCGCTGGCCAGGAGCGTGATCCGGCAGGCGGGCGAGCGCTACGGATATTCCGATGATATGACCGTGCTGGCCGTGCGGGTGGAGGAGAGAGCGTGAATCTGTTTGAAGGCGTGGCCCGGACCCTGCGGGGAAAAGCTGCGTTTGCCCGGACTAAAACCGGCCTGAAACGGGAATCCTTGTATAATCCACCGGAAGAAGCGGAAGGGGGCGGATTGGTGGTCAAGGGTATTTCCAAACGGATCATCGTGGTCAAGTCGCCGGACCCGAAGATCTTTGAACAGGCGATCTTTATCGTGCGGGAGGACTATGCCGGCGAGACCGGCGTCAGCCAGCAGGAGGTGCTGCGCCAGGCGCAGCAGGCCGTCAGCGGATATCTCCTGACCGGCGGGTCCCGATGGGGCGCTCTGCTGCCCCGGCTGCGCAATGCGCTCTACGCGGCGGCAGGGGCGGCGGTGGCGGCCCTGGCCTGGGTAATGGTGCAGATGGCCCGCGTCATGTGAAAAAAGAGGCGCTTCGGCGCCTCTTTTTCCTGCAAAGCAGTTGCGTAGAACCCGGTCCGGATGGTATGATAGGGCTGTTGACAGGAGGATGAAATATGAGTCACATTGCCGATATCACCCTTGCCCCCTCCGGAGAGAAAAAGATCCGCTGGGCGGCCGATCATATGCCCGTGCTGGCTTCCATCGCCGAGGATTTCCGGAAAGAGCGCCCGCTGGAAGGCCTGAAGGTGGCCCTTTCCGTCCATCTGGAGGCCAAGACCGCCTGGCTCTGCCGGGTCATGGAGATGGCCGGGGCGGAGATGTTCGTCACAGGCAGCAATCCGCTTTCCACCCAGGACGACGTGGCCGCCGCCCTCGTCTCGGGAGGCATGGAGGTCTTTGCCCATCACGGCGCTTCCCCGGAGGAGTACGAAGCGGACATCGACTCCGTGCTGGCGCCGGGGCCCAATATCATCATCGACGACGGCGGCGATCTGGTCCACGGGATGCACACCCGCTTCCCCGGACTGATCGATGGCGTCCTGGGCGGCTGCGAGGAGACCACCACCGGCATCCTTCGCCTGCAGGCCATGGCCAGGGCCGGGGAACTGAAATTCCCCATGATGCTGGTGAACGACGCCGACTGCAAGCACCTCTTTGATAACCGCTACGGCACCGGTCAGTCCGTATGGGACGGCATCATGCGCACCACCAATCTGATCGTGGCGGGCAAACAGGTGGTGGTCAGCGGCTACGGCTGGTGCGGCAAGGGCGTGGCCATGCGCGCCCGGGGCTTGGGCGCCCGGGTCATCGTCACGGAGATCGACCCGGTAAAAGCCATCGAAGCCCACATGGACGGCTATACCGTCCTGCCCATGTCCGAGGCGGCCCGGCTGGGAGATATCTTCGTCACCGTCACCGGCTGCAGCAACGTGGTGGGGCCGGAGCACTTCCCGCTGCTGAAGGACGGGGCCATTCTCTCCAACGCCGGTCACTTTGACGTGGAGGTCAACGCCGCGGCGCTGCGGGAGATGGCTGTGGACCACTTCGAGGCGCGGCATAACATCGAGGGCTTCGTGCTGCCCAACGGCAGAACGGTGTACCTGCTGGCGGAGGGACGGCTGGTGAATCTGGCCTCCGGTGACGGACACCCGGCGGAGATCATGGATATGAGCTTCGCCGTGCAGGCCATGTGCGCCCGGTATATCGCCCGGCACCGGGACGAGCTGAAGCCCGGCGTGATCCGGGTCCCCGCCGAGATCGACGAGGCCATCGCCCGGAAGAAGCTGGAGACCCTGGGCATTTCCATCGACGCTCTCACCGAGGAGCAGATCGCCTATCTTGGGATCTGAAAAGGACGCAGCCGCGCCGGAGAATTCTTTTCCGGCGCGGTAAATTATCCCTTTACTTTTAAAAGTCGGTGTGCTATACTGACAAAGCTGCTTAAGAGAGCGGCATAAAAATGCGCCGGTAGCTCAGCTGGATAGAGTGTTGGCCTCCGGAGCCAAAGGTCGTGGGTTCGAATCCCGTCCGGCGTACCAGAA
>JAEEGL010287195.1_pt1 | contig 11727 bp, 7 predicted proteins | sample 9134231 | NCBI WGS metagenome assembly JAEEGL01 (sample SAMN16246548, study PRJNA631951) | gut metagenome | biome: gut microbiome; feature: rumen; material: fiber-attached | host: Bos | place: Iran: Karaj | collected 2018-10
CCAGCAGTTAATAAATCATATGTACCATAAGTAAGTACAACAACCGGCTCTTTTTTCTTTCTTGGCATATTATTTATCTCCCTTCATAGCATCTTTAAATATAACTTTAATAACTCTTAAACTAGCATCTCCATCATCTAAATAATTATATTTAGCATTGAATTTCTTATATTTTTCAGTATATTTCTTACTTACCTTATCTATATTTGTAATAACATCTTCTACTTCATCTTGAGTCTTACAAATAGGTCCAGGTAATTCATCTAAAGATATATAGAAATCTCTAAGATTATTCTTATAATCATCATAATCATACATATAGAATACCATTGGTTTATGTAGATTAGCATAATCAAAGAATATACTAGAATAATCAGTCATAATAATATCAGCTATTAAGTATAATTCATTTATTTCATCATATTTAGCTACATTAAAGACAAAGCCTTTATATTTATTAAGATCAATACTATTAGTAACAAAATAATGACTACTAAATAGAATTACATAATCCTTACTAAATTTCTTCTTTAATCTATCAAAATCAATAGCTAATTTATATGTATATCCTACTCCAGAAGTATGTTGGTTATCACGAAATGTAGGCATATAGAATAATACTTTCTTATCTAGAGGTACTCCTAATTTCTTTTTAATATCATCAATATCTTTTTGAGTTTTATTAAATAAGAAATCATTTCTCGGATATCCTTCTTCAATAATAATATCTTCTTTACCAAGATTCTTTAAATTAAATGCAGAAGTAAATTTCTCAGTACAATACTTAGATGGAGAAATAAAATAATCAAATCTCTTTGCATCTATATCATTTCTTTTTCTAATTTCTTTAGTAGTATTTAAAGAAGCACCATTTACTTCAATATCACATCTTAATTTCTTTAAAGGAGTACCGTGCCAACATTGAATATATATTTGGCCTTTCTTTTTCTTAACTCCCTCTTCCATTAAAGAATTAATCATCCAGTATTTAGCCATACTACAATATTTATAATAATCTTTACTCTTAGATTTAACTACTTCAAGATTCTTAAAAGGAGCTACTTCATGTTTCTCAGGCTCTATAAAAGCCCATACCATTTTATAATCTTGAAATTCTTTCATCGTAATCATTTTTTCATATATTGCTTTAGGACTACAAGTATAGTTACGACCATTAAATGCTTCAAATAAAATAACTTTATCATTTAATTTATATTTATAGTAATATCTACTATACTTAATACCTTCAACTATATATAAACATTTTCTTGCTATCATTCTAATAAATTTATTCTTTTTACATAAATCAGAAATAAAAGCTCTTAACTTTTTCATAAAACACCTCATCATTAAGTATATAATTTATTATAACAATTGATAATACCATTTTCAACAAACTAGACACTATTTAACTAAAAAAGAATTCCTAAGAATTCTCATTTTAAACAATTATTAATTAATTTAATCAACTCTTCAGTACAATTCATATCTTCTGGTACTGTATAAAGTTTTCTAAACTTCTCATATTCTTTTAAATCATATTTATCTTTATTAATTACTTCCATTAATTTAGATCCTTCTTTATAACTTAAATTTTTAAAATCATTAAAGAAATCTAAATTAACACCATTATTCTTACTATATTCTTCAAAATCATATAAATACATAAGAATCTTTATCTTACATACAGAAGCATCTACAAGTAATGCAGAATAATCAGAAATAACATAATCACATACAGTCATTACATCAAAAACTGAAAATTCACTACTTGGAATAGTAATTACTCTATCATCATTATAAATATCTTCTACTTTAGAATGATATGTAATAATTAAATTAACTTTACTAAAATCAGTATTATCAATTAAATCTTGATAATTAAAATGCTTATTATTCCTAAATGTAGGACTATATAAAACATTTACTTTTTTCTTTAACTCAGGATATTTCTTTAAAATATCTTTTTTAACATCATCTCTTTTAGTTCTTAAATAATCTACTGTAGGAGTTCCAATATTTAAAACTTTCTCAATAGGTACATTAAATGCTTCAGCAAAATAAGGAGCCATACCTTCACTACCAGAAATAACATAATCATATCCAGCATGCATCTTTAATATTCTTGCCATACTAGGATTAATACCATCTACTTTACCAATAGACTGATATCCAAATTTCTTAATAGCTCCTAATGAATGCCATAATTGAATTACTTTAGTACCTTTTTTATGTTTAAGTAATGAAACCGGTAAATTATAACCATCTACTATAATTACTTTAGATTTTGCAATACTAATCATTTGAGACCATAAAGCAATATAATAACTAAAAGCACTACCTAGTTTTTTAAAAGTCTTACTTAAAAAACCACCAGTATTAGAATAATTACCTTGAGTTCTAACACTATCATTTATACTAGAATCAACTTTTTTACATTCTACTTTATATGGAATACCTTCTTTATCTAATTCATCCATAATAACTTGATAATTTAAAGAAGGTTTATCATATTGCCTACTCAACAAATAAACTCTTTTCTTTTGAACAGTAAACAATTTAACAAAGAAATAAATAATAACAAAATGAATTTTAATTAAATACAAAAATATATTCATCTTAAATACTCATAAAATCTTTATATTTAGGAATTACTTCATCAGCTTTTCCTATCATTTTTATTTCTCCATCATTTAGCCATAATACTTCGTCGCATAATTCAGCAATAGTATCAAGACTATGAGAAACTATAATAACAGTTCTCTTATCATCAGAGATTAATTCTTTCATTTTGTTATAACTCTTTCTTTGGAATTGAACATCACCAACAGATAAAACTTCATCTATAAGCATTATATCTGTTTCTAGTATTGCTGTAATAGCAAATGCTAGTTTTGAATACATACCAGATGAATATGTTTTAACTGGTTTATTCATAAAGCTTCCAATATCTGCAAAATCTATTATTTCTTTTTCTTTCTTAGCAATTTCATCTTCTGAGAAACCTAATAACATTCCTGATAAATAAATATTCTCTTTACCAGTTAATTTCTTATTAAAACCTACACCAATAGATAATAATGAAATTGAATGTCCATGAAGATCTATAGTACCTTTATCTGGTGAAAATATTCCGCCTATAGCTTTTAACATAGTTGATTTACCAGATCCATTTTTACCAATGATACCAAGTATTTTACCTTCTTCAACTTCAAAACTTACACCTTTTAAAGCTTGGAATAATTCAACTTTATCACCAAAATGTTTCCACGAAGCTCTAATACTCGTTTTCTTTAAACCACGATAAGTGATATGAAGATCTTTAACAGTTATTGCTATATTTTTGTCTTTCTTTCCTGTAGCCATTAAATCACCTTCGCATAACTATTTTCATTTTTATGAATTACATGAACTCCAAAAGCACATAATATTAAACCTATTACAAGCCAGAATCCTAGCAATTCATAACTAACCATTTTACCATAAACAGTTGCTTTTCTAAGTTCGTTCATCATACAAGCAACTGGATTAAATCTAAGTAATACCCATCCCAATCTACCTTTTAATCTAGTTGTAATATTATAGAAAATACCAGATAGATAGAATACCATTCTAAGTGCTATATTAGTTAAATTACCTAAGTCATTAAATGATACTCCAAAGTGCATTAGAATCATTCCACATCCAAAAGAAATAACATATAAAACTATTATAACTGGGAATATTAATAACATATGCCATGTAAAAGGTACATGTTGATATAACATTAAACCAAATGCTAAAGCAAGTGAAATACACATTTTAAATAAATAAGTAAATGATTTTGCTAGTAATAAAATATATTTAGGTACATATACCTTAGTAACTAAATCTCTATTATTAATAATTAATTTAACACTACCTGTAATCATTCTATTAAAGAAATCCCAAGCTGCTAAACCAACCATAACAAATGAAGCAAAATATAATTCTTGGCTTTTAAAGATAACTCCAAATACAAATGAATAGATAACCATAAAAGCAAATGGTTCAATTACCCACCATAACCAGTTTAAATATGAATCGGCAACTTCACTTTTTAACTCTGCTTTTGCTGATCTAACAGCATATTTAAAATATTTTCTTATATTTGTAAAAAATTTCTTCATGTAAACACCTTCTTTAATATCTTACCATTTTTTTATATTTATTTAAAGGGAAAGACTACTACTCCCATTTAAAATTAATCAACTTTTTGTCATATAGACTTGATGGTGTATGTAAAAATAAAACAGCATCTGGATTATAATCATCTATATATTTTTTTAAATTAATATTAGCCCAACACCTAACATCAACAGCTCTTACTTCTTTAAATACTAAAGATAAAAAAGCAAAAACCGGTTCACCATAAGAATCTTTTAATATTAATATCTTTTTATTATTAATTGGATCTAAATTATTAATTTGAACTAAGGCTCTACCTCCATTAGTATATGTATAATAAATACTTGTTTCACGAGCATCATCAATACCCATAGTCAAATATTCTTCATGAGCAATTGAATGTCTAAAATCACCAACATAATGACTGGTCATAACATCCCATTCACTATTAACTACATCAAAATTAGTATCAAAATTAGGATAAATATATTCAAAATCATCTAGTTTTGCATAATATTTACCTACTCTTTTACCATATGAACCTAAAAATGCATTAGGATACATTGTTCTATTAAAATCATTATAATATTTATCTGTAATATTTAAATCTAATTCTTTATCTAAATGATTAGCAATTATCTTATAACTTTCAAATGCTGTATCAATAGTCCAGTGATGATCAGTTCTGAAGAACCAATTACTTGGATCAGTAGTTAATTCACTTTGTAAATCAATTATATTAATTCCTTTATCTAAAGAATTAATTACAAATCTAGATCTAACTTCTCCTAAATTATCTTTAACATAAAAAGGTAATTTAGCTTCTTCAGAAATAGACCAAGGCGCTATAGCAAAAGCCATATATATACCTTTTTCTTTAGTATATTCATTAACTATAGATAATTTATCTACCCAATACATCTCATCTGTATCTGGATAAGCAAAAGATAAATTACCATTAGATAATTTTATAACATCTTTACCAGCACCAGCATCAGATACAACTCTCTTAAATAATACTTTTTGAAATAATCCATAAGTATCAATATAATCATATTTTAATACTAAATTATTGGCAAAAACAGATTCGTTACTACTTTTAAATAAATCAACTCTATCCTTATATTTTAATTTATCAGGATTATAAATCACTGTTTTACTAGTTTCTTTAATTTTCGTATAGTTTTCTTTAATAGTAAAAAACATAGTAGCAAAAATATAAATAATAAAGAAAGTAGCAATAACTATATTATTTTTGTTATTTTTATCCATATTTACCTCCTAAAAATTAAAATATATAAAAGGATTATAAACACCTTTAACTATATAAGAAACAGAGATTATTAGAAGAATAATAAGTATAACATCTTCTAAAATACAACTATTTAGTTTCTCGATAGCTTTTTTATAAATTGGTGTAGAAAGTACAATAGCTAATACAAAGATAACTCCATTCTCTATTAAATAATAGAAAAACTCTCTATTTACCAAATTAGTAAAAGTAAACATTCTAGCTATATATTGCATAGCATATCCAATACTATCAGCTCTAAAAATGACCCATCCAATTAAAACAAATAACAAAGTATAAATTGTTTTTAAAATATTAAACTTACCTTCTGTTTTCTTTTCAAATCCAGTTAACTTTTCAATTGTTAAAATAGCAAAATACATAAGTCCCCATATAATAAAAGTATAATTAGCTCCGTGCCAAATACCAGTTAGCGCCCATACTACAAATAGATTAAATACTAATCTTTTTTTACTAACTCTACTTCCGCCCATAGGAAAATAAACATAATCTCTAAACCAACTTCCTAAAGAAATATGCCATCTTCTCCAGAAATCAGAAACAGATTTAGAAATATAAGGATAATTAAAGTTTTCTAAGAAATTAAATCCAAACATTTTACCTAAACCAATTGCCATATCTGAATAACCAGAAAAGTCATAATAAATTTGTAATGCATAAGCAATAGCAGCTAACCAAGTAAGTCCTAAAGATAAACTTGATACATTACTATTAAAAGCATGATCAACAATAATAGCCATAGTATTAGAAATTATTACTTTTTTAGCTAAACCATAAATAAATCTTTTAACACCTTCACCAAATAAAACAATATCTTCTTTTCTATTCATTATTTGATCTTGAATAGTAGTATATCTAACAATAGGTCCAGCAATTAATTGAGGAAATAAAGATATATACAAACCTAAATTAAAGATATTCTTTTGAACATCAACTTTTTCTCTATAAACATCAATAATATAAGACAAAATTTGAAAAGTGAAAAAAGAAATACCAATAGGTAATAAAATACTAGGTACATTAATATGAGCTTTAAATATATCATTAATACTTTTTAAGAAAAACATTAAATATTTATAAATAAATATTAAAGATAAATTAAATAATAAACCAAGTATTAAAAATGCTTTAGATAACTTTTTATTCTTCTTATTAAATAAATTAATTAATAAACCAACAAAGTAATTAACTACGATAGATAATATCATAACAAAAACAAAACTAGGTTCACCATAAGCATAAAAAGCTAAACTAGCTAGTAATAAAAATAAATTCTTTAACCTTCTACCAGGTAATACATAATAACCAAGTATTACTAAAGGTAAAAAAAGGAAAATAAATATACCAGTTGAAAATAACATAATATACCCTCCTCTATTATAATTTAGTTATTTCTTCAAAAACCCTTTCGCAATTATTAGAATCATTATATTTAAAGAAATCATCTATACGTTTTTCATAATTTTTAGCCAAGATACAATCATTATTAATAATTTCGATTAATCCTTCTACAAACTTATCATAGTCTTCAAAAACAGGCCCAAAACCATCTTTATCATACTCAAAGTAGCCCTTATCATATAATTGCTCTTTATAGAATTCATCTCTATCAGCTTGATAATAAATAACAGGTTTCTTTAAATAACAGAAATCAAAGAATACACTTGAATAATCAGTAATTAATAGCTTATTCTCACAAAATTCTTTTTGATAATTAATATTACCTTCTTCAATATCTATAAATTCATTAAATTTAAAATCTTTTAATTGAATTAAAACATTAGGATGTGGAATAAATCTAATCATATAATCTTTCTCTTTTAATACTTTTAATAATCTTTCATCATTCATTAAATTATTTAAGAATTTAAAATAATCAGATTTCTTGAAATCAGGATTATACTCTCTATCTCCCGTTTCTTTATCAATAATACTTGCTAAACCAGTTCTCCAAGTTAAAGATAACATTATTCTATTCTTACAAGGATACATAACTTCTTTAGCTTTTAAAGTATCATATCTAGGTAATCCAGTTAATTTAACAACTTCAGGGCCATAATAATAATTATATTCCAATAAAGATTCATATTCTTTTTGAGCACTAGTAACAAACATATCCATTTTCTTTGTATTAACATTTAACCACGGACTTAAATCATCTTTAATAATTCCATGTTGTAAGAATACATACTTAAAATGATATTGATCTCTTACACACTCATTACCATAACCAAGCGGATTAAATACATAATTTTCAGCTTGTGAAGATATAACATAATCAGCTCTACCAAACAATAATTTATATTTATTAGTATTAGGATTAATTACTTTACCTAATCTAGACATTCTACCATAATCAACACTATCTGGAGATAATACAAAGTAAACATTTTTATCTTTATGATTCTCTACCATATATTTAAAGAAATGTTCTCCATTATCATCAGCTTTTTGAACTCTATCTGATATTAGCCATAATTCTTTAAATTTAAATATACTACCTAGTTTAATAGCTAAACGTGCTAGTAAAGGTTTAAACATATGTTTCTTAATTAAATAAATATCATCTTTAATTTCATAACCAAAGGACTTAAAAATATTTCTTTTTTGAACTTTTAGATTTAATTTATCAAAAACAAAAGTATATTTACCTTCATGATGGTATGAAATAGGTAGCTCATTAGTTAAAATACTATTCTTTCTAAAATATGGAACAATTCTAACTCCTCCATAATAAAACTCTATACTAGGATAACTACTATAATCTATTTCAAAACATATACCTATATAATCATGTAAATTATCTTGGTTAAATGTTTTCTCATTAAAATCAATAGTCAAATTATAATACTTAATATCAATTTCTTTATTATCTACATTAATAACTAATTTATCTTTATCAAAGAAATGACAATCTATTTTTCCATAACAAATCAACTTATTATCTCTAACATAAGTTTGATCAATTTGAAACAATTTCATATTTTTTATATTAAATTTTCTCTTACCAATTAAAGCATAATTACTTTCAATATTTAAAGTATTATAATAATCAGTATTATTTTTTAAATTTAACAAATAACATATAGTAGAAAAATCCATAAATCTTTGATTAATAATAATACTATCATCTATATTAGCTAATAAATCTAAAATAATATTTTTATACTTATTACTAAAAGAATCACTCATTTCAAATTTAGGATTTAATACAACTCTCCAAGTTATTTCATATGTAACAATGTTTTGGATATATTCAATTACTCTACCAAATTTTTCTTTAGATAAATCTATTAAGTATTTATAACTTTTAACAGGAGTAACTAAATACCAATCTTCTTTCATAGAACTACCTTGAATAGCAGAATCACCAGATTCTCTTCTACGATAGTAATATATTGGATCTTTAAGCATCATTACTTTTTGTTCATCCATTATTATTTCATTTATAAATCTATTATCTTCAGAATACTTAATACCTAGTTCATATCTATAATTCTTTATTACATCTGTTTTAACAAATATTGAACTAGAACTAAGTTGCGGATAATCATATTCTTCAAGTATATTAACTACTTTATTTTCTTTATATTTATAATTTAAAGTATGAGGTCCTTTCTTTTTATCAAAGAATACCATCTTACAACTAAATATATTTATATCTTTATTATTCAAATAAGCATTGTATACTTGTTTAAAAGCATCTTTACTCCATAGATCATCACTATCTAGCATAGTAGTAAATAAGCCTGAAACAAGTTCTATACCTTTATTTCTAGCTGCTGAAACACCAGCATTCTCTTGTTTATAATAAACTACATTATCTGGATATTTATTTTTATATTCTAAACATATCTCTTCACTATTATCAGGAGATCCATCATTTATTAATACTAATTGAATATTATCTAAAAAACCTATTGATTGATTAACTACAGAATCAATAGTTTTTCTTAAATAATTTTCAACATTATATATCGGTATGATTACAGAAAAAATAAACTGCTTCATATTATCACCTTCTTAAATATTTTACCATAAATATATCTAAATTTCATTGATACAAAGAAAAAAAGATGAAATATCATCTTTAATTCTTATCTTGAGTATTAATAATTGCTTTATATACTCTCTCACAATTATTCTTATCATTATATTTAAAGAAATCACCAATACGTTTTTCATATTTTTTCTCTAATTTACAATCATTTTTCATTAATTCGATAATGTAATCAACTAATTTATTTTCATCTTCAAATACAGGTCCAAAACCCATCGTATCATAATCAAAATAACCTTTATCATATATTTGGCCTTCATAAAAGTCTTCTTTATCAGGTTGATAATATATAATTGGTTTATTTAAATATGCAAAATCAAAGAAAACACTAGAGAAATCAGTAACTAAAATACTATTTTCACAAAACTCTTTTTGATAATTAACACTAGAAGTATCCATATCAATGTATTTATCATCAAAGACAAAATCTTCAATTTGTGATTTTAAATTAGGATGAGGTACAAATTTAATTCTGTAACCATATTTTTCTAATGCTTCAAATAGTTTCATATTATTTAATAAACTATTCATCCATATAAAATAATTGGAATTCTTAAATTCAGGATTATAAATTCTATCTCCTGTTTTTTTATCAATTTGATTAACTAACTTACTTCTCCAAGTAAATGACATCATAATAGATTTCTTTAAATCATATTTCTTACTATTATCAATTAAGCCATCATAACGAGCAAATCCTGTCAATTGAACAACACCATCATTATAACCATTTATTTTTAATGCATTATATTCCATCTCTACAGCTGATACAAACATATCAATATGTTTTGTATTTGGATTTAACCAAGGAGAAATATCAGCTTGAGTAATACCATGTTGTAAGAATGCATATTTAAATTTAAACAAATCTCTATAATACATATTACTCTTACCATATAAATTAGTAATATAGAATTCTGCATGAGAAGAAACTATATAACTAGCATTATGGAATAATAATTTATATTTTAAAGAAGTATTACTTACTACTTTACCATATTGCTTCATTCTCTTAAAATCTTTAGATTCTTTACTAATAACATAATAAGCTTGTACTGTATCTTTATGATTTTCATTTAAATACTTAAATAAATGTTCAGCATTGTCATCAGCCATATTAACTCTATCACTTAATAACCATATTTCTTTATGAGGTAATAATTTAGATAGACAAATTAAATATCTTAACATACATACTTTATATTTTTTTCTCTTAAGTAATCCCTTAATATTTTTAAGTTCTCTTTTAAATATTAATGATCCTTTTTTATCCATTAGAGTAAATCTACCATCATCATAAGTAACCATCTTATTACCAAAAGTAAAATAACTACCATTTAATAAATGAGTAATCATACATTGATTTCCAAATGTTAATGAAAGTAATTCTCCATCTTTACCATATTGGAAACCAAAATAATCTAAATCTTTAATATCAATTTCACATCTAATACCAATACTTCTACCTAAATATCCTCCATCAAAAGACGGTTCATCATAATTAGTTCTTGTTTCATAGAATTCTGGTTTTAATAACTTACCATTGATATTTAAATATACTTTATTCTTATCATATATTTCAGTATTAATACGACCAAATAAATATATCTTACCTTTACTTTCAAAAACATCATCTACTCTTATAAAGACAATGTTATCATAATCTTCTTCTGATATACTATCAATATAAATTTTATGGTTTTCTTCTCTCAATAAAGAATCATCTTTAATATTATCTTTAATCTTTAACAAAAATAAATTTTGAGTAGGATATATATGTTTTTGTTCTTTAAAGAATTTTAGATCAGTTTGTTTAATTAAATTATTAATAGTTTTAATATAATCTTTGATTTCTTTATCACTTAATACTTCTTCATTACCAGGTATATTTAATCTCCATCCAATATCATAAGCAATTAAGTATTGAAAATAATCTAATACTTTACCAAATCTCTTTATAGATTCTTCATATAAATATTCATATACTTTTTTAGGAGTAACAGTATACCATAGTTTATTTAATTTAGAAGTTTGGCTAGCAGAAGATTGATCTGCTCTTTTACGATAATAATACGTAGGATTATGTAAAACACCCATATAATAATTATCTAGCAATATTTCATTAATAAATTTAGTGTCTTCTTCGTTTTTAATTTCAGAATCATATTTATATTTCTTTATAACATCTCTTCTTACAAAACAAGAACAC
>JAEEGL011920980.1_pt1 | contig 11727 bp, 6 predicted proteins | sample 9134231 | NCBI WGS metagenome assembly JAEEGL01 (sample SAMN16246548, study PRJNA631951) | gut metagenome | biome: gut microbiome; feature: rumen; material: fiber-attached | host: Bos | place: Iran: Karaj | collected 2018-10
CCCCGTAACCAGAGAATTTTACCTCCCACATGGACGGTCTCTCAGTGATCGCCCACGTGAGTCTTTGGCATCATTCTGCCCCTTGAATGCTGTACATTTTTTAACCATCTACAGGGGTTCTGATGGGCCGTGAATAGTAACCCGGGCTGCGGGAGCTTTCCCGCAGCGCTCAGGGCTTTTCTCCCGAAGCCGCCCTTGTCCTTCAAGATTCAGGACTGCGCGGCTCCCTTGCTGCCGCCCCCCAGAGCGGCAAAGGCGCCGTGCATCTTTTTAAGGGTGTTAAGAAGCTCGCAGAACATATTCCGGAAGACGTCCCGATCGCTTTCGTTTCTGCCCAGCCTGATGCCGCACAGAGAAGGCAGCGCCGGATACTCCCCGCCCAGATGATTGGCCCGGGCATAAACCGAAACCTGATCATTGGCGCCCCGGGAATAAAGAGCCCAGACGGCCTGAACCGGATTATAGAAGGGCACGCCCCGCTTCTGGTTCAGGGACACCATGTACTTGGAACGCAGAGACGGCAAAGATTCCTTCCGCACCGTTTCATCGGAGCTGTACTTGGCATCCATGATCAGCCAGTCCTGAATAAGCGGATTGTCCTTCCAGGTAACCCGGAACACGAAATCCGGGGTCAGGGTATAATTCTGGTTGTTGTAAAAGTTCTCCACCACGGCCAGATCTCCGTCGCAGGTCTTTTCCACCATATGGATGCGGGGCACATACCAGAGATCCAGAATAAATTCCCCTTCCGGCCCCACCCAGCGGTAGTAATTGAAGGGCTCTTCGTCGGGGCGCTCTCCGGGAACGCCGCCGAAGGGCTGCTCCTGAACGGCAGGATTGTCGGACATGTCATGCCATTCCATTTTCTGACTGGATCCCCCGAGCTCGTTAATGACGCCCACCAGCGTGGTCAGCACCTTGAACTCAAAGAGCTTGTCCAGCTTGATAAAGTGCATGGCAAAGTCATTCAGGGTCAGCTCCTGACGGCTGGACTCATACCATTCCTTGATCAGGGTGAACAAATGCAGGTAGATCCGGTTCCGGGCCACAAAGGGAGTGATTTTGGGCATGGCAGGCCGCACTCCCGTTCTGATGCCGGTGATCTTGCGGAAGTTCGAGTATAAAAGATAAAGACGATCCTGCAGCTTGAGAATCCGGTTCTCCTGCTTCTTCAGCTGATCAAAGCCGAATTCCCGCACAATATCCGCGTATCTGATATAGCCGGGATAGGCCGAGCTGGTTCTGATGCCCTGCTGTTTGTTTTTGGTGATAAAGCTGAGCACATCGGACATCCGAGTCTGAATATGCTCGAAAAAGCCCAGGATGACCTTGTTCTCATAAAGATCGTACTTGGGCACCACCACCTCCTCGGCGGCATAGTCCGTGCGCACCGGAAAACCGTGCAGCACAAAATCAAGTTCCTCCGGCTGACAGTACGACAGAGCCCGAGGGTTTTCGCACAGCCAGTGGATGGCCTCTGGAGAATTGGGAATGCCATTGGGGGTAATGGTGATCTCCGGCCCCAGAATCCGGCGGAGATTTTTAATCAGGGGCTGCCACAGGCCGGCCAGTTCGTCCACAATGGCCTCGGACTGGTCAATAAGCCCCAGAAGAGAGCTCCGGGAGTTCATGTTGGAATCCAGGCACATGCTGGAAATTTCATCATAGTTATTGTTGATGGTCTCCAGCATGGCCCGGATTTCGGCCGCGGAGTTTTTGGAGGCCAGAAACTCCGCCAGCACGCTGAACTCATACTCGGTGTCATCATACATTACTGAAAACATGAGCTCATGACGACCGGCCAGATTGTAGAAGGGGCGGCCCCGGTGCTTGGCATTGCTGCCCCACACCGGTTCCCAGATCACGGTGCCGTCCTCCAGGGAACCGGCCCGGGCAAAATAGTAGGTCTCGTCATTGAAATGCACCGATACGCTGACGGAATGCCCTTCCAGCGCCATTTTCAGGCGGCATTCAATGAATATATAGTAGTCATCGGGGATCTGCAGTATGCCGTCAGCGCTGCCGGAATAACTCACCGGCTCCCCGTCTCTGAGCAGGGAGAAGCAGGCAACATCTTCTCCTGTCAGCACCTCCCGGCTGTACAGAGAGCGCGGCGCCACATAAATATCAGCATCAATCATAGGGTTTCACGAAAAAATTATCTGTTTTAACTCGTTCTCATCTGTCATAAGCCGGCCTTATCGCCGGCGGACAGCTCATTACCCCAGGAACTGATAGCTGTTCATGTGATCATTGCCCACGGCGATCATGTCCTCCAGAAGATGCTGGGAATCCGTCAGGCTGTTGGCCTCGAACACCCGGCCCAGATTTTCCAGCCGCTTCAGGAAGCCTTCGCCCATGCCGGCGATCATCGGGAGCACAAACTGCTTCACAGCATAATCCATGGCCCGGTACGGTTCCATCATATCCTTGGCCACGGACAGGAAGTTCAGGATCTGCTGGTGCTTGCGGTAGGAAATCACCACCCGCTGTCCCAGCTCATGATTGGGATCGTACAGGGTCTCTTCAATGCTGTTTAAGGCCTGATAAAACAGGTTGTCCACCACGGAGGACGGCCGGAACAGCGCCATCCAGTTGTCAGCGCTGTAGGTCTTCATGGGCTCCAGGGAAACGGAGGTCTTTCTCAGATCTGCTCCCTGACTGGGCTTTTCATCAAAAAGAATCACCGCCGAACGGTCCAGCATGCGGGGAGACATGATATTGACGGTGTCATCGCTGTTTACCGTGCCGATAAAGTGGAAGTATTCCGGCACGTTGAGGAAGCTCCGCTCCGGAACGCCGGTGAAGATGCGGCGCTCGGATTCCCCGTCTGCCAGATCCAGGAATGATGAAAAGTAATGCTCCGGAGAGGAAAGATTCATTTCGTCCAAAAGCAGGAAAGCCGGAGTGACCTTGGTGGGATCCCTTTCGCTGTCCAGGGTGGTCATAAGCTCCCAGAGGCCGGTGGGCGCCGGCTGAAAGGTGCCGGCCAGGGAATTCCAGTACCCCAGAATATCACGCTGGGACGTCCAGCCGCGGGCCACGGGAATGGTATGAAGCCGGCTGCCCAGATTCAGAGCCTTGCCCATGCATTTCACAAAGGAGGTTTTGCCGGATCCCGGGAGTCCCGCCAGCACTGTAAACTGATTCTGGGCAATGGTGATCACCATGGAAATGAGCTTTTCCTTGTCGATGGGGCGATCCATGCTCTTAAGACTGCGCAGGAGATCCTCTATATAGCGGTTCCGGCACTTGGAAATGTTGTCCAGATTGAGCTGGGAAACCTCCGGAGAATCAAACTTGAGACCCTTGCCGGCAGACTTCGGCTGGGAGGTAAAGGCCTTGAGCATGGAGTGCATCTCCAGGTAGCGGGCGTCCAGATCCCGGAGATCCGAGGTGAGGTCGGATCTGATGCTGTCTCTGGTTTTGCTGAGGCTGCCCACCTCCTTTTCCAGGGTTTCGTGCTGCTTTCTGAGTTCCCGGTAACGGGTGCTGAGATTGGCATAATCCTCCGTGGGAGCGGCGGCCTGTTTTTTAAGCTGATTCAGATACTCCGGATCCGAAAGCTTCTCGTAATTCTTGTTCAGCTTGGAAAGCTCGGCCTTTTTGGCATTGATCTGGCTTTCCAGCTTTTCCAGTTCGGCCTTCTGCTTTTCGGTATTCTGGTTGATTTCCTTGAGCTTGGACTTGGCATACTGGGCCAGGATGGATTCAATGTGGCCGGAGACATAGTTGCTGATGTATTCGGAAAAGGCCTTGTCCTTGGAAAATTCAGAAAACAGCTTCTGCCGCTGGGAATCATATTCCGCGGCGGAAGCGATAATGTCCAGAGCCCGGAGCGCGCGATCGTGATGATCCTTCAGGTAGCGGTTCCCCATGAGGTTATTCCGGAACAGCGACATGGTCTGCGGCTTAAGACCGGAAAATCCCTGAGACAGGACAGCAAAGCAGAATTTGTCAATGAGCTGCTTCTCGGCAATGACGTCCAGCTTTTCGCCGCTCATCTGCCAGTTTTTCATCTGCACCACATAGCGGCGTTCCCGGCCGGCGAAGGTGAAGGGCACGATATACTCCTCCACGGTAGTGAGATCAATGCGTCTCGTGGTGGCATTGCACTCATCCTTGGTCTTGAAAGGGCCGCGATCCGGCACTGAAATGGTAAAGCAGAAGGAATCCACTCCCTCGCCCTGAGTGATGCTCTTAACTACAAAAGGGCCCACCAGCACTTTTTTGGAGCGAATCTTTTTGACATAGTCCCGGAAGTCAACATCGGTGCTGTCAGGATCCTTTTTCTTCTGAATCTTGTCATACTTGTTCTTTTCTTCAGCCCATCTCCGCTGAGCGGCGCGCACGCTGTCGGCAACCATATCCACGAAGACATCGTTATTCTGGTTTTCCTGGTTTAACCTGTGTGCGACCACCTCCCGGAGGCGCTCCTCGTTAAAATCATGCTCAAGCCCCACCTCATCCAGGTAGTCAAGGTAATCATCAAGCCCCTGATGGACGCGTTCGATAAACTCGCCGACAATGGTCTCCTCCTCATCATCGGAAAGCGCCAAATCACCGGTTTCGGGAGGCAGCGCCATCCCGGCATCGGCATACTTCTGCCAGAGAGACTCCCGGGCCGCGTCCAGGGAAAGGTAGACATGACGGCTGTTATCGTTCATGAAAAAGAAATCGCTGCTGTTGATTTCATAAACGGTGGACTCCAGCATTACCAGAGGAGTGGTAGGCCTGACAGCGCTGGTTACCGCAGGCTCGGTCATGTCGGGCACCCGGGCCTCGATTATCTCTATGATCTCTCCCGATGGAATGTCATGAATGTTTTTGCTGTCTACGGTGTATTCGCATTGCTTTGTTTTGTCCGGGGATTCTCCCACCGCCATCTCTACCAGCATGCCGCCGTATTTTTTCAGGACGTTGTCCGCATCGGAAGTCAGAAACACCTTGGTGTACTGACTGAAGAAATCCGGCCCCATGTTGATCTTCTTGTAGACGCCCAGCTTGGGATTTTTTTCATCGGGAAATCTCTCAAAGCCCACATCCACGTAAGAACATCTGTTGCCGTTGTTGGTGCTGAACAGCTTGTCTTCGATTATGCCAACCACTGTTCTCAGTCCTGAATTGCTCATAGGAAACCTCTCCGAAAGAAAACAATAAATAAAAAGGAAAGCCCGTTGGAAAGGCTTTCAGAATTGCCGTGCCATGATAGCATACTTATCTCTATTAATAGGAGCATCTTCAGTGTCTAATGCTAGAAGCAACACAGTTTTATGCGTTTTAAGGCCGTTAAATGGACTCAGGGATTGCCAGCTATCCTGACAAGAGCTCCTGGGATAGCGGGACAAGGCCTGAAAAATGCAAGGAAACGGCAGGGCGATCTCCGCTGAAAAACCCGGCGCGGCCTGCAAAAAAATCAAAACCGTCCCATCGCGGAAAAAGCGCGGCAGACGCTGTCAGACGCAAACGTTTTCAAAAATTGGTAATCATCATTATTGTGACATTTCTCACAATAATGAACATTGATTTTAAAAACCTTATCAACCCTTTTAAATAAAGGATTTGCAGTGATTCCGCCCCTATAATTTGAAGGGGATCAAGGTCATTAATTAAGATTAATGAACCCGGGGCAAATTTGTGATTAATGGCAGGATATTAATAATTTATACAAAAAATTAACCTGTCAGAGCCCCTGAAAAAGCCCTGACGATCGTTATGGCTTAAGCCTTTATATCATAAGGCCCGAGGGGTTGTTAAAATATTGTTAAAAATGATTTTGTGAACGTTTTCACAGATAAGAGAAAAAGATCAGGGATAAATTTGCAATAGATCCCGGGATTGGGGAAAATGATAGTGTGTACGAACGGATGCGTACCTGCATGGTAGCGAGCAAGAAAAATGACCACTGATTGCCCGCTTAGTGTTAACCATAAATTGGCAAGCAGTAAGAGAAGGAGATACATATGGCTTCCAAATTATACAAATTAAACCTAGACGTACTGGGTAAGCTCATTGAGAGTGAAGCTGCATCACAGAATTTTGTTGAGTCAGTAATTAATGACCTGCCTGAAAGCAAGGCCAATACTTTTTCTGACGTTCAGGTTGGCGATCTTGCGTCCAGCCGCATCGCTGCCGGCGCTGCCGAGGGATATGACAACATCAACGGCGTTGTATTCAACTGCAGAATCGAAGGCAAGCCTGCTGAAGTTATCCTTATCAACGAAGGCGTTTCCTACCTGTCCTTCTGGCACGATATGAGCTTCTTCAGCTACAAGCTTTTCCGTCAGCACGCTCAGGTTAATGACGGCATTCGCCGCTACCTGATTTTCGTTATCACTGACATGGATGTTAAGGCTAACAAGTTCCATTCCATCAGTTACTTTAACGACAAGAACGGTTTCAAGTCTGATTCCTTCCAGATTCACTACATTGTAATCGACAAGCAGACCGGCAACGAGGATTCCATGCTCGAAAACTGGATCCGCGCTCTGGTTGCTGAGGATGAGGCAGACTCGGGAAACGTGTCGAGCATCTCCGAGGCGTACAGGGTAGCCTAATTGGCTGAGGTTGTTCTTACTTGCTTTCCATAGTGGTCTTATAAGCTCGCAGAAATGCGGGCTTTAAGAGATTCTAGGAAAGCAGGCAGAGAAAGGCCGCCCCGCCCTCTCCCGGCAGTCTTGCGAGATGCTTTTTCTGCCCAGTTTTCTCTGTTTTTTCTTCACCTTTCTCTCCCGCTTCCCCCTCTTCTGAATCCGCTCCGGTTTCTGGCCGTGCCATAAGCGCTGCATTTTATCTTTTCCTCTGAAAGCTCTTACCAATCTCCCCGGCGGGCCATTCTTGCTGGCAGCCACTCATTATTGCCGCTCCCCGAAGCCTCAAATTCCGCTCGAAAAGCCCTCTTTCTCAGCTCATTCCCCCCCTCTCCCCTCCCCTGCTAATTTCCAAAAAACTTTTATGCCGTAAGGCCCGGATGGGTTCTTAGCCCCCACTTCCGAAGACCATTTACCAGCATCTGGATGACAGGATAATGGAGAGCTTTTAAGCTGGGAGCATTTTCGTTTCTGGAGAGTGATTTCCTGTTTGCCCTGGCAGCAATCCATTACCAAAATCAGAAGCAGCTGAAGTCCGGGGAAAGCTATCTCGCTTCTGGATAATGCCTGCCAGCGCATTCCGGAAATCCCGTCATCTGAGATGTCTCCATCCAGCATAGAAAGCTTTCGCTTCTTTAGCAGAGATAGAGGCCCAAGGTAATGTTCATACTTCATGGAACATCCAGGGGTAAGGTCATGCTTTCAGGAGAAGGCGTATGGCAGGACAAAGAGCCTCCTCCTCAGGGCGGCTGAGAAAAGAATCCCGGGGAGATAAGGCTGCCAGCTCCTCAAGGTGGGGATACAACAGACACTCATCATCCTGGCGAACTCCCCCTCAAAAATACGGAAGCCTGCTCATTGATTTCCGGAACTCCCAGAGCTTCATAGAGCCCTCTCAAGCGATTATCAGGTCATCCATGGGTATGTGTACGGGGAAAAGCCTTCTGAAGGCCTATTTGGGCATCTCTGGTGATTAATGCCTGAGCGCAGTCATAAATACGATTTTGGGGTGTTTTCTTGCTCCTTTTCCGATGCCGGAGCTCGGAAGAAATGTAACGCATGTAATCGATGCGGGCTTTGGAGTCTCCCGGAAACAAGAAGGGATTTAAGTTATGAAAGAAAGCTACATGACGGAAATTGTCTTGGTTATGGTCAAAATGTAGTAAACTTTCATAAAGATTAATTTTGCCTATTTTTGTGCTATTCCGGATGATTAATGAGTTAGGGTTACTCGCATGTAGTTTTATTTCATACTCACAAAGTCTTGTATAATAAAGGTTTGCCGGCACAAAAGCCCATTAATCAGGAGCCTGCTCTCAGAATAAATCAATTATTTAATCAAATAAATCCTGCTCAAAAATCATGAAGCAGAATACATTTATAGAATTTGACATTTTTCTTTCAGGCTGATTATTCCGGGCCTAATTTCATATCCAAACTATTACCCCTTCTCAGCAGGACATTAATTCTCAGCGAAAATCACCACATCGAAAATAAATACAGCGGCACTGATTCCCGGGATTAATGTAAGCTATTTCTATTAATGCAAAATTCCGGACATTACCCCCTGCGGGAGGGTGTTCAGCCAGAGCAGGGGGGTATGCCGGTTTCTGGTTTTGTAATGTGTAAACATATTGTAATTTACAGTGTAAATGTAATTAAGTAATTACAAAAAGCTGTATTACCGTTGTTTTGCCCTATTACACGCCTTGGAATATTACTGTAATTATTACACCCTCTCCCGCCCGCTATCTGTACTGTTATAAGGCTCTTCAAGCCTGCCCTATCAGCGGAGTCATCCAGATTAAAGACTCCTGAGCCCATTACCGGGGTTATTTCCCCTTGGTCTTACTCCCTCTTTGAACCCTTTGATACTCCCTCTGCCGGGGTAGAACAGGGCCTCTTTATTTTTCTTTTAAAACAAAGATTATTGCCCCGGCCCGAGCCGTACACGCACAGTAGAACAGAAGAGAGGGGACAAGCTAAAGGCTGATTCCAGGGGGAGAACTGGAGATGGGCTTAGGTGCCATTTAACAGCGCGAATAGCCTCATAAAGCGGCAAAGCCTTGTGGTGGAGTAAGAGGAGAGAATATGGGAGTTCTAAGGGGAGCAGGAAGAGGAAATACGGGCAAAAAAAAGCCTCTGCAGGAGAAAACAAACAGCTGCAGAGGACAAAACGACTAGCCTAAGCTATATTGAGAGTTTAAAAACCTGTTATCGAGCTACTTTTCTATTGCTGTTATTAAGACGTCCTGAATGTCTTCTAATGTAGCCTATTGTTGCCACCTTGGTAGGAGACACCTTCACACAAGCGCCGCGGTTCATCTGTACCCCGGGCTTGATGCAAAACTCCCTGCCAATCAGCATACAAAGACAATCGTTGGTCTTCTTATCTACACCAATGACCTGAAAATTCCTGCCGTTTTCGCCTTTGCCGCTGGAGTAACCGGGGTACATAATGACCACTTCCCCGATTTCAGGAGTCTGGGCTTCAGCTTCCGGCACCAAAGATGTAAAGCACTGATCCAAGTTAGCCGTGGGGGTGCCATAACGCCTTAAAGCAGTAGCATTAAGAGCCAGATAGGTCTTTTCGTCAGACTTGAAGGAGAAGTCTGCGAGTCGATACATAAAATTGACGTAGTCCTCGATATCCTCTCTGGTAAAGCTGTGCACACCATGTAAAACTTCCGGTATCAATAAGTCCTTTCCCAAGGGGAGAGCACCTTCGCACATAACACCACTTGCGGTCTTAACAGTTACATACAGACGGTTCTTAGCGTTGTTAAAATGCCAGTACCACTCATTAGGGGAAATAAGCTTATTCATAAACTACAGGATTTCTACAGCAACATCTTTAACATCTTTGTTGTTTACAATTTTAAGTGCTTCTCCGGCATAATTCAAAACGAAAATATAAAACTCAGGTTAAAATCCAATTTACTTCACGATTTTTCAGGATATCGTTTTCAAAGTGAGCGTTTTTTAACCGCTTTTGCCGCATTTTGATTTCATTTTTCTCCAAAACCGCCCTCACATATCAAAATTGTACGCGTTTTTCGGGCTCCGGCATTAATCACCGCCCTTTACCAGCCTCTTTGCCAGAGATCACACTTAGCTTGTGATTATGAAAGTCACCTGTCACTTTTAGAGTCCCCCTTTCAGGATGCGTTTGAGGCATTTTTTCGGGTAGTGGCTCTCTGCCGGAAAAACAGGCTCTCCCCTTTCCGATGAACTTTATGTAAATCACAGCATTCTTTTCATTAATTTCATTTAATTACATACAAAATATCATTTTTGACTTTTTGTAATTTTGGGGATTCCTGCCCCCCTTTCAGGACTTTTTCACCTCCTCTTGTCGGCGGTTTTCGAGAACGGCATCCGGATCGCTGGAGTGAAATTGCATAATCGCGGGGCAGATTCTGATCCTTTTTTGGCGATGAAGCCCCTGCCATTTTTAGCCTTGACTTAATCTCACCGAAAATGAGTGAGCGGATGAGAGCTCTTTTCGGGAACAGAGGATGGCAGCGGATGACGGCAAGGTGGCAAAACGAGCACGTATCAGTACCCCGCTTTCAGCGGAGCGGATCTCTCAAGTTGAAACCCAGCCACGATAGGACATCCGGTTCCGGTTATCCTAAAGATGAACTCACAGATGATCCTCGGGCCTTTTTTGCGGAACCGTATCTTCCGAACACAACTAAGTCCCCGCAACCCATAGACCGCCCTGCCAGCATTTCTCAAAAAGGGCCTCTCCCGAAAACACACTGGCTGCATCTCCGTCATTCGCCCTGCCTCAGACAATGCTGATATTGATCGGCCCATCCATCTGGCAGACTTCGGGTGATTTTGAGAAAAAGCTCTTCCGGAGCAGCATCTCGGAACTCCGCATAAAGATAAGGAAGCAATCAGGAAAAAGGGGCACAATTGAAAAAGCCGGCAAGAAGGCTTGACCGGCTCATTATGGAAATGGAATTCGTCGAAGAACGGAAACTATCCGGGAGAGATCTCTATTATCTCCCTTTACTGTCCTTTCGTTGTATATGCGGCAGACAGCTTTTCAGAAAGGATAACCCAGAAGGTGGCGAACTTTAGCAGATGCTCTTTGGTAAACGTAAACGAGAAGCCGCCTCTTTTTTTCTTTTCTGCCACCAAATCCACCGGCTCCACCGGCTTGAACACATCTCCCAAAAAACTGCTCAGATTTTCTCCTGGCTTGATCTGCTTAGAACCCACCAGTCTCTTAAATTTCATAGCTGCCAGAGTTGCCGCATCGCCATCATCATCAAGTTCCATAAGCTTTGTAAGATCAAACCATGGAACCTTGTCGGAAAGCAGACGGAACGAGCGGTACAGCTGTGCGATACTGCTTTCATCTGCCGGAACATTTCGAATTATTTTGGCAGCATCCTCTGATGGCATTAGAGTATCCTTGTCCAGAAGTCGCTCCAACGCTAAGCTTATATTACCGGCAGAGGCCCCTGCTAAATCATTAATCACGGCCTCATAATCATAATCACGAATGGTCGCAGCAGATCTGACTAAACCACATTCATCAATAATGCCGATACCGGTATCAGTAATGTAGCCTGTGATGTTGTCAGGAGATTCATATATCACTCCGTTCTGATCCCGAAAAAACAGCTTTCCAATGATCCCTGTGCTCTCTGTTCTCATCCTGTCACGACGGTCATTGTCCATCGATAAGCACAACTCTACCAACGCATCCATACTACTCAATCTCCTTCTATTCCCCTCAATCACTCTGTTTTCAGTTTACGGTTGTTTTTTTTTTGACCAGTCAAACCCCTTTTTCCCGAAAACAATTGTGATCCGCACGGCAAACACCCGAAATCCCCTTTCTCAGCGATCTTCCGGAAAACATGCCTTCGCGGCTTATTTCACTCTTGCCCCTGCTGCCGGCGACAGATCTTACGGCCGCCGGCAAAAAAAATCCCGCAGCGAATTCCGGTTCGTTCGGAGACGCTGCGGGAGTTTTCCCGATGGTACTGCGATGTCAGATGTTTTCCACGATATCCTTTATGATCTTCGGGCCCTTGTAGATAAAGGAGGTGTAGATCTGAATCAGATCCGCTCCGGCGGCCATCTTTTCCCGGGCGGCCAGAGGAGAATCAATGCC
>JAEEGL012181137.1_pt1 | contig 11727 bp, 10 predicted proteins | sample 9134231 | NCBI WGS metagenome assembly JAEEGL01 (sample SAMN16246548, study PRJNA631951) | gut metagenome | biome: gut microbiome; feature: rumen; material: fiber-attached | host: Bos | place: Iran: Karaj | collected 2018-10
CTGGACATCGACGCCGAGGGCGACTACCGCTCCGAGAAGCTGGGCTACAAGATCCGCGAGGCCCAGATGCAGAAGATCCCCTACATGCTGGTCATCGGCGACCGCGACATCGAGAACGGCACCGTCTCCGTCCGTACCCGCGAGGGCAAGGACCTGGGGGCCATGACGCCCGCCGAGTTCCAGGCCCTCTGCCTGAGGCAGATCGCCGAGAAGGATCGGAGCTTCTGAGCCTTCCCCGCAGAAATCACGCTTCGTGAGGTGACAGTCCCATGAATTCGATGCAACGCAGTTTTTCCCGCCTCGCCATGCTGGTGCTGGCGCTGCTGATGCTGGCGATCCCGGTCTTCGCCGCCGGGATGGGCGGGTCCTACCATCCGCCCGCCGTGACCATCCTGACCGAAAACGCGCCGCGGGATCTGCAGATCAAGATCCTCCTCCACGGCAGCGAAAAGAAGCAGGCGTTCACTGTCCACGTGGATCTGGACAAGAAAACCCGCGCCTGGGAGCAGCAGTTCCGGCTGTACCGGGAAGGCGTTTACAGCTTCAAGGCCTGGTTCGGCAACGCCCTGGATCTGAAGGACGCAGAGCTGATCCTCACCTCCTCCGACGGAGAGAAGACCATCCCCCTGACCCAGGAGCTCACGGATCAGATGTCCAGCAACGACATCCTGATGCTGAACTACAAGCAGGGCACTCTGCATCTGGGCATGCCCTTCTGGCGCGGGCCCCTGACGCTGATCCTGCGGACCCTGCTCGCCGCGGCCATTGTGCTGCTGATCTTCCGGCTGCGGGGCTTCAACGAGAAGCGGACGATGCTTCTCGTGCCGCTGATCGCCCTGGCCGCCTATGGGCTGCTGAACTGGAGCACCGCCAACTGGCTCAACGTCGATCCCCGGTCCATCGTCACGTATATCATCTACGCGATGCTGGTCTTCGTCGTCCAGATCCTGGCCTCCGTGGTCCTCCTGGACGAGGACTCCGGCGACGGCAGGCTCACCACCACCATCCTGGCCAATCTTCCGGCCATGGCCTTCAACACCCTGGCCCTGACGCTGCTGCCGCAATAGCGCAAAGGCCAAACGCCCCCTTGGAAATCCTCCAAGGGGGCGTTTTTCGGTTCGGGCGGAAACGCGCTTTCCGTTCCGTCCCGGGATTATTCCTTTGCCTTGTCCACGCAGAGCCAGAAGCGGACCATGCCCTCCTCCGGCAGGTTCTCGAAGCCGTACTCCCCGCCCAGGCGCTCCATGTTTTCCTTGACGATGCACAGGCCCAGGCCGGCCTCGCCGTGGCCGCGCTGGCGGGCCAGGTCGCCGCGGTAGAGCTTCTCCCAGAGCAGGGGGATCTCCTCTGCGGGTACGGGGGCCGAGGAGTTCTCCACGCACAGGCGGACCCGGCTGCCCAGGTCCTCGGTGCGGATGCGGATCAGGCTGCCGCCGTTGATGTGGTAGACCGCGTTCTGGACATAGTTCACAACGCACTGTCGGATGGCCTCCAGGTCCGAGTACACGTACTGGGACGCGGGATAGTCCCGCTCGAGGGTCAGATTGCGGCGCTCCATTTCCCGTCCGAAGCCCTCCAGTACGCCGTCAAGGAGGTCGGACAGGTCAAATTCGTCCGGCCGCAGCTGCGCCGCGCCAACCTCCAGCCGGGACAGGGCCAGCATCTTCGAAACGATGCCCTGCATGTGCTCGCTCTCCCGCTGGATGATATCGTAGTATTTCTCCCGCTGCTCCGGCGTCTTCGCCACCCCGTCCTGCAGGCCCTCGGCATAGCTGGAGATGACGGCGATGGGGGTCTTGAGGTCGTGGGAGAGATTGGCGATGAGGTCCGTCGTGAGCTTCTGCTGCCGCTGCCGTTTGGCCAGCTCGTCCCGGAGCAGCCCGTTCTCCGTCTGCAGATCGCTGATGCTCTTCTGCAGGCGGTCGGACATGGCGTTGACGCTCGAGGCCAGGTCGTCCAGCTCCCGGACAGGGGAGGGATTGCAGCGGCGGGAGAAGTCCAGCTCGGCGATCCGGGCCGAGGTCTCCACCACCTGCTTGTGGGGCCAGCCGATCGCCAGCGAGACCAGGTAGAACGCCAGCAGGCTGACGACCAGTCCGACGCCGCAGATGACGGCCACGTACCGGATCGTGATCCCGATCATCGTGTTCGTCGATTCCAGGGGCAGGTTCAGGCAGAAGAGCATTCCGTCCGTTCGGCCGATCAGATAGAGCTTGTGGGAGTTGACGCTCTCCCCGTCCTCCTCCGGCTCGCTGCCGCCGACGAAGAAGCTGCCGTCGCCGCTGCCGAGTCTCTGATCGATCAGGTCCCGGTAGTACTTCGCGTTCTTCTCAAAGGGGGGTGTGGGCCCGTGATCGGCAGCCGGCACAAAGAAGCTGCTGTAGAGCAGGGTGTTGTCGCTCTCCCGAAGGAAGTAGATCTGTATTCCCTCCCCGCGCAGGCGGTCGGCGGTCTGCTTGGAAAAGCCGTCCGCCTGCAGCTCGGAAAGGCCCTCCTCGAGCTGGGTGCGGATGGATTTCTCGTAGCCGAACTGAAGAAAGCTGCGGCAGGCGATGACGATCCCGCCCGCCGTCAGCGTGACGACCAGGGTGGATACCAGCGTCAGCAGCATCCACAGCCGGAGGGTCCTGCGCGGTTTTTCCGGCGCGGGGGCTCCGGCCTTTCGGCGTTCGCTCATGTTTCCGCCTCCAGCATATAGCCGCGGCTGCGGATGGTCCTGATCAGCTCTCCGCAGTCCCCGAGCTTGATGCGCAGGTTCTTGATGTGGGTGTCCACGGTGCGGCCGTCGCCGTAGAAGTCGGTGTTCCAAACCGCATGGAGAATCTGCTCCCGGGAGCGGACCAGGTTGGGGTTCTGCGCCAGGTAGAGCAGCAGATCAAACTCCTTGGGCGTCAGCGCCACGCTCTCGCCGGCGCAGAGAACGCTGCCGGAGGCCGGCCGGATCTCGAGCGCACCGAAATGCAGCTCCTCCTGCTTGCCGCCGCGCTTGATGATGGCCCGGACCCGCTCCAGGAAGGCCCGCATTTTTACAGGCTTGGAGAGATATTGGTCCACGCCGGCGCGGAAGCCGGTGATCTCCGTTTCCTCATCCTCCCGGGCGGTGACCATGAGGATGGGTACCTGGGAAAACCTGCGGATCTCCTGACAGGCGGCCAATCCGTCCATGACGGGCATCATCACGTCCAGGATCACCATGGCCGCGTCGGGATTCTCCCGCAGACGCCAGACGGCAATGGCGCCGTTTTCGGCCTCCAGGACCTGAAAGCCGTCGTTTTCCAGATAATCGCGCACGATCATGCGCCAACGATCGTCGTCGTCGGCCAGAATGATCTTGAGGTTCATAGCGGAAGCCTCCTTCGGATGGTTTGAATAATCAGGTCAACTCATTCGCCGGCGCCGGTCCCGCTTCCGGTTTCCTGTCCGGCATGACGATCTCACAGCGGTGAATGGGAGTGCCGAGGGCGTAGAATTTTTCCTCATAGCCGGTCATTACGCCCACGGGACCGTCCCTGTGGAGGTCGTCGGTGACGTTTTTGACCGGGTAGCCGTACCGGGCGAACTCCTCGAGGGACCACTGGAAGAGCTTCTCGTTGTCGGTCTTGAAGTGGATCTCCCCGCCGGGGCGAAGGACGGTGCGGTATTTTTCCAGGAAGGTGTGGTAGGTCAGGCGCCGCTTGGCGTTCTTGCTGCGGGGCCAGGGGTCGCAGAAATTGAGATAGAGGAGGTCGGCCTCGCCGGGGGCGAAAAGCTGATCCAGGTCGGCTGCGTCCACGGAGAGGTAGAAGACGTTTTTGAGGCCCATCTCCAGGGTCTTCTCCATGGCCAGGATCATGGCCTCCTTCACCCGCTCCACGGCGATGAACAGGATGTCGGGATGCTGCGCGGCGGTCTCGACGGTGAACTTGCCCTTGCCGCAGCCGATCTCCAGCCGCAGCTCCTGCGCGCCGGGCAGCAGCTCGCGCCAGCGGCCGCGCCATTCGGCGGGCTCGCGGATCCAGACAGCCGCCGCTGCCTCCATCCGGGGCTCCAGGTGATTGCGTTTTCTCATGCGCATGGTAATGGTCTCCTTTGCGGGGGGTGCATTGATTCTAGATATTGTACCAAAAAAGCAGGCGCTCGTAAAGGGCAGGGCAAAAAATATTTGTGTGTTTTTTATGTGCGTCTTGCAGGCCGGGCACGGATGTGGTATAGTGAAGCTGTGAAAGAACGGTCTTTCGAGCTCCTGAAGCAGCAGATACGAAAGACAGATACGAAAGATATACGGAGGTTTTGGACTATGAAATACGCATTCGGCGTCGACGTGGGCGGCACCACGGTCAAGCTGGGCTTCTTTGCCGAGAACGGCGCGCTCATCGAGAAATGGGAGATCCCCACGCGCTCTGAGCACGGCGGCTCCGCCATCCTGCCAGATATCGCGGCGGCCATCGACGCCTGCCTTGCACGGCACGGCGTCGGAAAGCAGGACGTCCTGGGCATCGGCATCGGCGTGCCGGGTCCCGTGGACGACGACGGCAACGTCAACCGCTGCGTCAATCTCAACTGGGGCGTGTTCAATCTCCACAAGGCCCTCGGGGATCTGACGGGCCTGCCGGTCAAGGCCGGCAACGACGCCAACGTGGCCGCCCTGGGCGAATACTACGACGGCGGCGGCAAGGGCAGCCGGTCCATGCTGATGGTCACCCTGGGCACCGGCATCGGCGGCGGCTTCATCCTCAACGGCCAGATCCTCAACGGCGCCCACGGCGTCGGCTGCGAGATCGGCCACATGACCGTGGACCGGTCCGAGAACGCCCTGGCCTGCTCCTGCGGCAAGCGGGGCTGCGCCGAGCAGTACGCCTCCGCCCGGGCCCTGGGCCGCATCGCCCAGGAGCGGCTGATCCGGGAGGACCGGCCCTCTCTGCTGCGGGAGGAGCCCATGGTCACCTCCAGGGCCGTCTTCGACTGCGCCGCCCGGGGCGACGCCTTCGCAACGGAGCTGCTGGACGGGGTCTTCGACACCCTGGGCCTCACGATCGCCATGGGCTGCTGCATGGTGGACCCGGAGCTGGTGGTCCTGGGCGGCGGCATGTCCAAGGCCGGCCAGGTCCTGCTGGACGGGGTCGTTCCCCGGTTCACGCACCACATGTTCCACGCCTGCAAGGGTACCAAATTCGCCCTGGCCACGCTGGGCAACGACGCCGGCATCTACGGCTGCTTCCACTTGGCGAAGCGGGCAAAATAACGGCTGCACGAAAAACCTCCCCTTTGCGGACTGTCCTTATGGGCTGTCCGCAAAGGGAAGGTTTTTTCTTTTTTTGCCGGATCGATGCAGCTTCGATGCGCCGAGGACGGGAAACAGAAACACGAAGCGGATAGACTTGTCCCCGAAAGGGAGGACAAGCTATGGTTTCACTTGTGAATTTGAACGGTGCCTCCGCGCTGGACGCCTTTGCGGCGGCGCAGCCGGGGGGACATTTTATGCAGAGCTCGCTCTGGGGCCGGGTCAAGACCGACTGGGACTGGCAGGGACTCCTGCTGCGGAATCCCGACGGCAGCGTTCGGGCCTCCATGGCCCTGCTGATCCGGCGGCTGCGGCATTTCCCGGCCTGCCTGCTCTACGCGCCGCGCGGGCCGATCTTTGCCCCGGGGGACGGGGAGGCCTTTCGGACGCTGGTGCGGGCTGCGGCAGACTACGGCAGGGGCATCGGGGCCTATGCCCTGCGGCTGGACCCGGAAATCCCCGAGGACGACGCGGCCTTCGCAGCCCAGGCCCGGGCCGAGGGCTTCCGGATCGACGCGGCGGAGGACTATTCCCTCTTCCAGCCCCGGCTCTGCTACGTTCTGGACCTCTCGGGCAGGACGCCGGAGAACCTTCCGGAGCTCTTTCGCCGCTCCACCCGCTACAATATCCGGCACGCAGCAAAGGGCCCGCTGACGGTGCGCGTCGGCGGGCAGGACGACCTGCCGGCCTTCTGCGCTCTGATGGACGAGACCTCCGCCAGGCGCGGCTTCACGCCCAGGCGGGAGCCCTATTTCCGCGCGCTGCTGGCGGGGATGGGAGACTGCGCTGCCCTGTATCTGGCGGAGCTGGAGGGCAGGGCCGCCGCAGGGGCCATCACGGTCTGCTTCGGCAGCACCTGCTCCCTGCTCTACAGCTGCTCCGACAGCGAGGGCCGGCGCCTGCACGCCAACGAGCTTTTGGAATATCGCGCCATGCTGGACGCCCTCGCCCGGGGCTGCCGGTGCTACGATTTCCGCGGCGTCGAGGGTCGGCCCACGGAGGACAATCCGGCCTATGGCCTGCACGCCTACAAGCAGGGCTTCGGCGCGGAGTTTCACGCCTGGATCGGTCAGATGGACCTGGTCCTTCGCCCCGCCGTCTACGCCCTGGCCCAGCGGGCAGCAGGAAGAAAACGGCAGAAACTGTAAGCAATTATTTGGAATTGACAATTGATAATTGAAAATTGAGAATTGCGGTATCGTTCAAATTGTCTGTTGAACGGTAATTCTGACTTCTCAATTCCCCTCCGCCTGCGGGCTCCAGGCGAAGGCCTCCTCGCGGCCGTAGAAGTCATAGCGCAGGCCGAAGCGGACGGTGCTTCCGCCGGCGTCGGAGAAGGCCGCGGAGGAGAGCCAGGCGCCCGTCACCGTGGCCCAGGGATTGCGGCGGCTGCGGAGCTGGGACAGGGGAAGCTCCGGGCCGGCGTAGGCTGTGAGCTCGAGCCCGTAGTACTCCGCCCAGGCGGCTGTCTGCCTGCGCAGGCTCTGCTCGTCAAGGGCCTCTGCGAACGCGGGTGCGGCCCCGCGGGCGACGGACAGGGACAGGAGCTTCCCCGTGGCCCGGTCCAGGGTGAGCACAGCCAGGTCGTCCCACAGCCGCAGATAGTAGACGTCCGCGGTCAGATTCGTCTCCGGCAGGATCAGGAAGACGTATTCGACGTTCCAGTATTCGGGGCCCACGTCCAGGATTTCACGCAGGTCCGGATCCAGGGCCCCCAGGTCCAGGAGGATCTCCATCTCCCGGGCCGCAATCTCCAGCAGCTCCTCCCGGCTCGCATGGTCCGGCTCCATTGCAATGGGCATCACGGTCAGCTCCGCCTCCCTCAGCAGGCGGAGCTTTTTCACCAGGTCCACCGGCGCAGGGTCCAGCAGCGCGTCGGAGGCGTCCTCCCGGAGAGTGGTGCGCAGGGCGGCCCAGGTCTGCAGGCGGAGGGACAGCCCCGGCAGCAGGAAGGCCGCCGCCAGCACCAGCAGGGCTGTCAACAGGGTCAGGACCGTTTTCAGCCGCACGGCTGCTTTTCTTCCGGGATCGGCGGTGCGCGTTTCCTTTGCGGTCCGATCCGCGGCAGGGCTCGGTTTCATTTCTTGCTGCATGGCTGCTCTCCTTCCTGGATCACATAGACGCAGGTGCCCTCGCCCGGGACGCTCTCAAATTCGAGGCGGCCGCCGTGGGCCTCGGCGATCCGCCGGCAGAGGGTCAGGCCGAGGCCGGCCCCGCCCTGGGCGCGGGCGCGGGACTTGTCCACCATGTAGAAGGGCTCGGTGATCCGGCTGAGGGCCTCGGCGGGGATGCCGGCGCCCCGGTCCCGGACGCTGAGGCGGACGCCGCCGCGCTCTGTCCGCTCGGCACGGATCGTGACGTCAGCGCCGCGGGGACTGGCCTTGCGGGCGTTGTCCGCGAGGTTGTAGACCAGGACCTTCAGAAGCTCCGGGGCCGCGGTGATCTCCAGCTCGGGGCAGTGGACCTCGAGGCGGACGCCGGCCTTTTCCATCGGGTAGCGCAGGCTCTCACGGACCGCGGAGAGGAGCCTGCGCAGGTTCACGCGCTCCATCTGCGGGGCGCTGCGCTCCAGGGAAAAGAGGTCCAGCAGGGCGAAGGACATGGCCTCGAGGCGGCGCCCCTCCGAGAGGATGTAGCTTGCCGCTTCCATCTGCCCCTCGGGCGGCAGGCTGCGGCTGCGCAGGGTGTCGGCGTAGCCGATCACCGAGGTCAGGGGCGTCTTAAGCTCGTGGGCGAAGCTGGCGGTGAAGTCCTTCTGCCGTTGGGCGGCGTCCTCCAGCTCCCGGATCTTCTGCTCCAGGGCCTCTGCCATGGCGTTGAAGTCCGCGGCAAGCTGGCCGAGCTCGTCGGAGGTGCGGACCGAGACCCGCTTGTCGTACTGGCCCTGACTGAGCTGCTTGGCCGTGCGGGAGATGCGGCGGATGGGCCGCGTCAGCAGGAGGGTGAAGCCCGTGGTCAGGCCCACGCCGGCCAGGAGGATCAGCAGCATCCCCAGACGGTAGGTCCGCAGATTGCTGCGGGCGCGGTCGAAGATCTCCGTGACCTCCCGGCGGCGCTCGAGGCCGTATTCCTCGCCCAGCAGCGGCAGCCTCTGGCGGGAGACGACGTAGTAGCGCTCCCCGGACCGCTCCAGGCTGGTGCGGATGACGCCGGTCTGCTCCCGCGGGAAGGCCCCGGTCCCGGCCTCGCCGGTGGCAGCCAGCAGGGCCCCGGAGGCGTCATAGACCCGGTAGGTGTAGCGGCCCAGGGCCGCGTAGCTTTTGAGCACCGACTGCACCACCCCGTCCGGGGCGCGCCCGTCGTCCTCCCGCAGGCAGAGGGCCTGCAGGGTCAGGGAGAACAGGCGCATGTCGTCCTGGGACTCCGCCGCCGCGGCGTCGAGCTCCGCCCGGGTGGAGCCCCGGACCGAGAGAACGCCGCCGGCCGCAAGCGCCAGCGCCAGGAGCACAGAGACCAGGGCGATCATTTTTCCGGCAAATTTCATAGGGGGTCCTCCAGCCGGTAGCCCACCTTGTAGATGGCCACCAGGCGGTCCTGCCAGCCCAGCTTCTTGCGCAGGCGCTGGACGTGGAGGTCCACGGTGCGGGTGTCGGTCTCGAGCTCGGACTCCCAGACCCGTTGATAGATCGTGTCCCGGAAGAGCGCGATGTTCCGGTTGCGGAGGAAGAGCAGCAACAGCTCATATTCCTTCCGGGTCAGGGAGACGGGCCGGCCGCCCTTGGTCACGGTCATGGACCGGGGCTCCACCACCACGTCGCCGACGGCGTAGCGCTCCTCGGTCTTCCCGGCCCGGCGCAGGACGCTCTCCACCCGGGCGATGAGCTCCACGATCTCGAAGGGCTTGACCAGGTAGTCGTCGGCGCCGGCGCGCAGACCCTGGACCCGGTCCTCGACGCTGCTTCTCGCGGTGATGAAGATGACGGGAGTGCCCGTGGGCCGGAGCTGCTCCATGAGCTCCAGGCCGCTGATCCCCGGGAGCATGATGTCCAGCAGGGCCAGGTCGTAGTCGTTGTTCACAATGAGATCCGCCGCGGTCAGGCCGTCGTAAGCGCAGACGCACTGATAGCCGCAGGCGGTGAGGTTCCAGTCGATCAGCCGCGCAATCGGCCGCTCGTCTTCAACAATCAGAATTTTTACCATAAAATCCTCCGTGGTGGTGAGTGGTTGGATATGTCATCCATTGGAATCGTCGCGCATTCCTATTGCCTATTGCCTGCTGCCTGTTCCCTCTTGCCTAATCCCCACTGTCTGTGCTATAATACAGGCAGACACAAAGAGAAAGGACTGATTCCTATGCCCTGCACTACTGTTTTGGTCGGCAAAAAGGCCTCCAACGACGGGTCTACGATGATCGCCCGCACCGACGACGGGCATTTTGACGTCAAAAAGCTGGTCAGCGTCTCTCCCAAGGCACAGAAGAAGCGCTATCGCAGCGTCCTGTCCCACGTGGAGATCGACCTGCCCGCGGAGCCGCTGCGCTACACCGCCTGCCCCAGCGTGGACCCCAAGGACGGGATCTGGGCCGCCACCGGCATCAACGAGGCCAACGTCGGCATGGCCGCCACCGAGACCATCACCTCCAACCCCCGGGTCCTGGCAGCGGACCCCCTGGTGGAGCTGAAGAAGGCCGCGTCCCGCCGCGAGAAGGAGGTCCCCGGCGGCATCGGCGAGGAGGATATCCTCGTGCTGGTCCTGCCCTACATCCGCACGGCCAGAGAGGGCGTGCTGCGGCTGGGCAGGCTCCTGGAGGAGTTCGGCACCTACGAGTCCAACGGCGTCGCCTTCAACGATGAAAACGAGGTCTGGTGGATGGAGACCATCGGCGGCCACCACTGGATGGCCAAGCGGGTCCCCGACGAGGTCGTTGTGGTCATGCCCAACCAGTTCGGCATGGACAGCTTTGATCTCGACGACGCCTTCGGTGAGAAGAAGGCCCACCTCTGCTCTGCGGATCTGCGGGAGTTCATCCGGGACAACCGCCTCGACCTCAATCAGAACGGCGTCTTCAATCCCCGGAATATCTTCGGCTCGAAAACGGATCTGGACCATATCTACAACACGCCGAGAGCCTGGTTCATGGGCCGGTATCTCTGCCCCCGCGGCTGGCGCTGGGACGGCGAGAACGCAGACTTCACCCCAGAGAGTGACGATATTCCCTGGTCCTTTGTTCCCGAGCGGAAGGTGGCCGTGGAGGATGTGAAGTATCTGCTCTCCTCCAACTTCCAGGGCACCCCCTACAACCCCTACCTCAACCATGACACCGGGGTCCGGGGGAAGTATCGCTCCATCGGCATCAACCGCACCGGCGTCACGACGGTCTGTCAGATCCGCCCCGATGTTCCGGAGCCGCTGCGCGGCATCGAGTGGATCTGCTTCGCCTCCACCACCTTCGACGCCCTGCTGCCCCTCTATGCCCGGGTGACGCGGATCCCCGACTACCTCAGTAAGGTCAGCCTCACCTGCTCTACGGAGAATTTCTACTGGGCCAGCGCCCTCATCGGCGCCCTGACGGACCACAGCTACAACCAGAGCATCCAGCACGTGGACCGTTACCAGGCCGCCGTGATGACCAAGGGCCGGCAGCTGATCCGCGAATATGACGAGAAAATGGCCGCCTCCGGGGACTTCTCCCTCACCGAGCAGGCCAACGAGGCCCTGGCAAAGATGGCCCGGGAGGAGACCGACAAGACCCTCACCAAGGTCCTCCACGAGGCCTCTGTTACCATGAAAAACGGATATAACCGGGCGGACAATTGACGCTCAGACAGCCCGCGGTGCATCTCCGGAGGACAGTCATCTGAACGATCGCGAAGTTCTTCGCCGCGGCCGGTTCGCGCGCTCTACACGGATCATAGACGCGATCCGCCGCTGTCCGTCACTGTGCTGCGCCCATTTTCGCCGGAAAAAGCATCACATTTGTATCATAACGCAGCCTAAACCGACAAGGGACGGGCCTGTGCATTCCGCACAGGCCCGTCCCTCCGTGTTTCAATTTTCAACTTTCAATTTGCAATTTGCAATTCCCCTCAGCCCACCTCCGCGTCGAACTGGGCGCGGTAGAGCTCGCGGTAGAAGGTTTCGGCGCCCATGAGGCTTTCGTGGGTGCCCTGCTCGACGATCTTTCCGTCCCGCATGACCAGGATCCAGTCCGCGCTGCGGATGGTGGACAGGCGGTGGGCGATGACGAAGCAGGTCTTGTCCTCCATGAGCTCCCGCATGGCGGCCTGGATCTGCTGCTCGGTGCGGGTGTCCACGTTGGAGGTGGCCTCGTCCAGGATCAGCATGTTCGCCCCCAGGAGCATGGCCCGGGCGATCGTCATCAGCTGCTTCTGGCCCTTGGAGATGCCGGCCCCGTTGTCTGTCAGGACGGTGTCGTAGCCCTGGGGCAGACGGGAGACGTAGCTGTCGATCCGCGCGGCCCTGGCCGCCCGCTGGACCTCGGCCAGGTCCGCGTCCTCTTTCCCGTA
>JAEEGL012605772.1_pt1 | contig 11727 bp, 7 predicted proteins | sample 9134231 | NCBI WGS metagenome assembly JAEEGL01 (sample SAMN16246548, study PRJNA631951) | gut metagenome | biome: gut microbiome; feature: rumen; material: fiber-attached | host: Bos | place: Iran: Karaj | collected 2018-10
CAAGGAAGGCTTCTTTTCCCTTTTCTCCGGGCACCGTAAAGCCCCTGTCAAGAAGAATGGTGATTATACGCTCAAAGCCTATGCTGAAACCGCAGGCGGGCACCTTATTTCCCATAAAGCGTTCAACCATGCCGTCATATCTTCCGCCTCCGGCCACAGAGGAACCGAATTCGTCCATGCTGATCTCAAAGATTGTGCCGGTGTAATAGGACATGCCCCTTACAAGGGTGGGATCAAATACCATCTTAAAGGAAGCCTTCTTTGAGGCGTTAACGCAGTCTATGATCCCGGAAAGGGACTCCGCTGTTCCCTCCGGCAGATCATCCGCAAGTATATCCTTTAATTCGGCTATTCTGTCGCTGCCCTGGGAACCGCTGTTAAATAACGTAAGGTATTTATCTATCACAGCTTCATCGAATCCCGACTCCTTAAGTTCCTCCTTCACCCCGTCGATCCCTATCTTATCCATCTTGTCTAAGATAATGAAAACCCTGTCGTAATCCTCCGGGGCAAATCCGGAATAGGCAGCCATGGCCTTTAAAAATCTCCTGTCGGAAATCCTCACAGTGTAGCTGTCAAAGCCGATTTCAGCCAATAATGAAGTCGTTGCAAGAATGAGTTCGATTTCTGCAAGATTTGTTGCATCTCCTAAAATATCGATGTCACACTGCATAAACTGGCGGAATCTTCCCTTCTGAGGTCTGTCCGCCCTGAACACATTTCCCATCTGCAGCGCCTTGAAGGGGCTCTGGAGCTCATTTATATGGGCTGCGTAATATCTGGAAAGTGGAAGGGTCAGATCGTAGCGCAGACCGGAATCCGCAAGATCCGATGAATCCTTCGCATTTTCAAGGTCAAGCTTCTCTCCCCTTTTCAGAATCTTGAAGATAAGCTTTTCATTTTCTCCGCCCTGGTTGCTGCAGAGATTTTCTATATGTTCAACAACAGGTGTTTCTATTTCCGTAAATCCATATCTCCCGTAAACTTCACGGACCTTTCCCCGGACATAGTTCCTTATCTCCATCTCCTGGGGGAGTATATCCTTCATGCCCGTGACGGGCTTTCTGGGTAACGACATTTATATTTCCGCCTTTCTCTTTTTAGGCCGCGGCCTTTGCGGGGCATGGCCTGTTAGTTTCATACCCTGAACCAGGGATTATACATCTTCTCTTCCCTTACCGTGGTCTCATCGCCATGGCCCGGAAGTATATAGGTAAATTCCGGCAGGACTGCGATTCTTTCGTCTATGGATCTCTGCAGGGTGCTGTCCGATCCCGTTGGCAGATCAGTCCTTCCAACCGACCCCTCAAATACGGTGTCTCCGCAGATGAGCATCTGCTTATCCGGGATATAGAAGGACATGCTTCCCTCTGTATGGCCCGGCGTCTTTATACAGGTGATCTTAAGTCCCCCTGTCTCCAGTATCTCATTATCCTTTAGCCAGTGGTCTGCTTCCAGGGTAACACCTTCCCCGAAGGACATACCGGTTCCCGAACAGTTCAGTATGGCGTTCCCCAGAACATCCTTTTCATCTTCGGAAGCATAGAGCACAGGTTTCCATCCCTCATCCCGGGAAAGCCGCAATAGCTCCGGAACCCCGGTTATATGATCAAAATGCCCGTGGGTCAGTATGACGGACTTAAGTTCCATCCCCTGATCCTTAATATAGGAAAAGACCCTGTCCCCCATATCACCGGGATCGAATACCACGGCCTCCTTAGTCTCCTCATTACAGAAAATGAAACAGTTAGTGCCAACCGGTCCCAGAACCATTCTCTTTAAGCTTATATCCATTTAAGCACCCGTAGTTCTTTCTATATCCAAAACCCCGGGAACCGTCCTCAGTTTATGAGTGATGTTATCCAGCTCCGCCGTGCTGTGGATATTAAATGAAACATATATGGTTGCGATGTTCTGCTTGTTTACCCTGCAGTTAACTCCCACGATACTGATATTATTCTCGGTGAATATCCTGGATACATCCACCAGGAGTCCATTCCTGTTATTGGCGAAGATATTGATATCCGCCATGTACTCTTCATTGGCGTTCTCAGCACCCTTCTGCCAGTCTGCCTCGATCAGCCTCTCCCTGTCCGGCTCCTGCATGTTCATTACATTGATGCAGTCGGTGCGGTGTATGGAAATACCCCTGCCTCTGGTTATGAATCCTACGATCTCATCCCCGGGAAGAGGGTTACAACACTTGCTGAAATGAACGGAAACATCTGTTATTCCACGGACGACGATTCCGCCCTCACTCTTATGGAAAACGTTTTTCCGAGCCGACTCTCCCATGGAGGAAAGAGCCTCGGCATCCGTAAGGTTCCTGGCATGATCCTGCTCATACCTCTCCACCATACGGTTCACCACCTGGCCTTCCTTTAATCCGCCGTGACCTATGGCGGCATAGACGGAATCGAAGTCCCTGAAGTGGTATTTATCTATTACGACCTGCTGGTAATCGGCCTTCATTATATCTTCCTGCCTGATGGCATGGCTCTTACAGTATTCTGCAAACTGAGCCTTACCCCGGGTGATGTTGTCTTCCTTTAATTCATTTTTAAACCACTGATTGATCTTTGACCTGGCCTGGGTAGACTTCACGATCTTCAGCCAGTCACGGCTCGGTCCGCGGGAATTCTGGCTGGTAAGGATCTCCACCCTGTCACCGTTCTGTATCACATAGTCGATGTTAACAAGCTTTCCGTTGACCCTGGCTCCCACCATCCTGTTGCCCACGGCGCTGTGGATCGCATAGGCAAAATCCACCGGAGTTGAGCCGGAGGGAAGGTTCTTCACATCCCCGGAAGGGGTGAAGGCATATACAAAATCGGAGAACAGGTTCAGGTCGCTCTTTAAGAGGCTCATGAATTCCTTATTATCCGAAAGGTTCTTCTGCCACTCCAGTATCTGCCTGAGCCATGAGAGCTTCTCTTCCTCACTCTCGTCAGGCCTCTGCCCGTTGGAGGTCTCCTTATATTTCCAGTGGGCTGCGATACCGAATTCCGCAGTCCTGTGCATATCATAGGTCCTTATCTGTATTTCAAAAGGAGTTCCGTTGGGCCCTATAAGCGAAGTATGAAGAGACTGGTAATTATTGGCCTTTGGCATGGCGATATAATCCTTAAACCGCCCGGGTATGGGCTTATACATCTCATGTATCATGCCGAGGGCCGCATAGCAGTCCTTCACGTCATTTACTATTATCCTTACAGCAAAGAGGTCGTAAATCTGATCCAGGTTCTTATGCTGATTCACCATCTTCTTATAAATAGAGAAGAAGTGCTTAACGCGCCCATTGATGGATGCCTCGATCCCGGCCTCCTTCATCCTGTCGGACACTTCTTCAACTATATTCTTTACGAACTCTTCCCTTTCACCCTTCCTCTGGGCGATCTGTATCTTTAATTCCTGATAGACCTCCGGCTTCAGGTACTTTAAGGACAGGTCATCAAGCTCTACCTTAATCCTGCTGATACCAAGCCTCTGAGCTATCGGGGAATAAATATCAAGTGTTTCTCTTGCGATCTCCTGCTGTTTTTCCGGACTCTGGAACTGCAGCGTCCTCATGTTGTGGAGCCGGTCCGCAAGCTTTATTATTATGACTCTGATGTCCTTTGCCATGGCAAGGAACATCTTCCTTAAGTTATCCGCCTGGAATTCCACCCGGTTTCCGTGGTACTTAAGCTTTGAGAGCTTTGTAACCCCGTCCACCAGCTCTGCCACATCGCTGCCGAATTCCCTCTCCAGGTCTTCCTTGGTCATGATGGTGTCTTCCACCACGTCATGGAGCAGTCCTGCCACTATGGTCTCTTTGTCCATCTCCAGGTCTGCCAGTATGGTGGCGGTGCTTAATGGATGTATGATATAAGGCTCCCCGCTCTTCCTGAGCTGGTCCTTATGGGCATCAGTCGCAACCCTATAGGCCTTTTCTATAAGACTTATATCATCTGAGGGGTGATACCTTTTCACGATCTCTATAAGATTATTGTAGAGTTCCTCCGGGGAAGTATAGTCCTTTACCGCATACATACGCCGTTTTTCAAATACTTCACTTTCGCTCATGGTATCACCTCCTTTCGATATTATCCGGCTTCCGCCGGTCCTGTCCGATTACTAACTTTTTATTATAATCTTTTTATTAAAACTTAACAACCGAAAAACCGTTGAAAAGCTCAGACCGCCACAGGGAACTTATAGTCAAAATCGCTGTACTCATAGCCCGGAAGGCTGAAGTCATCCTTCGTAAAGTCATAGAAATCGTGTATTTCCGGATTAACTATAAGCTTCGGCGCATCATGCTCCGGATTTGCTATAAGCTTCTTCACCGGCTCTATATGCCTGTCGTATATATGGCAGTTTGCGATAACATGCACCAGTTCTCCCGGCTCAAAGCCATAGGCTGACGCAAAGGCATACACCAGAAGCGCCGCCTGCACCGTATTCCAGGAATTGGCCACCGCCATATCCTGGGAACGTTGGTTCAGCATGCCGTTAAGCTTCCCGTCCATCACATTGAAGGTCATGGAATATGCGCAGGGCGCAAGTGCCATCTCCGAAAGGTCCGCCGGCGCATACATCATGCTCATTATCCTTCTGGATCCCGGATCATTCACCAGCTGATATATTATCCTGTCAGTCTGGTCCAGTTTCCAGAGACCTCTCTCATTCTTTTCGGAGATAATTCCCCTCTTATCAGATATATAACAACTGTCATTATTTGTAAACTTCCCATCCGGGAAGGCTTTTTCCAACCCTTCCGGCTTCACATCGGAATAGGGACTCTTCACTCCCATCTGGTACCCATAGGCCTTTCCTATGCTGCCCTCTTCGTCAGCCCAGGCATCCCATACCTTTGAGCTCAGGTCATGGACATTATTGGACTTTTTCTGCCATATCCAGAAAATCTCATCTAACGCCGACTTCCAGAAGGTCCTTTTCAGGGTCATTATCGGGAATTCCTTTGACAGATCATATCTGTCCACCACACCAAACAGCGCCACAGTATGAGCCGGACTCCTATCATCCTCCCATACGGGCCTAACCTCCATATTTTCGTCAGATACGCCGTTTTCCAGTATATTCTTCACATTCTCTATAAAAAGCCTGTCTGCAGCACTCATTTCCGCTCCGTTCCTTTCTTAAAAGCACGCCGGTCTATATCCTTTACATTATAAGTGGCTATACATAAAATGCAAATGGATTTTATATATCTGCCGTTTCGTGTTACAATCACTCTTGTTAATTACGGTGCTTTTGGCTACTATGACGCCCCGGCGGGACACACATGCGGTATTTCCGTGCTCGTGTCCCGACGAAACTTCTAAGCTCGCCGCCAAGGGCTGACACAGTAGGACGCGCCGCCTTTATTCGCATCCTTGCTCAGGACGGCTAAAATGTGCATCCATGCACATTTTGCGCTGTTGGTTGAGGCTCACTAAGAAGTTTCGTCGGGACCTGCGCTCGCAAATACCGCATGTGTGTCCCGCCGTGGCTGGTTAGTGCAAATTAGAGGTTATGTAAACCATCGAAAGGATATAAATATGAACAACAACGCAGTGGATCTGCATGTGCATTCTAATAAATCAGACGGGACCCTTACTCCCACGGAGCTGTTAAAGTATGCGGCGGAAAAGGGGCTTAAGGCCATGGCTTTAACGGACCATGACACAGTGGATGGACTGGACGAGATACTGAAGGCTGCGGAGGAGACGGAAAACGCTCCGGAGATCGCGCCGGGGGTTGAGCTGTCTACGGACCTGGACGGAAAGGACATCCACGTTGTAGGGCTTTTCATAGATTATAAGAATAAGGACTTTGAGGATTATCTTGACCGTTTCATAGTATTGAGGGAAAAGCGCAATAAGGATATGTGTGATGCACTGAGGGAAGGTCTGCAGATGGATATCACCATAGAGAAGCTTATGGAGGCTTTTCCCGGTTCCGTGATGACAAGGGCCCACTTTGCAAGATATATGCTGGACCGCGGGTATATAAAGAGCATGGATGAAGCCTTTGACAGATGGATAGGTGACGGAAAACCCTATTATATACCGAGGAATAAAGTGACCCCGGAAGAAGGAGTGAAAGTGATACTTAGGGCCGGAGGACTTCCGATACTGGCCCATCCCATTTTGTACAGGTATTCAAAGGAGAGGCTGGAAAAGCTGGTAAGCTCCTTAAAGGAAGCGGGACTTGTGGGAATAGAGAGTATCTACAGCACCTATTCCGTGTCCGATACCAGGTATATAAAGGAACTGGCGAAGAGATTTGACCTGCTTGAATCCGGCGGATCGGACTTCCATGGAAGCAATAAGAAGACCATAGATCTGATGACCGGCACCGGAAAGCTCCATGTGCCGTATAAGGTGTATGAAAAGCTGAAGGAACGGGCCGGGAAATAGCGAAAAGCCTTAATCATCCATGTTTTCGTAAATGATCTCGGCTATGGCGCCGTTATTGTTGTCCGCTTTAGTGACGAAGTCCGCGGCCTCTTTGACCTCAGGTCTTGCGTTACTCACCGCGTAGCCCTTTCCGGCGGCTTCTATCATCGAGATATCATTTCCTTCATCCCCCGCAGCAAGAGTGTCCTCTATGGGAACCCCCGCATAGGAAGAAAGAAAGGTGAGGGCCTTTGCCTTTGTGGCAGAAAGAGTGCCGAATTCCAAAAGTCTGTCACTGGAAAAGAGACTGAAAAGCCGGTCTCCTATAAGGGGACGCATGTGGTCCCGGAAGCGTTCCAGCTTGGGCCTGTCATTCATCTCGGCGCAGACCACCTTAAGAGGCGGAGAAGGCAGGAGGTCAAGGAGCTTGTCCAGACCGTCTATCACAAGGGGTTTTATGTACCTTCCGTTGGTATAGCTTCTGATGATCTCCGTATCGTGGAGGGCAACGACATAGTGCTCCATATAGGTCTGGCAGTGCACATGTTCCTTTTCCGCTTCCTCAAAGATAAGTCTTGTATCCTCAAGGGAAACGGGTTCACGGACTATGGTTTCCCAGTCACTTCCGTTGAAGAACGAGATCTGTCCTCCGTTAAAGCTTGCAATGTAGACCCCTTCCCTCTTCAGGCGGAACCGGTCCGCCAGGGGAAAGGTGTCCTCAAAGGGCCTTCCTGTCACAAAGGCAAAACAATTCCCCCTGTCCAGAAATTCATTTATAGCCTCAAGATCCTTATATCCAATGGATTTATCATCATTTAACAAAGTAAGATCCAGATCTGTAAAAAGAAATCGCTTTTTCATGTTCTGACTTATTATCCTCATCTCCGATATCTGTTCAGACTCCTCAGGTTCAGAACAGATACGCACATTGGGCTCTTTAAAGTCCTTACTTTCCCTTCATTATCTCCCAGAAGATCACCGCTGACGCAGCCGCCACATTCAGGGAATCAACGCCGTGGCGCATGGGGATCATGGCTTTTATGTCACAGGCAGAGATCACCTCATGGGGGAGCCCTTCACCCTCGGTACCCAGGACCACCGCAAGACGAGGAGCCCCCACTATACTCTCATCATCAACCGCTGCGGAATCCTCCCTTAAGGCCATGGCCACCGTAGTGAACCCAAAACCTTTAAGCTCATCAATAAAAGCAGGGCCCTGAGGGTCCTTTTTTTGAAGCTTCGTCCAGGGGATCTGAAAGGCCGTTCCCATACTGACTCTGGCAGAACGCCTGGTCAGGGGATCAACGGAAGGAAAGGTTAAGACCACCCCGTCAATTCCCAGAGCCGCCGCAGAACGGATTATGGCTCCGGTGTTGGTGGGATTTACGATATCATAGAGGACCGCGATACGTTTTTTGTCCTTAAGAAAATCCTTAAGGGGTAAAAGCCGCCTTCTCCTGAAGACTCCCCAGAGCCCCCTCACCAGCTTGTATCCCGTAAGGGCAGTCACCACTTCCCTCTCTCCTATATAGACCGGAATAGAGTTAAGCTTCTCTTCCCCCAGGATTTCCCTGATGGCGGAAAAAACCTGGGCTCCCTCGGTGTCAAAACGCTCCCTCTCGATAAGGAGGGACAGGGGCTCATAGCCCGCTTCCAGGGCGCGGATCATCACATTTGCGCTCTCCGCCACAAATACCCCGGGCTCAGGCTCATAATAATGAAAGAGCTCGGTCTCGGACATTCCGGAAAAGATCTTTAACGCCGGATCCTTAAGGTCAGTGATGGCTATGGTATTCATAAAGCTTTATCAATTCTCGTCATCTTCGATATCCGCAGTATATACCGTAGACTTCCTTGCGGATTCGTTGTTCGCAAGATATTCGTCATAGGTTGTGATCTTGTCCGTAAGGGTGCCCTCGGGACTTATCTCCATAATGCGGTTGGCAGTGGTCTGCACAAACTGGTGGTCGTGGCAGGTAAAGAGCTCCACTCCCGGGAACTTGATAAGACCGTTATTCAAGGCGGTGATGGACTCCATGTCCAGATGGTTCGTGGGCTCATCCAGCACGAGGCAGTTAGCTCCGGAGATCATCATCTTTGAAAGAAGGCAGCGCACCTTTTCTCCTCCGGAGAGCACGTTCACCTTCTTGACTCCGTCTTCGCCGGGGAAGAGCATACGTCCAAGGAAACCCCTTACATAGGTCACGTCCTTTACCGGGGAATAGCCTGTGAGCCACTCGGTAATGGTGTAGTCGCTGTCAAATTCCTTTGAATAATCCTTGGGGAAATAGGCCTGGCTGGTGGTAACGCCCCATTTATAGGTACCGGAATCCGGCTCCATCTCTCCCATTAAGATCTGGAAGAGAACGGTGATAGCCTGCTCATTTCCTCCCACAAAGGCCACCTTGTCGTCATGGCCCAAAACAAAACTAATGTTATCTAATACTTTTTTGCCCTCTATGGTCTTTGAAAGGTTCTCAACTGTAAGGACTTCATTACCTATCTCCCTGTCGGGACGGAAATCCACGTAGGGGTACTTTCTGGATGAGGGCTTTATATCGTCAAGCTGTATCTTCTCCAGGGCACGCTTTCTACTTGTTGCCTGTTTGCTCTTGGAAGCGTTGGCGGAGAAACGGGAGATGAACTCCTGCAGTTCCTTGATCTTCTCTTCCTTCTTCTTATTGGCTTCCTGCTGCTGACGCTTCATAAGCTGACTGGACTCGTACCAGAAATCATAGTTTCCGGCGTAGAGTGTGATCTTACCGTAGTCAATGTCCGCGGTGCAGGTGCAGACCTTATTTAAGAAGTACCTGTCATGGCTCACCACTATGACGGTGTTGTCAAAGTTAATGAGAAATTCCTCAAGCCAGTCTATAGCGTCCAGATCCAAATGGTTGGTAGGCTCGTCCAATAATAAAATATCAGGCGATCCGAAAAGTGCCCGGGCAAGTAAAACCTTGACTTTTTCCGAACCCTTTAAGTTTTTCATCAGCTCCCTGTGAAGCTCTGTCTCTATTCCCAAACCGTTAAGGAGGGACTCGGCATCGGCCTCTGCTTCCCAGCCGTTCATCTCGGCAAATTCAGCTTCCAGCTCTGCGGCCTTTACTCCATCCTCATCGGAAAAATCTTCCTTTGCATAGATCGCGTCCTTTTCCCTCATTATCTCGAAAAGCCGCGCATTTCCTCCCATTACCGTATCCAGTACCACTTCGTCATCGTATTTGAAGTGATCCTGCTCCAGAACCGACATTCTCTGGCCGGGAGTCATTACCACTTCTCCCTTTGTGGTCTCCAGCTGTCCGGAAAGGATCTTTAAGAAGGTGGATTTTCCTGCTCCGTTGGCTCCGATGAGCCCGTAACAGTTCCCTTCGGTGAAAATGATGTTCACATCCTCAAAAAGAGCCTTTTTCCCGACTCTGTAGGTTACGTTTGCTGCCTGTATCATCTTTTGTTCCTTGCCGCAGGCAAGCGTACTCATCGGTGACGTGCCTGCGCGGCACCGATGGAAGTTTGAAACATTTTGTTTCGAACTTATCTACCTCTTTCTGTTCAGAGCCGCGTCAGAAATCCGCCCGGCTCCGCGTCATTTTAGTGAGCGTTTCACTCTGTATCCGGGGTCTCATCCGCCGGCTTTGTCTCCGGTACGAATACCCTTCCTGCCATGGTCTCCTGCCTCTTTTTCGCAATATCCCTGGCTTCACGGCAGAGCTGCTTTTGTGAATTAAGGGGCCTTTTTCCTCTTTTGTCAGGCTTTTCATAATTCCCGTCGCTCTGCAATACATGAGCTTTGATTGTATCAGAAAGTTCCAGAGAAAGGAAGTGTTTTAAGTCAGCTTTCAGTTCCTCCCTCTCTACCGGGAAAACGATTTCCACTCTCCTGTCCAGGTTACGGGGCATCCAATCTGCGCTTCCCATATAGTATTCTTCGTTGCCGCCGTTCTGGAAATAGAAGATCCTGCTGTGCTCCAGGAAAAATCCCACTATGGAAATAACGGAGATATTCTCGGACACTCCGGGAATGCCCACTTTCAGGCTGCAAATTCCCCTTATGATAAGCTCTATCTTAACTCCCGCTGCGGAGGCCTTATACAGAGCCTCGATTATATCAGGATCGCAGAGGGAATTCATCTTTGCTATTATCTTTGCTTCTCTTCCGGCCTTTGCATGCTCCGCTTCCCGGTTTATGAGATATAAGAACCTGTCCTTAAGCCACAGAGGCGCCATTGACAGCTTGTTCCAGGAAAGGGGCTCTGAATAGCCCGAAAGCATATTGAATACCGCAGTGGCGTCCTCTCCGATCTGCTCGGAGCAGGTCAAAAGCCCCATATCCGTATAGAACCTGGCAGTTGTGTCATTATAATTGCCCGTTCCAAGATGGACATAGCGCCTGATGCCCTCTTCCTCACGCCGCACCACCAGGGCGATCTTTGAGTGGGTCTTTAATCCCACCAGACCGTAGATTACATGGCAGCCGGCTTTTTCAAGGGTACGGGCCCAGTTGATATTATGTTCCTCATCAAATCTCGCCTTTAGTTCCACGAGAACCATGACCTGCTTGCCGTTTTCCGCAGCATGGGCCAGGGCGGCGATGATGGGTGAATTTCCGCTGACTCTGTATAACGTCATCTTTATCGCCAGAGTATCCTTATCCCTGGCGGCGGAACTTATGAAATCCACCACTGGTTCAAAACTCTCGTAAGGATGCTGTAAAAGGATATCTCCCTTTCTTATCTGGGTAAAGATGTCCTCATCCCTGTTCATATACTTGGGGAACTGGGGAGTCCAGGCCGGGATCTTGAATTCCTCGTATCCTGAAAGGGAGGCTACCCTGGTTAAAAAGGCCAGATCCAGGGGGCCGTTTATCCTGTAAATATCCTGTTCCTCAACATTCAGCTCCTCAACTAATATCTTTAAGAGCGCAGGGGCTATCCCCTCTTCCACTTCAAGCCTTATGACCTCTCCCCACTGGCGGCGGCGTACCTGCTTTTCTATTTCCTTTAAGAGGTCTTCCGCCTCGTCCTCATCTATGGTAAGGTCGGCGTTTCTCATTATCCTGAAGGGATGGGCGCATTCTATCCTGTAATTAAGGAAAAGCCTGCTGATATTCCTTTCGATTATCTCTTCAAGCAGTATAAGGGCTCTTTCCTCCGGATTTCCGCTAATTTCCGGAGGAATGGAAACCAGTCTCGGGAGCACATCGGGAACCTGTACCAGGGCAAAATCCCGCTTTGCTTCCTTATGCCCCCTCTTTCCACCTTCCTTTTCCTGACCTTTAGTCAAAAGGTTGGTGCTCTTCAGGGGAGTCATGATAGCCCCTATATTTAAGGTCTTATTCCTGACCAGG
>JAEEGL012831798.1_pt1 | contig 11727 bp, 9 predicted proteins | sample 9134231 | NCBI WGS metagenome assembly JAEEGL01 (sample SAMN16246548, study PRJNA631951) | gut metagenome | biome: gut microbiome; feature: rumen; material: fiber-attached | host: Bos | place: Iran: Karaj | collected 2018-10
GACTGCATGATCGGTGTCCTTTACGGCAGGATCTCCAGAAGCGGCATGCTCGTTCCGGAGTGGATCTCATCGGATGAGATGGACGATGTCACGGCCGGATTATCCGAGACGGAAAAGGAAGATCTTCTGGCCTGCTACAACCGCGGGATACGGGGCGCGAACGTCACGATCTCGAGGGTCTATTCCGAAGCCATGATGGAATTGATCCTTTCGAGGATCAACAGCAAATGGGAACGGGACAAGATCGAGAGCTTCTACCGGAAAGTCGAGCTGTCCGAAGACGGTTACGCCGATTTCAGCGAAGACCTGATCGAGACGGTCCGTGACATGAAACCCGGCATCACCGTCTATTACTGCGAGAGCGGCATCACGAAACAGGAAGAGAACCTGATCGGCGGGATCCTGAAGAACGCCATGGCAGGAGAACGGGAAGACGTCTACTATCTCAAATCCGGGACGCTGCCTCTTACCAGAACGGATCTTTCGGAACTGTTCAAAAAAGGCGGCTATTCGGCCCAGCGGATGCTGGAGGACTACGCGCGTCTCGGCCTTTCCTCCTTCGAGATGTACGAACTGCCTCTGGAGGCAGACGAAGCGCTGCTCGAGGAGCTGTCCGGTACCATGGCGGTCCGGAACCAGCGGCTGATGTACAGACAGTACGAGCTTACGGAGGACACCTACCGTCTGGCGGATCCGGAATCCCCCGAACTCACTCTGCTTCTGTCCGACCTCAATACGCCGTCCTTCTTCAGGATCGGCGACGAGAAACCCGAAGTGACCGGGTTGTACGGCGAATATGAGAGCCGGATCGTCGCGGATATGGCGAACCTCGGACTCATCGGAGCAAAGGAGGACGGTACGGTGGACGGGACGGAAAAACTGTCCATGGGAGAAAGCGTCTGCGCCGCCTGGCGGTTCGTAGCCGCTATGCACAACCGCGGATGACCGCGAAACGGTAAGGAAAATAGAAAAGAGCGCCGCCCGACCGGAATGTGATCGGGCGGCGCTGTGTGTTTGCGCCGGGTTCTTACTGATCTACGCCGAAATGGGCGAAGAGACGTTTTTCGGCCTCCGGGCACCACAGGTTGCCGGCGGCCCGGCAGATCCCGTCGAGATCGCCGAAGAGGGAAGCGAGCGGGGTGCCCGAACTCTCCTCGGCTGCCCGGCCGAAGTCTTCGATCGCCGTGAGCGGGAGTTCGATATGGGTATAGATCAGTTTTTTGGCGCCCTTCAGCTTCGGAAGGGCCAGCGTGGTCTCCGGGTACGCGTTGAGGCCGCCGATATGGGTGATCATGCCGGCCGGGTTGATCGCGCCCGCCGTCATCAGTCTGATCGATTCCCTCATGTCGTCCGTGTTCCCGCCGGAGGTCCCGACGATATGGGTGCCGGCGTAGTGGACGTTGTAGAAGTTGAACTGGGCGGAGAAGGCCGGGTCGGTGGGACCGGCGAAGAAATTGAGACAGCCGTCTCGTGCGAGCAGCGCGTCGCCGAGTTCGACGACGGGACGGACAGGCGCATAGACGAACACGTCGTCAAATCCGTGACCGTCCGTAAAGGAACGCAGATACGAGGCGGTATCCTCGATATCCTTCGTATTGATGAAACGGAGATCGACGCCGAACTTCTTCGCGTCATCGGCCGGCAGAAGAGCGGACGCCCGGTCCAGCCTGGCCTGATCCAGGTCGGTCACGATCAGGAGACGGGGCGGATTCCCGCCGTGGATGGCGTAATCCGCGCACCCGAGCCCCATGGCCCCAGCACCGGCGAGGATGATCATGTTGCCGCCGGAGACCGGCTCCATTTTGTGGACGTAGGTGCCGGGCTTGACATGATAGTTTGCGTGGTAACCGCCGACGATGCAGGACATGGGCTCCGTGAGGGAACCGTAGAAATAGGCGTCGCCGCCGTAGGGAAGGAGACAGTCCGTCAGCATGACCTCTTCGGGAATGATCACAAAGGTGGCCGCGCCGCCGCAGTACGGATAGGAATATCCGGGCGCCGCGAGCGATCCCTTGTAGTTCATGGCCGGCTGGATGACGAACTTCTCGCCGGGCGCGAATCTGTCCGCCCAGCGGGCACCGATTTTGACCAGTTTCCCGCAGAACTCGTGTCCGATGATGACGGGACGGTCCGCGACGTCGTCCGGGACTCTCTTGTGAGCCGCACCCTGGGTGGCCGCCTTGTAGGAGGACATGCAGATGCTGTCGGAGAATACTTCGGCAAGGATCTCGCCCTCGCCGATCTCGGGCAGATCGAATTCCTCGAGCCGGAGATCGTTCGCACCGTGAAGTCTGACCGCTTTCGTTTTCATGACTGTCCTCTCCTTGTTATCTTCTGATATCGGTGAAACCGATCTTGCGGCGGACTTTCGACATGGTGCGCGCCGCGTCGTGCGCTGCCGTTTCGGCGCCGCGGATCATGACGGACTCCAGGTAGGCCTTGTCGGCCGAAAGCCGGGCGAATTCAGCCTGGACCGGAGCCAGCGCGTCGGCGCAGGCCTCTCCGACGGCAGCCTTGAAGTCGCCGTAGCCCTTGCCCGCGAACTCGGATTCGATCTCTTCCATGGTCTTGCCGGTGAAAGCACCGTAGATGGACATCAGGTTCGAGACGCCCGGTTTGTCCTCCGAGAAACGGACCTCGCTCCCGGAATCGGTGACGGCGCGCTTGAACTTCTTAATGATCACGTCTTTCGGATCGAGGATCCGGACGGTCGCGTTCTCGTTTTCATCGGATTTCGACATCTTCTTCGTCGGGTCGGCCAGGGACATGATCTTGGCGGTGGATTTCGGGATGAAGGGTTCCGGAACGACGAAGGTGTCGCCGTAGAGCGCGTTGAAACGCATCGCGACGTCGCGGGTCAGTTCCAGATGCTGCTTCTGATCCACACCGACCGGCACCAGTTCGGTCTGATACAGAAGGATGTCCGCCACCATCAGGGAGGGATATGTGAAGAGGCCGGCATTGATGTTGTCGGCGTTCTTCGCGGACTTGTCCTTGAACTGGGTCATCCGTGAAAGCTCGCCGAACATGGTGTAGCAGTCCACGATCCAGCCGAGCTCGGCATGGGCCGAAACATGGGACTGGACGAAAAGCGTGTTCTTTTCCGGATCGAGACCGCAGGCGATGTAGAGCGCCAGCGTTTCGTATGTCCGGCGCCGGAGGTCGGCAGGGACCTGCCGGACGGTGATGGCGTGCTCGTCCACGACGCAGTAGTAGCAGTGGTAGGTATCGGAGAATTCGGAAAACTGGCGGATGGCGCCCAGATAGTTGCCGATCGTCAGTACGCCGGATGGCTGAACGCCGGAGAAAACAACTTTCTTGTCCTTATACATGTCTCGACCTTCCGTTTCAGATCTGAATCAGATCGGTTGTGATCCATACGCCCTATTATACCGCGGACCTCCTTCAAAATCAAGTGCGGATCCGATTTTTATATTCTTCTCCGAAACCCCGGTTTGTGACAAAATCCCCTTGCAGGATGAGCCCGGTGTTGATATAATAGTTTCTGAAAGAGAACTGGGGAGAGGAGGGAGAGGAATGGAAGACGAAAAGGACCGCAGGGAAGAGGAAGAACCGCTCGAGTCCAACGCGGCAAGACGGCTCAAAGCGCTGGGCGGAAGCGAGCCGGAGCCGGAGGAACCGCCCGTCCAGGTGAACCGCGCGGCGAACTTCTGGTATCATCACAAAGCCGTGATCCTGATCGCCGCCGCCTTCGCCGTGATTCTGACGATCGTCCTGGTCCAGATGCTCGGACGTTCGAACCCGGACGTCTATCTCCTCTACGCGGGACCCGAATATGTCACGCCGAACCAGAATCAGGCGTTCTGCGACCTGCTCGAGACGATGATCCCGGACTACAACGGGGACGGGAAGGTCTACGTCCAGCTCAACGATATGGTCTTCCTGACGGACTCCCAGGTGGAAGCCTATCAGCAGCGCTGTATCGAGAACCACGAGGACATGAAGCTCGATCTGCTCGAGAACCGGCAGGTGAGCGAGCGCTTCACCTACGAGATCTTCGGGGATACGGCTTCCGTCTGCATCCTGGCGGAGGATCAGTACCGTCTCGTTGCCGAAGCGAGCGGTTTCGTGCCGCTTTCCGAACTGTTCGCTGATGTGCCGGAAGGCGCGATCGACGACTGCGGGATCCGGCTCTCGGAAACGAAGTTCTGCCGCTTCTATGACGCGGCGCAGGTCTTCCCGGAGGACGCGGTCCTGGCGCTCCGGAAACTGTCGACCGCGTCGGTCATCACCGGCGTGAAATCCGCCGAAGAACGTCACGGGTACGCGGTGGATCTGTTCGAAGCCATCGTCTCGTTCGAGTACCCCGAGGGGTACGTCCCGCCTGACGAAAAGAAGAACTGAAACGGCCGTCGGACCCGGCCGCAAAAATGCTCCGAAGACCCTGAAATCCCTTGACAGCAAAGGGAAAGAGTGCTACAATTTTCGTTGTTAGAAAGACTTCCAGGAGGCGGGCCATGAAACTCTTCAAGAATGCCGTGATCGTTGCCGAGAGCGGGACCGTCCTGGACGGATACCTGCTCGAGAACGAAGGAAAGATCCTCGTCGTCGGACCCGGCGAGCCATCCGAACTGCCGGAGGACGCCGAGATCATCGACTGCGGCGGAAAGACGCTCGTCCCCGGTTTCGTCGAGATCCATTCTCACGGCGGAGGCGGGTATGACGTGGCGGACGGAACGGACTACTGCATCATCGGTACCGCCCGGGCGCATCTGGTCCACGGTACGACGACCTACGTCCCCTCCAGCTCCAGCTGCCCGGACGAGGAACTGTTCGATTTTCTGGAACGCTTCAAGGACGCCCTGAAGGTGAAGGAAAACGTCCCGAGGCTGCCCGGCGTCCATCTGGAAGGACCTTATCTCAGCGGGGCTCAGGCCGGCGCCCAGGCGCCCGCCTTCCTGAAGGCTCCGACGAAGGAGCACGTTCTCGAAGTGTACCGCCACGGCGGCGGGAACATCATACGCATCTCCGCGGCTCCGGAACTTCCCGGCGCCATGTGGCTCGGCGATTTCTGCCGGGAGCACGGCATCGTGGCGGCCATCGCGCACAGCGATGCCGACTATGAAGTGGTGAAGGAGTCGATCCGTCACGGATATACCCACGTGACGCATCTCTATTCCGGAATGTCCCTCCTCACGAGGCGGAAGGGTTTCCGGATCCTCGGCGTTCTGGAAAGCGCTTTCCTGTTCGACGAACTGAGCGTCGAGCTCATCACGGACGGAAAGCATCTCCCGCCGGAGCTTCTCCGCCTCATTTTCAAGATCAAGCCACACGACAAGATCTCCCTGATCTCCGACAGCATGCGCGGCGCGGATATGCCGGAAGGGCCCTCCTACACCGGAAGCCGCGACAACGGCGTCAAGTGCATCATCAAGGACGGCGTCGCCTTCATGCCGGACTTCTCCTGCTTCACGGGAAGCGTCGCGACGGGGGACAGGCTCCTCCGTGTCGCGGTCCGGGAAGCCGGTCTGCCGCTGGAAGAGGCCGTCCGGATGATCAGTCTGAACCCGGCCAGGCTCCACGGCCTCGACGGGACGATCGGCAGCATCCGCCGCGGGAAGGCCGCGGATCTCGTCCTGATCGACGACGATTTCAAACCGCACGGCGTGTGGGTCGGCGGGAAGAAAGTGACCCTGTAACGGGCCTACCGCCGGACCGGCATCCCGGCCGGCGCACCATCCATCTGTAATCTATTTTCATGGAGGCATCCTATGGTTATTCATGTCTATCGTACCGCGACCGAGAGCGGACAGCACGCTGCGGAGCTGGTGGCCGGCAAGCTGAACGCCGCCATCGAAAAGAAGGGCGAGGCCCGTCTGCTCCTTTCGACCGGCGCTTCCCAGTTCGAGTTCATCGAAGCGCTGATCAAGCAGCCCGTGGATTTCAGCAAAGTGACGATGTTCCATCTGGACGAATATGTGGCTCTGCCGATCACCCACATCGCCAGTTTCCGTAAATATCTGACGGAGCGTTTCGCAGATCATGTCAACCTGAAGGAGGCGGTCTTCGTCAACGGGGAAGGCGACGTCAGGGCCAATATCGCCTATCTTTCGAAGAGAGTCAAGGAAGCGCCCATCGACGTCGGTCTGATCGGAATCGGCGAGAACGGCCACATCGCGTTCAACGATCCGCCGGCAGACTTCGACACGGAGGAGGCCTATAAGATCGTCGATCTGGACGACCGCTGCAAGAGGCAGCAGGTCGGCGAGGGATGGTTCGACACCGTCGACGACGTTCCGAAGCAGGCGATCTCCATGTGCGTCAAGCAGATCATGAGCTGCGAATGCATCGTCAGCGTGGTACCGCGCGCGGTGAAGGCGGAAGCCGTCAAGAACACGCTGACCCAGGAAGTCAACAACATGGTCCCCGCCACGATCATGAAGACCCACAAGGACTGGCATCTGTATCTGGACGAGTTCTCCAGCTCCCAGATCCTGACCTTTTGAATCGGAAGATCCCGGAGGAAAGAAAACGATGAGTAAGCGCAGGATCGCTCTGTGCGGCGCCAGTTTGCGCTGCTACGATCTGTACGCGAAGTCCATCTGCGAGGACGAGGATCTGGCGGCGGCGAACGAGATCGTCGGTATTTTCGACGTGAATCCCGGCCGCGCCAGATATGTCTCCGAACAGTGCGGCGGTTTCCCCGTGTTCGAGACCTTCGAACGGATGCTGGATGAATCGAAGCCCGATATGGTCATCATCGCCACGCGCGACGACTGCCACGTCGATTATGCGGTCCGCACGCTCGCGAAGGGGATCGACGTCTTCTGCGAAAAACCGATGGCGATCAACGCCGAGCAGGTGGTCCGTCTGAGAGAAGCCGAGATCCGCTACGGCCGCAGGATCAAGCAGGTCTTCAATCTCCGGTACGGGACGACGCTGATGAAGCTGAAGGAGATCGTTTCCTCCGGCGTCCTCGGCGAGATCTACAACGTGCATTTCGAGTATCTGCTTACCGGAATCACCAAGAATCAGGACGGACACGGCGCCAGCTACTATCATCGCTGGAACCGGTACATGGACGAGTCCGGCGGGATGCTGGTCACCAAGGCGACCCATCACTTCGACTTCGTGAACTGGCTGATCGGCAGAAGGCCGAAGAGAGTCGCCGCCTTCGGGGAGCTCAGGAGATACGGCAAAAACGGGCCGTACCGCTCCGAGCGCTGCCTCGGCTGTCCTCACGCGGACGAATGCGAATACTACTGGGACGTGACGGACGAGTCCATGGGCCCGATGTTCCACGACAACGAGCAGTACGACAACTACCACCGCGACGCATGCGTCTATGCGGAAGATATCGACATCTACGACACCCTCGCCCTGATCGCGGAATACGACGGCGGGGTCACCATGAGCTACAGCGAAACGACCGCCGGGATGTACGAGGGATTCAAGCTGAACATCAACGGCTCCCTGGCGCGTCTCGAATCGCAGGAATTCCTCGAGGGAGGTCTGCGGGAAGGCGAGGAGCTCCCATTCGTGCGGCTGATCGACCGGGACGGGAAAATCACGGAATATCCGCTTCCTCCGTATCCGCCGGGAAGCCACAACGGCGCGGACGGGACGATGCTCCGGGTCATCCTGCTGGGCGAAGAGCCCCGATTCCCGACGCAGGTGGCCAATTCGACGGACGGCGCCTACTCCGTGCTGATCGGCGCGGCCGGGAACGTCTCGATCCGGGAGCACCGGGTGGTGGATATCGACGAACTGGTCGGAAAGCCGGAGTTGCTGGCCGACTGACCGGAGGGCTTCCGGAGGCGTCAAACTCAATACCGGAACCGGCGGAAAGCGGTCATGTCGGACACATGACGCGGATCCGCCGGTTTTTTCAAAAAAAGAATCCGCAACCCTTCCAAGGCGGTTGATTTTAGGGACCGCATCCTGTATAATATATCTTGAGCTGAGATGGCTATCAAACAAAAAAGGAGAAGTACCATTCTATGAGCGACCTTGTGTTTTCCAAAGAAGTAGAAGGAATGTGCTGCGTTGCCAAAGGCCCGAAGCACGGACCGGCGCCGATCCCGGAAGAAGGCAAGTGGATCGAGGCGAAACAGATCACGGACATCAGCGGCTATACCCACGGGGTGGGCTGGTGTGCGCCGCAGCAGGGCGCCTGCAAGCTGTCCCTGAACGTCAAGGAAGGCGTGATCGAAGAAGCGCTGGTGGAGACGATCGGATGCTCCGGCATGACCCATTCCGCCGCAATGGCAGCGGAGATCCTGCCCGGCAAGACCGTCCTTGAGGCGCTGAACACCGACCTGGTGTGCGACGCCATCAACACCGCCATGAGAGAACTCTTCCTCCAGATCGTGTACGGCCGTACCCAGTCCGCGTTCTCCGAAGGCGGTCTCGTCATCGGCGCGGGGATGGAGGATCTCGGCAAGGGCCAGCGCTCCATGGTCGGCACGATGTACGGCACAAGAGCCAAAGGCGTCCGCTATCTGGAAATGACGGAAGGCTACTGCACCAGAATGGCGCTCGATGAGGAAGATCAGGTCATCGGCTACGAATTCGTTTCGCTCGGCAAGATGACGGACTTCATCAAGAAGGGCATGGAGCCGAACGAGGCGTACGAGAAGGCCAAGGGGACCTACGGCCGTTTCGACGAAGCCGTCCGCTACATCGACCCGCGCAAGCAGTAAGGAGGAGTGAAGAGAATGGCACAGTTTGAAGGATATGAGAGACGCGAGGCGAAGATCCTCGGCGTCCTGAAAGAATACGGTATTTCCTCCATCGACGAGTGCAGGGAGATCACCCTGTCCAAGGGAATCGACTGCGATCAGATCGTCCGCTCCACCCAGCCGATCTGCTTTGAGAACGCGGTATGGGCCTACACGGTAGGCGCCGCCATCGCCGTAAAAAAAGGCTGCACGAAAGCCGCCGACGCCGCTGCGGCCATCGGGATCGGCCTTCAGGCCTTCTGCATCCCCGGCTCCGTCGCGGAGAACCGCAAGGTCGGCCTCGGGCACGGCAACCTCGGCAAGATGCTTCTTTCCGACGAGACGGAATGCTTCTGCTTCCTCGCCGGTCACGAATCCTTCGCCGCGGCCGAAGGCGCCATCAAGATCGCCCTGAACGCCAACAAGGTCCGTACGAAGCCCCTCCGCGTCATCCTGAACGGCCTCGGCAAGGACGCGGCCATGATCATCTCCCGCATCAACGGATTCACCTTCGTGGAAACGGAATTCGATCCCTATACCGAAACGGTGAAGATCGTTTATGAGAAGCCCTATTCCAAGGGACCCAGAGCGGCTGTCAGATGCTACGGCGCGGACAACGTTCCGGAAGGCGTCGCCATCATGAAACTGGAGAACGTGGGCGTTTCCATCACCGGTAACTCCACGAACCCGACCAGATTCCAGCATCCCGTCGCCGGCACCTACAAGAAATGGTGCGTCGAAAACGGCGTGAAGTATTTCTCCGTCGCGTCCGGCGGCGGCACCGGCCGTACGCTCCATCCGGACAACATGGCGGCAGGTCCCTCCTCCTACGGTATGACCGACACGATGGGCCGGATGCATTCCGACGCCCAGTTCGCAGGGTCCTCCTCCGTTCCGGCCCACGTGGAAATGATGGGCCTGATCGGAATGGGCAACAACCCGATGGTGGGCGCTACCGTTGCGGTGGCGGTCGCTGTCGAGGAGGCCATGAAATAACAACCGATACATCGGAACGAAACGGCGCGCCTCCTGACGTGCCGTTTCCCATTCCCGAACGCCATACGGAGCCCGAGCGAATCCGGAAGGACTGAATCATGGAAGAAGAAAAGAAGATCAGCCGGGGCGTCCTCTTCTTTCCCGGCGATCCGGCGCTGAAGGCGATCAAACTGAAGGCGCACAAGCTGAACCAGGATTATAACCGCCTGTATGAGGACCGGACCGAAGAGAGAGCGGCGATCCTGAAGGAGCTGATCGGCAGTCTGGGAGAAGGGACCTTTCTCCAGGGTCCGATCACGTTCCACTACGGAGTCCACACCACGATCGGCCATCACTGCTTCATCAATTTCAATTTCACCGTTCAGGACGACGCGGCCGTCACCATCGGGGATCACTGCGACTTCGGTCCGAACGTGACGATCGTGACGCCCGTTCATCCGATGATCGCCTCGGAGCGGAGAGGACTGCTCACGCCGGACGGCACGGTACGCCGTCTCTGCTACGCCAGACCGGTCACTATCGGGAACGACTGCTGGTTCGGAGCGAACGTGGTGGTCTGCCCGGGCGTGACCATCGGAAACAACTGCGTGATCGGCGCCGGAAGCGTCGTGACGCGGGACATACCGGACAATTCCTTCGCGGCCGGCAACCCGTGCCGGGTGATCCGGGAGATCACGGAGAAGGACAGTATGATCTACAAGCCGGACGTGCTCGACGGGAACCGCGTGCCGTGAAAGCGACCGGACAGAACGAACAACAATCACTCTAAAAAATCAAGGAGCCGACACCATGAAAAAAACGATTGCCATTCTGCTTGCCATCCTGATGATCGCTGCGCTGACGCTGACCGCCTGCCAGAAGGAAGAGGAGAATGCGCCGGCGGAGACGAAGGAAAACGTGGCATCCGAATCCGAATCCAAAACGGAAACGGCCGCGCCGGAGTCGAAGGAGCCCGAAACGGAACCCGCCAAGGAACAGGCAGAGGAAACTCCGGCTCAGCAAGAGGAGACCTCACCGAAGACCCTGACGGAGATCACGCTGAAGGAGACTCCCAATATCGCCGTTGAGGAAATGAACTTCATCAACTGGTATGACCTCGGTCTCGTTTTCGTCCTCCATTATTCCGACGGCACCACGGAAGAGGTGACGCCCGACTATCAGAACTACATGTTCCTGTTTTCCACGGACGGATACGAACCCTACTGTGAAGAGGGGCAGGCCGCAACGGAAAAGGAACTGACGCTCTTCTGGTCCGACGACCGGAACCTACAGGTCAAACTCCCGTATACCGTGTACGACACGGAACTGCTCGAGCCGACCTCCCTCAGAGTCGACACGTCGAGTCTCGTGCTGACGCTGCCGGTAGGGACCGACTTCGACTACTGGCTGATCAGCTGCTACTCGACGTATGATGAACTGCCGGGCAAAGAATTCGGCTGCTACGAGTTCGAAGTGAATACGGACGAAGTGGATTCCACGAAGGCCGGCACGTATCCCGTCACCGTAACGGCGGGTCCGCAGACCGAGACCTTCGACGTGACCTACGTTGACGTCAGCGACTATGATTTCCTCGGCATCAGAATCGCGGAGGACAGCGTTCATTCGACGACCTTCTATGAACTCGAGGACATCGACACGAGCGGCCTGAAACTCGAGCTGGTCTTCCAGGGCAAGGCCCCGGCGAACGACGAACTGGTCTTTGAGTTCACCGGATATTTCGACGAGTACTTCGAAACGGCGGACGGCGAGCCGGCGGAAGAATTCCCGGCCGGAAAATACAAGATCGTCATCACCGCCTTTACGGAATACGGCACGGAAACCAATTCCTACGAAGTGGAAATCCTGCCGATCACCGAGCTTGACGGCGTATACTACGGCTCGAGTTATGTGGAATGGTACGGCGTCTACAACGCCGCGCACACGGTGAAGAACGGAACGGTCTCTGAGATGGGTCCGGACGGCGTGTGGGGCGCTCCTCAGAAGGTCGATTCGATCTACCGCTATACGGATGACGACGGCAAAGTCTCCCTGACGCTCAGCACCGAGGAGA